>Ga0207643_10002398_pt1 | contig 10152 bp, 5 predicted proteins | sample KBSMisM62_FD_184313 | JGI IMG/M metagenome (GOLD analysis project Ga0207643, IMG submission 184313) | Miscanthus rhizosphere microbial communities from Kellogg Biological Station, Michigan, USA - KBS Miscanthus M6-2 (SPAdes) (version 2) | ecosystem: Host-associated > Plants > Roots > Rhizosphere... | reverse complement strand
CCCCGGAGCGAGCGAAGCCAGGAGCCCGTCGAGCTCTCGCGTCTTGCCGTCGAGATCGATCTCGGCGGCCAGCCGTTCGATCAGCCGGTCGAGCTTGTCGGCGTGCTGCTCCACGAACCGGCTGGCATAGGCAACGAGATGCTTCGCCTCACCCGACGAGGGCTCGGCCGGGAAAATGTCGGCCACCAGCGCGCGCACCTCGTCGCTGTAGAACGCGGCGCTCTCCCGCTGCCGCAGGCCGTCGAGGCGGGCATAGAATTCGCGCTTGAGGCGGTCGATCGCGATCGGGTTGAACCCCGCGAAGTGCTCCTGACCGAGCAGCTGATAGAGCCGGTTCTGCCCCTCGATCAGGAACTGCAGTCGGCGTTCACGGTATTTGACGTCGAAGGCCAGGAGGTATTTCACCCAGGCCGGGAGGTGATCCGCCGTCTGCGTCTCGAACTCGAGCGCCGCGCTGTCGGCGCGGGCGTAGACGATGCCCTTGCGCACCGCCCAGGCGTCGATGATCTCGGCCACCAGGCGCGACAGCGGGGATTGCGCAGGCATGCCCCGCAGCTTGACGATCAGCTCGGCGCCGAAGGCGCGCACGGAGGCGAGCTTGAGCCGCACATAGGCCTGGTAGGCAAATCCGGCGTCGCGCGCGACGTGCGCGTTCACCTGCTCGCGCCAGCCGCGCACGTCGTCGGTCGAGATCGCCCGGTCGAACGTGGTGGTCACGACCTGGGTCACGAGCTCGCCGACGTGGGGCCGCGCGCTGTCGATGATCGCGCGCAGCCGGCGCACCTGGTCATTGAACTCGATCACGCGGGCGAGCTCGTCGGTCACCGGCTGCGAGCTCGGGATATCCGAGAGCGCGCCGCGGAGCGTCGCGAAGAAGCCCGGAACCTGCTGTCGCCGCGGCGAGACCAAAGGCGCCGGGTGGGGATCGATGTAGACCAGCCGGCGATCGACTTCGCGATAGGCCGGCCGGCCGTGAATCGCCGCGATCGCCTGCAGGAACGGCCGGTTGTTGAGCACCGAGCCATCGAGGAAGGACGCCGTGGCCGGATCGATCTCGGCGCGCAGATGGGCCGGGAACTCCTTGGCGATGAACTCGGCGCGCCGCGGCCACCTGCCCTGCCGTTGCGCCACCACCTCATCCATCTCCACGATCCGCGCCGGCGGGAAGGCGCCGGGGAACGAGGAGGTCGCGCGCGCGGCGAAGGCGAGGCCTGGGGCATTGTCGAGCTCGAAATCGCTCTCGACGTCACCGTTGGAGTGCCGGCGATAGGTGAAGTGCAGCACGTGGTGATGATTGAGCTCGTGGATGAGCGGCGGATCGTGAATCTGCACCAGCTCCTGGTAGCCGTAGTAGTCGGTCAGCGTGACGAACAGGTCGAGCAACTGACCGGACGGCAGCAGCGAGCTCTTGCGGTCCTTCGCCGTCCCCATCGAGGTCACGGCGTCGTACATCAGGCCGGCCATCACGCGCCCGTCGAGCGGCGGCCGGAACCAGCGCGAGCGCACGAACAACGACAGTTTCTGCCGCACCTCCAGATCGGTGATGGTCTGGAATCGGCCGGTCGCCCCCGCGGCCCAAAACAATGGCTGCAGGAACCACTTGCTCCATCGGCGCGCCCGCGCCTCGGCCGAGAGCAGGACGTCAACATCGGCGTTCTTGAGCCAGAGCTCGCGCAGCGCCTCCATCGGCAGGTCGTGGCTCAGGGCCCGCGCAAGCATGGTCCCGTTGATGCCGCCGGCGGAAGCGCCCGCGATGATGTCCACGATCACGCGCAGCTCGAGACTTTGGCCGATCTCGCGCAGCAGCTCGAAATACACCGCCTCGGTGTCGTGCTCGGCGTCGTGCTCGGGATCGCTTCCGTCGACGCAGTCGAAGAATTCGGTCTGCGCGCGCCGGGAGCGATCCGCGATGGCGTGCAGCGCGCGCGAGGCGCGCACCAGCTTGAGGATCTCCTTGCTGATGCCGTGCATGTAGATGGCGAGCGAGATGCCGCCGAAGCAGACCAGCGCGATGCGAAGTTCCTTCTCCCGCAAGACCCGGCGCCCCTTCCCTCACTCCGTCGTGCTGGCCATATCGATCCACACCGGCTGGTAGCCCTCGGCCTTCAGCGCCTGGAAAATCTCCTCGGCATGCGCCCGATCGCGCGTCTCCACCGTCACGTCGAGCTTGGCGCCCTTCGCCGGCACGTCGAGAAAGAGCCGGCGATGCTCGACCTCGAGAATGTTGGCGCCGAGCTGGCCGAGCCGCGTGGCGATCTGCCCGAGCACGCCGGGCCGGTCGGGGATGGTCAGGCGGAAGGAGACGATGCGGTCCTCGCGCTCGAGCTCGCGCACCATCACCGAGGCCAGAATCCGCGGATCGATGTTGCCGCCGCACAGAATGAGCCCCACCTTGCGGCCGCGGAAGCGCTCCGGCCGGGCCAGCATCGCGCCCAGCCCGGCGGCGCCGGCGCCTTCGGCCATGGTCTTCTGCAAGGTCAGATAGGCGTTGACCGCGCGTTCGAGATGCGCCTCGTCGACGAGCATGATCTCGGAGACGAACTCGCGCACGATCGGCAGCGTGAGCGCGCCCACGTTCTTCACGGCGATGCCTTCCGCCAAGGTCGAGCCGCCGAACGGGCGATCCTCGCCGCTGAGCGCGTTCCAAAACGAGGGATAGAGCGCCGCCTCCACCCCGACGATCTCGATCGCCGGCGACCGGGCGCGGGCGGCGATGGCGTTGCCGGCGATCAGCCCGCCGCCGCCGATCGGGATCACCAAAGTGTCGAGGTCGTGCGCGTCCTCGAGCATTTCCAGCGCGATGGTGCCCTGGCCCGCGATCACCAACGGGTCGTCGTAGGGGTGGACGAAGGTGAGGCTGCGCTCGGCGGCAAGCGTTTGCGCGCGCACCTGCGCCTCCGCCACGCTCTCGCCCTCGAGCACGACCTCGGCGCCGTGCGCCTGCGTCGCCTCGACCTTCACGAATGGCGTGGTCACGGGCATCACGATGGTGGCCGGGATCCCCAGCCGCGCGGCATGGTAGGCGACCGCCTGGGCGTGGTTGCCGGCGGACATGGCGATCACGCCCCGCGCCCGCGCGGCCGCGTCGAGCGAGGCGAGCTTGTTGAGCGCGCCGCGATCCTTGAACGAGTTGGTGACCTGGAGATTCTCGTATTTCACATGGACGTCGGCGCCGGTCAGCGCCGAGAGCTTGGGGGCCGGCAGCATCGGCGTGCGCAACACCTGGCCCGCGATCGTGCGGCGCGCCGCCTCGATGTCCGCAACGGTGACGCTCATCTGACGCTCATGCCTGATCTCCTGCCAGCCGGCGGCGCCCGGCCCGAGGGCGCAAAGCCCCGTGCCTCTTGCGCCCGGACGGTCTATTCTCCATTTGCCGGCGGAGTAAAGATAGCCAGCACGGCCGGCGGAGATAGCGCTGATGACGGACCCGAGGAGGATCGGCGTGTCGATCGACGTCAAGCCCCATGCCTACGACCCGGCGGTCAATCCGGAATTGTTCGAAGGTGTGCTCGCCCGCCGTTTCGTCGCCTTCCTCATCGACGTGACCATCCTCGCGATCCCGGTCATGTTCGCGGCGATATTCATCTTCATCTTCGGTGTGATCACGCTCGGGATCGGCTGGGCGCTCTATTGGCTGCTCTCGCCCGCGGCGGCGATCTGGGCGATCTGCTACTACGGCTACACCTTCGGCAGCCCGGCCTCGGCCACGATCGGGATGCGGGTCATGGATCTGGAGATGCGCACCTGGTACGGCGCGCCCGCCTATTTCGTGCTCGGCGCGGTGCACGCGATCGTCTACTGGGTCACCGTCTCGTTCCTCACGCCGTTCATCCTGCTGATCGCCTTCTTCAACCACCGTCGCCGGCTGCTGCACGATATGCTGGTGGGTACCATCGTCATCAACAATCCCGCGCGGGCGCAAGCGCTGCGCGCGCCGCCGCCGCCCTGAGGGGACGAGTGCTGAGGGCACGAGCGCTGAGGGAACGAGCGTCGCGGGAAAGAGATTTGACGGGAGCCGCGGCGCGCGCGATCCTGTCCGCGTCGGCAATGCGTCGCCGCTCGAGATTCCCGTGACCCAGCACTCGCGCAATACCCCGCAGTTCTATCTGACCGCCCCCTCCCCGTGCCCCTATCTGCCCGGCCAGGAGGAGCGCAAGGTGTTCACCCATCTGGTGGGCGAGCGCGCCGCCGAGCTCAACGACCTGCTCACCCATGGCGGTTTCCGGCGCAGCCAGTCGATCGCCTACCGGCCGGCCTGCGAGACCTGCCGCGCCTGCGTCTCGGTGCGGGTGGTCGCCGAGGATTTCCGCCCGACCCGCAGCATGCGGCGGATTCTCGACCGCAACCGCGATCTCATCGGCGAAATGCGGGTGTCGGTGCCCACCGCCGAGCAGTATTCGGTGTTCCGCTCCTATCTCGACGCCCGCCACCGGGACGGCGGCATGGCGGACATGACCCTGCTCGATTACGCCCTGATGGTCGAGGACAGCCACGTCGAGACCCGGATGGTCGAGTACCGGCGGCGCGGGCCCGACAGCTCCATCAACGGCCGCGGCAGCGGAGAGCTGCTCGCGGTCGCGCTCACCGACCTGCTCAGCGACGGGCTGTCGATGGTCTACTCCTTCTTCGACTCCGACCACGCCGCGCGCTCGCTCGGCACCTTCATGATTCTCGACCACATCACGCGCGCGCGCCAGATGGGACTCGCCTACGTCTATCTCGGCTACTGGGTCCAGGGATCGCGCAAGATGGACTACAAGGCGCGTTTTCTGCCGCAACAGCGCCTCGCCCCCGACGGATGGGTGCGCGTGGAAGAGTAGCCGCGCCGCCCTAGCCCAGGAAGTCGATCAACAGCTTCACGTTGAGCGCGATGATGATCGCGGCGACCACGACCGCCAGCGCCGTGACCCAGCGCGGCGCAATCAGCTCGTTCATCTTGCGGCGGTCGGCCGTGAACATCACCAGCGGGACCACCGCAAAGGGCAGCTGAAAGCTCAGCACCACCTGGCTCAGGATCAGCAACTGGGCGGTGCCCTTCTCGCCGTACCAGACGGTGACAATCGCCGCCGGCACGATGGCGATGGCGCGGGTCACCAGCCGCCGCATCCAGGGCGGCAGGCGGATATCCAGAAAGCCTTCCATGACGATCTGGCCCGAGAGGGTCGCGGTCACGGTCGAATTGAGCCCGCAGCACAGCAGCGCGATGCCGAACAGCGTCGGCGCGATGGCCGAGCCGAGGAGCGGCGCCAGGAATGAATGCACCTGCTCGAGCTCCGCCACGTCGGTCTTGCCCGTCTTGTTGAAGGTCGCGGCCGCAAGAATCAGGATCGAGGCATTGATCAGCAGCGCGAACATCAGCGCGATCGTGGAATCGAGGGTGGCAAGCTTGATGGCTTCGCTCTTCTCCGGCAGCGTGTCGCCGTAGCGGCGCGTCTGCACCACGCCGGAATGCAGATAGAGATTGTGCGGCATGACGGTGGCGCCGAGGATGCCAAGCGACAGATAGAGCATCTCCGGATTGGTGACGATCTCGGTCGTCGGCGCGAAGCCGCGGATCACCGCGCCCCAATTCGGATCGGCCATCGCGATCTGGATACCGAAGCAGACCGCGATGACGCCGAGCAGCGTCACGATGAAGGCCTCGATCCAGCGGAAGCCAAGGTTCTGCATCCACAGGATCAGGAACACGTCGAGCGCCGTGATCAGGACGCCGAGCTCGAGCGGAATGCCGAACAGGAGGTTGAGCCCGATCGCGGTGCCGATCACCTCGGCCAGATCGGTCGCGCAGATCGCGATCTCCGCCATTGCCCACAGCGGCCATGACACCGCGCGCGGGAACGCGTCGCGACAGGCTTGCGCCAGGTCGCGGCCGGACGCGATCCCGAGCCGCGCGCACAGCGCCTGCAGCAGGATCGCCATCAAGTTGGAGAGCAGCGCGACGGTCAGCAGCGCGTAGCCGAACTTCGACCCGCCGGCGAGCGAGGTCGCCCAATTGCCGGGATCCATGTAGCCGACGGCGACCAGATAGCCGGGCCCGAGAAAGGCCGTCAGCTTCCTCCACAGCGGCCCCTGCGGCCGCGTCTCGATCGAGCCGAAAACTTCCGAAAGCGAAGGCTCGCCCCGCCGCCGCCGCCAGCCGGATCCGGAAAAGCCTGGAGAGGGCGATCGCTCCTCCGGCACTGGTAAAACGGCCATGCACCCATCCTTTGTGGCCCCTCCATAACGTTGTTGCGAATAATTTGCAATTGCATTCGCATCGAACCGCCGGTGTCACTACCGAAACCTCAAACCGCCGAATAAGTTGGCGGCGGCCGGATGGTTAGGCGCCCGGCGGACCGTTCGACCGAGACCGATCCCATGACCTGGCGCGCTTGCGCTGCTCAAATCCGGCCGACGGGATTTCCGCCGGGACTTCTGCTCGCGGCCGCCTGTGGCGCTGCCGGGCTCACCCTCCTGACCGGCCCTGCTCTCGCGGCCGAAGGCGCCAAAGGCGGCGCCTCCGAGGTGATCTTCCTCGCACAGCTGATCACGCTGATGCTGGTCGGACGGCTCCTGGGCGAGGCCATGAACCGTATCGGTCAGCCCTCGATCATGGGGATGTTGCTGGGTGGGATTCTGCTTGGTCCTTCCGCGCTCGACGCGCTGCTGCCCGATCTGCAGCATGCGCTCTTTCCCAAGACCCCCGAGCAGAAGGCCATGCTCGACGGCATCTCGCAGTTCGGCATCCTGCTGTTGCTTTTGCTCACCGGGATGGAGACCGATCTCAGGCTGGTGCGAAGGGTTGGCAGAGCGGCGCTGAGCATCTCGCTCACCGGCGTCGCCGTGCCGTTCGCCTGCGGCTTCGCGCTCGGCCAGTTCATGCCGGAATCGCTGCTGCCGCATCCCGACCAGCGTTTCCTCACATCGCTGTTCCTCGGGACCGCGCTCTCGATTTCATCCATCAAGATCGTGGCGGCGATCGTGCGCGAGATGGGTTTCACCCGCCGCAATCTCGGGCAGATCATCGTCGCCTCGGCGATCTGCGAAGACTCGATCGGCTGGATCATCATTGCGATCACGTTCAGCCTCGCGGAAGCAGGCAGCATCGATCTCATGAGCGTGAGCAGGAGCGTGCTGGGAACCGCCGCATTCCTGATCGCGAGCTTTACCGTCGGACGGCGCTTGGTCTTCTTCCTGATTCGATGGGCGAACGACAATTTCGAGAGCGATTTCCCCGTGATCACGACCATCCTGGTGATCATGGGCGCCATGGCGCTGACGACCCATTTCATCGGCGTGCACACCGTACTGGGTGCGTTTGTCGCGGGCGTACTGATCGGCGAATCGCCGATCCTCAGCAAGCACATCGACGAGCAGCTGCGCGGCCTTATCCTCGCTTTCTTCATGCCGGTGTTCTTCGGCATCGCCGGTCTGTCTACCGACCTCACCGTCCTGCGGGACCCACAGCTCGCGCTGATGGCACTCGGATTGATCGTGATAGCGAGCGTCGGAAAGTTCGCCGGCGCTTTCATCGGCGGAGAAATCGGCGGCCTGACCCGGCGCGAGTCGCTTGCGCTGGCTTGCGGCATGAATGCCCGCGGCTCGACCGAGGTGATCGTCGCGACCATTGGGCTGTCGATGGGTGCGCTCAGCGAAAACCTCTTCACGATGATCGTGGCCATGGCGGTCGCCACCACCATGGCGATGCCGCCGATGCTGCGCTGGGCGCTGGCGCGCGTACCGATGAACAAGGCGGAAAAGGAACGGCTGGAGCGCGAGGAATTCGAGGCGAAAGAGTTCATCCCGAACCTCGAGCGCATGTTGCTCGCGGTGGATCAGAGCCCGAACGGAAAGTTTGCCGCGCGGCTCGCCGGACTGATCGCCGGCCCGCGCGGCCTGCCCACGACGGTCTTGCCGCTGTCCCAAACCGGCAAGAACAAGGCCAAGGGCCGTGGCAAGCAGGAGGAAAAGAAAGACGCCGGGGAACACGATCGCGCCGGGGAAGGCGTCAAGGCGGCCGCCGAGGAAAGCAAGCAGCGCCAGATCAGCGAAGATGAGCCCGGCCCGGTCGACGTGACCGTTCGCAGGCTCGACGCGTCCAGCGAGGAGGCCGTCGCCAAGGAGGCGAAGAAGGGCTACGACCTCTTGCTCGTGGGCGTCGCAAACACCGCCACCAATGGCGCGTTTCCTCCGGACGTCACGCGTATCGCCGCGGCCTTCGAAGGGCCGCTCGCCATCACCGTCGGTAAGGGCATCCATCTGCGGCAACCCGAACGCAGCCCTCTGCACATTCTCGTGCCGGTGAACGGAACCGACGTATCGCGCCGCGCCGCCGAGGTGGCGATCGCCATCGCGCATGCCTGCAACTGTCCCGTCGCTGCGCTCTACGTCGCTCTCGGCGCAACCGACAGTCCGCGCAAGCGGCGAGGGTTCCGCGCGCGTCAGCAGGAGCAGGCGATCATGAAGGATTTCGTCGAGATGGCCGACCGCTACGACGTGACGGCCAAGACCGCGGTGCGCGCGGACCTCGCCCCGGACAAGGCCATTCTCGCCGAACTGAAGGAGGCCAAGCACGATCTGATCATCATGGGAGCGGGCCGCCGTCCGGGCGACAAGCTGTTCTTCGGCGACACCGCCGCAGCGGTGCTGGAGAAATCGCCGGCCTCGATCCTGTTTGTCGCGACCTAGCCCGAAAGCAGCACGCGGCAGCCTCTCCTGCGAGAGCAACGGCGGCGCACGCCGAGCGCGCGTCAGGCCGCGCCGGGGCAACCAGACTCAGCAGTCGAGGAAGAAGTCGCTAAGCTTGGAGCCAGCACGTGGAAAGGATCACCTCTCCTCCCGCGCCTTGCCGCTCGCCGGCAGCTGGCTGAAGGAGTTGCTGCGCGGGAAGCCCTTCGGCGCGAGACGCCCGGCATCGGCGCGGTTGCCGCGCCAATCGGCAAGCTCCTTGAGCGTGAGGGAAAACGCGCGGCGGGCGGCATCCGTCCACGACAGCCCCTCCTCCACCTTGAATGCCTTGACGTCGGACAGTCCCCCATCCTTGTAGCGCTGCAGCCGGACGCCCCGTCCCCGCGTCATCTCCGGTACCTGCTCGAGCGGGAAAACCAGCAATTTGCGATTGTCGCCGATGGCCGCGACCAGTTCGCCCTCCACCACCGCGATGGCGCGCGCTTCGTCGGGCATGGCAACATTGAGCACCTGCTTGCCCTTGCGGGTATTGGCGAGGCACTCGTCCTCCGGCACGACAAAGCCGCGACCCTCGGTGCTGGCGACCAGGAACTTGCGGCCGCCCTGATGACGGAATACGGCGACGACGTCCGCCTCCTGCTCCAGGTCGGCGAACAGACGGATCGGCTCGCCGTGCCCGCGACCACCGGGAAGCTTGGCCGCGTCGAGCGTGTAGAAGCGCCCGTTGGTGGCAAACACCAGACATTTCGAGGTGGTCTCGGCGGGGAAGGCGAACTTCGGCCCGTCGTCGGCCTTGAACGCGACGCCTGACAGATCGCTCACCGTTCCGCGCAGGGTACGGATCCAGCCTTTTTCCGAGACCACCACAGTGATCGGCTCGCGCTCGACCAGCGCCTCCTCGATTGCCGCCAGGTCGTGCACCGGCGCCTGCGCGAAGGTGGTGCGGCGCTTGCCCAGCGGCGTCTTGGGCCCGAACTTCGCGCGCACCTCCTTGACCTCGTCGGCGATCCTTTTCCATTGCTCCGTCTCGGAACCGATGAGATCCTTGAGCTTCTTGCGCTCAGTCCGCAGCGCCTTGTCCTCCTGCCTGATCTCCATTTCCTCGAGCTTGCGCAGATTGCGCAGCCGCATATTGAGGATGGCGTCGGCCTGCACATCCGAGAGCTTGAAGGTCTTCATCAGCACGGGCTTGGGCTCGTCCTCGTTGCGGATGATCTTGATGACCTTGTCGAGGTTCAAATAGGCGACGAGATAGCCGCCAAGCACTTCGAGCCGATGCTCGATCTGCTTGAGGCGGAAATTCGAGCGCCGCAGCAACACCTCGCGGCGATGCGTGAGCCACTCGGTGAGCGCCTCGGCGAGGCCGAGCACCCTCGGAATGCGCCCCTTCACCAGGACGTTCATGTTGAGCGGGATGCGGCTTTCGAGCTCGGTGAGCTTGAACAGCGACTCCATCAACAGCTCGGCGTCGACCGTGCGGGCGCG
>Ga0207643_10002395_pt1 | contig 10161 bp, 7 predicted proteins | sample KBSMisM62_FD_184313 | JGI IMG/M metagenome (GOLD analysis project Ga0207643, IMG submission 184313) | Miscanthus rhizosphere microbial communities from Kellogg Biological Station, Michigan, USA - KBS Miscanthus M6-2 (SPAdes) (version 2) | ecosystem: Host-associated > Plants > Roots > Rhizosphere... | reverse complement strand
ATCCATTGCAGAATCCCTCAGAACATGGTAACCCTTATTTTGATGATCTTTTATTGAGTGCTCAAAAGCTATTCCAGGAGATTGACGATGTTATAAGATCTTTGGGTATCCCCCTTGAAACTGGTGTCATGGCCGCTCTCTTTAAGGGGGCTCCGCAGGAAAAAACTGATTACAAGATTGATGATATTCAAAATTTTATAGTTGAATTAGAGAAGAAAAGTAAAGTTCTACTAGACGAACCAATATCGTTACTAAAAAATAAGCAACAAATAGAAAAGGAACTTGAAGAATATCGTAATGCACTGGACGCGATCGGGAGTGCTTCAAAACTCAAAATGGACTTGTCCGGATTGCGTGGTCTGAGGACTTTTTTTGCAGAAATTTTTATCGTTAATACCAAAGATATCACTGAAATTCAAAATAGTCTGACTGATCTTATAGTGCACCCGCTCAAACTTAATGACGACAAATCATCCATTACTGTGATAGGATCACAAGAAGATTCTGAAAAAATCATTAAAGTTCTTAGAAGTTTTAACGTGCACCCTATTCAGATTCCTTCAGCATTTCCACAGAATCCCGGTTCTGCTCATGACAAATGCCAAACGAAATGCAAAGAACTTGCAAAGAAGTCTGCAGAGATTACTAAAAAAATAGAGAAATTAAAAGTTAGCCTCTTGCCTAAATTGCTTTCATTATACGAATCCTCAAAGGTAGCAAAAGACATTTTAGAAGTAACAAGAAAACCAGGTGGCACCAAGAATTTTGCAGTGATTCAGGGGTATATACCAGATAACATGGAAAAGAGATTCAAAGATCTTACAAAAAATTATGTCTCAATTTCAGAACCTGTCAACTTAGATAAGGCACCTAACAATCAACTTCCAACATTACTAGTCAATAATAGATATGCAAAGACTTTTGAAGTAATAACTGAGACTCAAGGTCTTCCGAACTATGGGGAAGTTGACCCGACTCCTGTTATAGCTTTTGTCTGGCCAGTATTTTATGGCTTAATGTTCGGAGATTTGGGACATGGATTATTACTGTTTGGTTTAGGTATGTTCTTAAGATACAGAGGAAACGGAAATCTGAAAACATGGGCAACCTTATTGGCTGCCAGCGGTGCGGCCGCCAGTATTGCAGGTTTGGGAACAGGTGAAATGTTTGGTTTTCACTTAGATGAGATAGCAATCTTGTCACAGGTCTTTCAGCCATTAGGATGGTTAGTTGGTGCCCTGAATGTTTCAGAACTAACATTCGTTCAGGTAATAAAAATACTCAAAGTTTCAGTAGCTATAGGCATCGTACATTTGCTGATAGCAATGTTTCTTAAACTTAGACACGATATACTCGAAAAGAATAAACTCTTAATTTTAACACATGATGTTCCGTCCATAGTACAATTTCTTGCCATAGTCGCATTAATACTAGCTGCAATAGGTTCAGGTTATGATATAATTGGCATGTTCGGAGTAACCGGAATTATTCACAATGAGCCTGTACCGTGGCTGTCATTTTTGTTTGGAAAGTGGGTAACGGTGGACTTTGTAGCTAAAGCCACCCCTCCGATAATCTTTGCAACAGTGGGAGTTATGATTTTAGGAGGTAAGAAGGAACAAGAACATGCTGCTAAACTTGGCCATGATGAAGGTGGTGGACTGATGGGAATAGTTATAGAGGTTATATTGGTAAGGATCATCGAGGTCCTATCTAATGTGATAAGTTATACCAGGATAGGGATTATGCTTTTGGTACATGCAGCTCTCTTGGTAACCGTTAATCAATCTTACGAGAGCGGGGGTGGGTTGGCAGTACTAATTGGCGGCAACATAGGAATAATGCTTATTGAGGGACTAATTGTTTATATCCAGACCATCAGATTACATCTGTACGAATGGTTCCCAAAATGGTATAGGGGCGAAGGAGTAGAGTTTAAGAAATTGATTCCAAAAATGCTATATTCAAATCTCATATGGCCGGAAAAAAGATCCAGTTAAGAGAAACATGTTTTAATAACATATTTTATTATGTGTATTAAAGTCTCAGGAGACCGATAAAGTTTTTGATTTGGTTATTTGAAAGACGTTTGGTCTAACTGGTGTTGATTAGTTTGGATACAATTGTTTCTGCGGGAATTTTTTGTTCAACTCCAGAGGCGATTGCTGACAAATTTCTAACTTCAACCATTATGAGTTTCAGTGCTGCAAGCACAATTCCTACACTAAACATCGACCTAAATGCTGATAAGGCACGCTTTAATGCAATACTTTCAAATCCCTTTTCAATTTCTAAGATAGAATCTATGTCGCTTGTTTGATTCTGAGGGACAATATCCTTGTATACTGTGTTCGATAATTCCCCAATTACCTCGGATATTTTTTCTGCATTTATCATCTTTTGTATGGTTTCTTTTGTTATCTTCGATGTGCTAGCTACAATGAGATTATTTATTTCATCGGCAGACAAGTTCCAAAATTTTCCTCGCAGTATGGCAAGTACATTATAAGAATCAATATCCACAGAAACTATGTTTTTTGCATCCAATGATTGTGATTCCGTGTTCATCGCTCTGCCTAAATCATGGTAGAATACATGATCGAGGTAAATATCAAAAATCCTGACATCTCCTTTATCCTTGTAAATGGCGGCCGCTTTGGTAACATCCTCTGCAAATTCACTCCCTGCAAGGGTAGATACCGCTTCTTCCAATGTTTTTGAAACGAGTGCCTTTACTACAAGGTCTCGTCTACCTACTAGTTCTTCAGCCCTCAGGTTTATCTTGGGCAAGAGTTCATCATAGGATTTTCCTAGAGCTTTCCCCTTCAAAATCATCTTTAAATTCCATGTAATATGCTTTACAAAATAGGCGCTGATAATTCTGGCTCCGCCTGAAATGTTAACCATTTTTGCATGTGTATTTACAAGATATTCTTTCAGCGCGTTTTCAATCTTATCTGCTGAATAGGGTTTTGTAAGCTTAGCCAACGCATCCAGATAAACGGTATTTTTCATCCTTGTTACTAGTTCATCCATATCTCTTGATTCGGTTAACATCTGGAGTTCATTGTTTGTTAACATTCTTCCCTTTAATCCATGAGACATGACAGTACCGAAAATTTTTCCTGGCATGCTTACCTTGCTCATTGATTATGGCACATCCTATATCAAGAAATTAATTATCACGCATCAATTTTAATCTTGCCTGTAGATTGGATTCTTCTTTTTTATGCATAATATCTTGGTAGAAGCTAATATCGCCTTATATTAAATTTAAAAGTCATATGACCTGTATCCATAGAACAAAGACATACTATAGTGTAGGAAAAGAAGAACATCTGATGATTAATGCTGTGGTTTTCAAAAGAATGTAATTGATTTTTAATAAGGGTTTTTGAAGTGTTTTCTGATTTTGAATGGGACAGTTTTTTTTAATATACTGACTCTCCCTTGACACAACCCATTAGCGAAGGCTATAATAATTTAATTCAATATTGCAAGGAAAAGTACCCGAAAAGGTGTTTCTACAAAGAACAGCTTATGACAGTGATCTATATGGATTGAAATTATTTGGAATTTAAAATAGGCAGAAACTGCTGATGTCCGACATTGAGTGCTGGAGAAAATCTGTGAGCATTTATAATGCCACAACATAATTAGTGACTTTTAGTCAAAAAATTCAACCTACGATAACAAATCCTGTCCAATAATCGTCAAATCCTCCATTTAGTAAACTTCCGTCTGCGGCTCTAATCGGATTAGGCCCTGTACCATCAAGTCTTAAAGCAAAATTACAATCCGGATCAAAAGTACATAAAGAGTTCAATAAATCATTGGTCACTATAGTCAAAAATCTATTGTTAAGATCCCATTTGACAGATACGGTCGCATTTGGATTTGTTTCCATCGCTAAGATATTACTTATACCCGGATTGAACGTCGAGGTATCTACGGGTTTGTTGAAAAGAATTTCGATTTGAAGCCTGCCGTCTGAGTTTGTACTAAAACCGAATGGTGAAATTTGACTGCCTGTGGGAAAAACCACTAACAAAGGTAAAGTAGCCGAAATATTAGCGCCATGAGGTGAGACAGACTTATTACCATCATTGTAGGATGTCTTGCTATTTTTTAGTACTGTAGTACCCTCCGCTTGCAATCCAAACGGATAAGCAATAAGTCCAACGTTCATGACAGTTATCAAAATTAATAAACCAAAGATTGTTACCTTGATGGAGTTAGTACTTAACATTGAACGAATCTATCTCCCTAAGTATATTAACTTTACAAATAAGATCGTCAAAATACTAATTAGCAGAACCCATCACTTACAAGGCCCAATTTCCGACGATGAATATCTGAATTAGAGTTCAATTGTACATCATGCAAGGAAGACCTTCAAAAAGGGTTAGGACCCTTAACTAATTGACACAACCCTAATCGAGACATATTTCATGAATTAAAGTTTTTCTCAAGTCGGCCAAGTGCCTCATCATGGCAATTCTTCCAATAGGGAATATTTTATTCGCCTGGACTTTGGCAACTAATCACCAAAGATTCTACCAACACTGCATTTGAATTTCTGATTCATTCAATTCCCTTATAAAGTTACAAGATTAAGGTTCCGGACCAGCCGGTATGAGCAATAACGGGTAAGCATAACCATTCGTAGTGAGGTCATAACTATTTTATGTATAGCAACGCTTCACCGATAGTAAAAAGAATAAAGGTAACTTTGATTGAATAGAAAATGCTCAAAAGCAAATTTTTCCAACATTTGCGGCGGAAAGGCAGAATCGACAGCACATTCAATGCAGGTGACGGGGCCAAGTTGATCGAAAACTATTGTTCGAAGTGTGGTAACGTATATGTTAATAATAGAAAAACATTGGTATAATATTTAATAACGATATTAGTTAGCACTTACGAAGTTAAATCTTAAGCATTTCAAAAGTGTATTGGTGTTGTTGTGTTCTACGATCGTCAATAGTAGGAACAAAGCAGCCTACTTATGATTTAAAGCTATAACCACAATCCTTTATTGGTAACTTGCTTGTAAACTGTAATGATCTATTTGAGAAATAGGAATACTTGAAGACGAAAGTACTAATACAAACGGTGCCTTTTCTCCAGGACGTATGTCAGAAGGATTTGAATACGTAAATTGTGTCCCAATAACCTGATTGTTGATGTCATAAAAAGTTCCTACGATTCTTACAAATGTGGTGGTGGATGGGTAGTTATTTTTTATTTCTCCTACAACATGCAAATAATCTCTAGAATCTGTAAATAACTTATGGCTCAATATTTGAAGTCCATTGACATTATTCTCTATGGATTCTTCTGTCAGATTTGTGTTTACCTGTCCAGATGCGATGGTCGTCAGACCTGAGAAAATAATCAGTAAAGAAATTACAATTATGGGGAACACCTGATAAACACTCATGATCTCGTCATATACGTTGATTGATTTAAGACTTTTACAAATATTATCTATAACTAACTAATGCCTTTTTAGATATAAGCTTCTAAATATTGAAATTAACCTAACTTCCTTGTCGGTTCTTAAGATTTCTGTATTTGAATGCGTGATTGTGTTTGTGTTTGTGGTACGACTAATAAAAAGACACAGTCAGGTGAATGTCCCGACTGTAAAAGTAGGGTCTATCAGCAAATAGGGGATTTCCAATAATTTTTTGTAAATAAGAAATTTTAATTCAGCTCAATGCGAAAATCAAATTCCCACATACGTCGCCCGTATAATATCTTATTTTCTGATTACTAGTCTATACAACACCGATACGAGCTGAACTCTAGAACTTGCGTTACTATACATGTAGTGTAGACGAAATAATTCTTAGAATTTGTATGGATTAATTCCCAAAAAAAGATGTTATTGATTGGGATATAGGATGTGCAAATCCAAGGATAATAAAATGAATCAACATTCCTACGAGTACACCTATCGCTAAATTATCTGTATGCCAATAAATTCCCAAAAATATTCCTAAACTAGGAACAGTAAATAACAGCGCAAGAATTATACTCACACTTGCCATCTTGATCATGATATCTGGCGTGACATTTTCCATTTTTTGACAAGGAAACTGAAATTTTAGCGCTGTGTTGGACAATGGACAAAATGCAGTCTTTTGAGACCAGATATATACATTGACGTCTTAAATTTTATGAAAAATTTTCCAATGATTGTATAATTTTATCAGATATCACTTACATTATGAATTTTGTATTAACAGAATCAAGAAAAAAATTAGAAAAAGCATCGTCACGAAATTCTACCTAGTCTCTTTCTCTCGACTATGAACTGCTTCATAGTCTCAAAGCTAGGTATCGTTGAATTAAAAGATACTAACATCTGTAAATTTAGTTCAAAGTTAAACTACAAAAACAGAAGCTACATTGAAAGTTTTTTTGAAATCTTGTATGCAAAACCCATAGCTACAAAGAGTGTCATGATTCCAGCAAAGACGGTTATAATTAAATTAGTCTTGATAACGTAATGAAAAACGACAGTACTGAATATAGCAGGCAACGCTATAATAAGAGCTAAAAATGTACCGTTTATGAAAATTTTTGAAGTAGAAATTCTTTTATTATCACTTCCAGTGTTTGAGTCCAATTTTAATAATATTATTTTTTATATCCTATAAAATCCTTCACGATATCTCAAAACGAGGACGAGATTTCATGATTGCAAATCAAAACACTTTTTCGGGATTCAAATAGACCAAATCCTTAGCTGATACTGTGCAAGATATACTAATAAATAATTAATGCTTATTCTATTTGCCGTATATGCACTATATCACCAAGTTCTTTTAGTTATGCTGAAATAACTGATCATCCTATATAATGGTGAACTAAATGAATATAAAAGATATTTGTCTACAACTCTGCACCTGTACTTGGTTGGAAATTATGACATGTATTGGTATTACTCTGTATCTTGCCTATAATTCCCAGTATTATCTCGCTCTCATTACTGTGGTCGTTTTTTCACCTCTTATTGGATTTCATTTTGCTTTATCAAGACTAAGTAACGATGAGTATTGTGTTAGTTGTCGAAGATGAAGATAGCCATCGATTCCTCTAGTTTCTACTTAATTAAGCACTTATCACTACTATAGTGGCAAAAATTCAAATCAGAAGATTAGTTCATCAATACTCAAAATTCTTCCGCAATATTTGCATTTTAGGATAATTTTCTCCTTATCAATAACTTCAATTACTGATTTAATATTCTCACCAATGGTTACGCATCTTAAATTGGGACATTTGAAAATTCCAGTGATAAAATCAGGCAATTGTATTTTTCTCTTTTCGGCTAATTTGTAATCCTTGATGATGTTTATTGTAGCATGTGGCGCTATTAACGATAGTTTATTGGTTTCATCAGTTTCGAGATATCTGTTTTCAAATTTGATAATATCTTTTTTCTCAAACTTATTGCTTGGAACATTCAAGGCAACTGTGATGACATTCCCTTCTCTTCCGGTGATGTTTAGGGCCCTTAAAACTAAAAACGCCTTGCCGGACTCAATATGATCGATCACTGACCCATTTTTGATTCGCCTAACCATTAATTCAATTGAATTGGACAGGGTTCTTTACTCCATTCCATATTATATTGGCAATACTATAAAAATATGAAATTTTCCACTTGTGCTTTTTTGAAATATAACGGACTATCAAATAATATTTTGCATCATCATCTTTTTGAATTCGATATCCGACAAACTCCTCTTAGCTTCCAAAATCATTACAGCGTCATTACCTACAACATACCTTTGCTTTGGTTCATCACTCTTGAGGGCCTGTAGAATCACTTTTGCAACTTCAATAGGGGGTGTAGCATGTTCTTGCATCAATTCAATATTATTTTGAATTTTCTTTAATGAGTTAGAATACAAGGAACCCTTCTTTGAAGATTTATCTGACACAATACAATTATTGAAAAAGTTTGTTTTGATAACCCCTGGCTCGATGATGATCACTCTTATACCAAATGGAAACAATTCGTACATTAGGGATTCGCTAAATCCTTCAATAGCAAATTTTGTACTAACATAAGCAGAAATACCGGGGAATCCTACCTGTCCTGCTCCTGAGCTTAAATTGATAATTGTACCGCTTTTCTGCTCTCGCATTATGGGAATTACTTTTTTAGTAACATTGAGAACCCCAAAAAAATTAGTCTCGAATTGTTTTCTTATTTCATCCAATCCAAGCTCTTCAAAAAAACCCACTAAACCATACCCTGCATTATTTATTAGAACATCTATTCTTTTTTCTTCAGTTTTGATTCGATTTATCGCATTATCTATTGAAGACTTGTCGTTTACATCAAGCTGCAAGATATTTAGGTCAAGTTTTTCTTTTGCAATTTTCTTTTCTAGAATATCAGAATTTTTCGTATTTCTCACCCCGGCATATGTACAAAACCCACTTCTCGCTAAAGCTAATGAGGTTTCATAACCAATTCCACTGGAGCAACCAGTGATGAGTGCAACTTGACGCATTACACTAATACCCATTTATTTTTTATATATCTTTAGAGCCAAATTGTAATCTGGTAAGGCATCCTACAGTTATTACGGATATTTTTTATCTTGACAAGAGAATAGATTAATAACATTAATTTATCATTCAAATGGATCGATATCGATTGTCCGACGCAGATGAAGAACGCCGTTCAAGCACAGGAATGACACCTCAGAACCAATTGGTTAGGTCTCTTGGACTTTTGGATATACTAATGGTCGGGATAGCCGCAATGATAGGTGGTTCCATTTTTGTTCTGACAGGACCCGCAATAGGCCTTGCTGGAAGCGCTGTTATAGCAGCGTTCATTATTAACGCAATCATCACCCTGTTCACAGCCATGGCCTACGCCGAACTTGGTTCAGCCATGCCTGAAGCAGGAGGTGGCTATCTGTGGGTAAGAGAGGGTCTTCCTAGACCTAACGCGTTCATCAGCGGATGGATGGCTTGGCTCGCACATATAATAGCTGGATCATTGTATGCAGTAAGCTTTGCTTCATTTCTTACAGGTCTGCTTGAAATGACAAATATTTCGCACAATTATGTGCTCTTGAACGTTATTCCACTAGAGAAATTGATAGCAGTAGTCTCAGTTGCTGTTTTTACTTATATCAACATTAAAGGAACATCTGAAACTGGCAAGACTGGCGTTGTCATTACCATAATTCAATTGGGCTTGATATTTATTCTAATCACGGCCGGTATCTGGGTTATGAGTGGTCAACCTAACTGGCATACAAATTTCTCAGATTTTATGCCAAAAGGGATTACTGGAGTAGTTGCAGCAATGGGTTTGACTTTCATAGCATTCGAAGGTTATGAGGTAATCGTTCAAACGGGAGAAGAAGCTAAAAATCCAAAAAGGAACATTCCGCGAGCAATTTTCATATCGTTAACCGCCGTTGTTGTTCTATACTGTTTAATTGCCTTTGTGTCTATTGGTGCCATATTTCCACAAGGTATTGAGTCATGGAAATACATTGGTCAGAGTGGCGAGCTAGGAGTAATGAAGGCAGCTGAATTGCTTGTGCCTTATGGAGCATTTATCGTATTAGGCGGAGGTCTAATTTCGACACTTGCGGCTCTGAATGCAACGACGTTCTCATCTGCGAGAGTTGCCTTTGCAATGGGTAGGAATTATAACATGCCATATCAGTTGAGCGCTATCCACAAAAGGAACAAGACACCATACGTTGCAATACTAATATCTGGTATCATAATGGCAATAATGGCTTATGGGCTTCCTCTAGCCCAGATTGCAACTGCCGCAGGTGTGATTTTTCTTTTACTATTTACTCAAGTAAATATGGCTGTTATCACAATTCGTAGGATTTACGGCGATAAGTTAGATTACGGCTTTAAAACTCCTTTCTTTCCTGTTATACCAGTTATTGGTATCTTTTTAAAACTTGGATTAGCTGTATATCTATTAGTAACTCAGCCTTTAAGCTGGGCGATAACTGTGGTATGGGTGGTAATTGGATTCTTTGTGTATCGAATGTACACATTTAGGAAGGAAATAGATCATTACGCACCAATCGTTACTAGCGAAGGGGATCTAGAGAGAAAAGACTATAGGATTCTTATTCCATATACTCCTGA
>Ga0207643_10002392_pt1 | contig 10173 bp, 6 predicted proteins | sample KBSMisM62_FD_184313 | JGI IMG/M metagenome (GOLD analysis project Ga0207643, IMG submission 184313) | Miscanthus rhizosphere microbial communities from Kellogg Biological Station, Michigan, USA - KBS Miscanthus M6-2 (SPAdes) (version 2) | ecosystem: Host-associated > Plants > Roots > Rhizosphere... | reverse complement strand
CGGATCTGCTCAGGGGCATCCGCGAGCTCGGGTTCATTCGTCCAACGCCAATCCAGGAGGAAGCGATACCGCCTGCGCTACAGGGCCGCGATCTGTTCGCCTGCGCGCAGACGGGAAGCGGCAAGACGGCGGCCTTCCTGCTGCCGATTCTTCATCGCCTTATCGGCCGACCGCGGCGCGTCACGCGTGTGCTGGTGCTCACGCCGACGCGGGAGCTCGCCGCGCAGATTCTGGAGGACTTCAACGCGCTGACGGTCCACACCCCGCTGAGCGGCGCCGCCGTTTACGGCGGCGTGAGCATGGGACCGCAGGAACATGCGTTCCGAAGCGGTGTCGACGTCATCGTCGCCACCCCCGGACGGCTCCTCGATCACGCGCGGGCGCCGTATGCGAGACTCAATGGGCTGGAGTACCTCGTGCTCGACGAGGCGGACCGGATGCTCGATATGGGCTTCCTTCCGGACATCCGGCGTATCCTTCGGCACATTCCCTCGCGTCGCCAGACGCTCTTCTTCAGCGCAACGATGCCGGCGCCAATCGCCACGCTCGCGTCGGAGATGTTGAACAAGCCGGTGACGATCAGCCTTCAGCGGAAGGCGGCGCCGGCGGTCGGCATCACGCAGGCGGCGGATCCGGTATCACAGGATCTGAAAGCGCCGTTGCTGGTCGAGTTGCTCCGGCGCAACATTCTCGCCCAGGCGCTCGTCTTCACCCGCACGAAACATCGTGCGAACCAGCTTGCGGACTATTTGGCGCAGCAGGGCGTCACCGCGGCGCGCATCCACGGCAACCGATCCCAAAGCCAGCGTACGCAGGCGCTCGCGGGGTTCAAGAGTGGCCGCTATCCGGTGCTCGTCGCGACCGACATCGCCGCGCGCGGTATCGATGTCGAAGCGCTCAGTCATGTCATCAACTTCGACGTGCCCGCGGCGCCCGAAGACTACATCCATCGTGTCGGCCGGACCGGCCGCGCCGAGATGACGGGCGATGCGTTCACGTTCGTCGCACCGCAGGAGGAACGTGAGTGGCGCGCAATCGAGCGCGCCATCGGTCGCTCGCTGCCGCGCGTCACGCTGCCCGACTTCGATTACCAGTCGCGCACCGCAAAGCCGCTCGAGGTTCCGCATGCTCAGCGGATAGCCGACATTCGAGCCCGCAAGGCACAAGAGCGGGGGCGTGCAAAGAAGAACGCGCAACGGCGAGAGGTCGCGGCCGCGCGTCAGCCGAGCTCGCCGCATGCGCCGCGCGTCTCTCGCCACGGCCCCCCGCGTGGAGGCCGCTTTCGTGCGCGCTCGCCGCGCCGCCGTCCCTGACGGAAGCAGACCGTGGTATCTTCGGCCGCATGACTCAACACATCACGCGCCGCGACGTCGTCCGGACCGGCCTTGCGCTCGCAGGCCTGGGTATCGTCGGCCTCCCTGAATGGGTCCTGCCCGCGCTCGCGCAGAGCGAAACGGTGCTGCCGTTTCTCGACTTTCCCGAGCGCGTGATCACGAATCCGGCGCCCGACCGCCGCATCATCGACATCCGTACGATCAGCGGCCCGTTCACGCCGAAAGACCAGTTCTTCACCACCCAGCATTACGGCCATCCCAAAGTGGACGTCGCGACCTACACATTGCGCGTGTCCGGGCGTGTTGAGCGTCCGCTCTCGCTCTCGCTGGACGATCTCCGCAAGCTCGGAAGCCGGGAATTCGTGGCGGGCTTCGAGTGTTCCGGCAACCGGGGACCGGTGCAGGGCCTCTCGAGCAATGCGCGCTGGACGGGTGTCCCGTTGAAGACGGTCCTCGACAAGGCCGGCGTGAAGACCGACGCGCGCGAGTTCGTGTTCTTCGGCGCCGACCGCGGCGAGGAAGACGTCGAGTGGCGCACACAGATGTTCAAAGTGCAGCAGCAGTTCGGTCGCGCGCTGTCGCGGGAAAAAGCGCTGTCGTCGGAACCGATGCTCGTGTGGGCGCTGAACGGGGAACCGCTGACGGTTCATCAGGGGCTGCCCCTTCGCCTGCTCGTGCCGGGTTGGTACGGCGTGAACAACGTGAAGTGGCTCGCGGAGATTCACGCGCAGGAAGACGCGTATCTCGGCAAGTTCCAGGCGCGCTGGTACCGGACGCTGAAGGGCGAGATGATCGACGGAGAGATGAAGTGGGTGGAAACCGCCATCACCCACATGCAGCTGAAATCGTACATCGCTCGAATCAGCACCGACGGCTCGCGTTACAAGGTGCTGGGTGTGGTGCTCAATGACGGCACGCCGCTGAAGTCCGTGGAGGTGCGCGTCGACGATGGACCGTGGCAGGCCGCGACGCTGGATCCGTCAACTAGCAAAGAGAAGTACGGTTGGAAGCTCTTCAACTACACCGTCAACAGCCTCTCGCCAGGTGAGCACACGCTCGTGTCGCGTGCGATCGATGCCACCGGAAAGATTCAGCCGACGGCGCAGGAGCTCGAGAACAAGAAGTCGTTCCTCGAAGACAACTCGCAGACCGTCCGAAAGATCAAAATCTGAAGGAGAGGGCGGGTCCTTTTGGACCCGCCTGATTGTCTAGTACGAAAACCCGCACTGCTGATTCGGATACACCTTGACCGCCTGCTGCACCACGCTGCTGCGGGTGCCGGCGCCATCCTGCAGCTGCAGCGCGACGGTCATATTCAGGAACCTCTCGCCGTTTGGCCCGTCGCCGCCGGTTCCCTGCTGATAGAAGGAACACTCGTCTCCCTGCGGGCTGCTCGCGGGATTACCCGCGGGCGCGGTGTGTCGAAGCGCCAACGATCCCATGGTGTACGTCCAGAGATACGAGGCAATCGGCCCCTGGGAGCCACTGGCGTCGAACACGCAGTCGAGCTCCTTGCTGTCGACGTCGACAGCGCAGGCGCCCATTCCACGGCTGCGCGAGCGCACGACGAACGAGGGGCCGAGCCCCGAACCCGATCCAGCCGGAACAACCGTCAGCGTGGCTGACATCGACGTACTGCCGTACGTCGCGGTGATGACGACGTTGGTAGGGGCGACAACAGTAGACGTTTCCACCAGAAACGTGATGTTGCGCGAACCGCCGGGAACCGTGACGCTGGCTGGAACTCTAGCCGCCGAGGTGTCGTTGCTCGATAGCAGCACAATCCCGCCCCCAGCAGGCGCGGCGCTCGCGAGCGTGATGGTGGCTTGCGGTTGCCCCTGGCTTTGAATCGTCTGCGGGCTGATCGCCAGCGAACTGCCGCCGCCGGGTGCCGGACTCGGACTGGGCGTCGGCGTCGGAGACGGTGACGGCGACGGGGATGGTGAGGTCGGCGTCGATGACCCGCCGCCGCATTGGGCGAGAGCAAGGGTCAGTAAGCCGATCGCGGCCAGCCACATCAGTCGATCCGTTCGCATGCCAGATCGCACAGCAGAGTTGGGTCCGCCATGTCGCGGCACGCGCCGGCAGGCAGCGCCGTGCACTCTAGTCGTAAGTCAAAAGGCGAAATTTAAAGTTCGACCAACGTTGCTGTAACTGAAAGGAAAAAATTGATCCCCTTTCGACCTAGTTCGTGCCTCCCGCCGGCAGCTCCAGCACGTCGTGTTGCGCCACGTGCACTTCGACGGTTCGATCTTGGCCGGCACCCGCGGCCGCCGACGTGATCATTCCGCTCACCAGATGGAACTTGTTGCCAATCATGGCGCCAGCCACGCCGTGGCGCGGCATCGGCATCGACGGCAGGATCGACCAGCTGTTGGTTGCAGGATCGAACGCCTCGACCGCGCGGAACGCACCGACCAGCGAGTTGGTTGCCACTTCACCGCCGGCCACATAGATCTTGCCGCCGTAGGTCGCCCAGCCGCCGCCGCTGCGCGCGGTCGGCATCTTTGCCATCTGCACGCCCCACGTATTGGTCGCCGGGTCGTATTGCTCGACGACGTCGGTGTTCTGTGAGGCGGCGACGAAGGCGTGCGCGATGCGGCCGCCGATGATGTAGATCTTCCCGTTCACCACTCCCGAGAACATGTGGTTGCGCGGCAGCGCCATCGGTGCGCCGGCGGACCAGGTGTTGCTCGCGATGTCGTAAATGTCGTTGCGCACCAAGTTGTTCGCGGTGGTCGCGTTGCTGATCGCAACATCTTTCGATCCCTCGGCCGTCGTCGCGCCGCCCATCACGTAGACCTTGCCGTTGACGATGTTGGCAGCGGCGGAGCCGCGCTTGATCGGCATCGGCGCGAGGTTCCGCCACGAGTCGGTCGCCGGATCGTAGACCCATGCGTTGTCGATCGGCTCCCAGCCGCCCTGCGGCCCGGACATCGGCGCGACGAACCCGCCGAACACATAGATCTTTCCCTGGTATTCGACCATCGACTGATGGTGCGCCGGGCGCGGCAGCGCTGCCTTCTTCGTCCACTTGTCGGCGGCCGGGTCGTATTCGTAGTTCTTGCCGCGCGCGTTGCCGAAGCCGCCGAGCACGTACATCTTGCCGTTCACGGTGATGCCGTACAGCTCTTCGTCAGGCTCCGGGAACGGGGCCGCTTTCGCCCAGCGCAAATTCTGCGTGAACGCAGCGGTCGAGCAGATGAGGATGATGGCCGCGGCGAGGAAGTGCTTCTTATTTAGATGCAGGAACATTGGATTTCTCCGCACAATAAAAGTTGTCCGCCTGGTCGATGCTGCCGGTTCCCTTGTAAATCGCAATTTGCGGATAGGGGCAGAGCGGACGCGTGCGGTCCACTTTGCCATTGGTTGAATGCGTCGCAAGGATGGAGGCCGGCGCCTTGCCCTGCTCGCGCCACTGCTCGAGCGCGGTCAATGCGTCAAAGGTGTTCGGTCCTTCGCCGCCGCCACAGTGGCCCATGCCAGGCGCATAGAAGAGGCGGATCGAATCATCCACTGCCGTCTTGCCGATCGTCTGGACCACGCGGTCGTAGTACATGAGCGGCGAGCGCGGCGAGACATTCGGATCGGCCCATCCCTGGTAGATCAGGAGCTTGCCCCCGCGCGATGTGAACGCCTTCAGATCCGGATTGGTCGGACTGAGCGCGGAATTATCGAGCTTGTGAATGCGGTCGTAATCTTTCGCGAGATCGAACGTCTTCGGATCCCAGTTCGGATCCTGCAACAGGATGTATTTGAAAACGTCGTAGCCGACGTCGAGCGGCTCGTTGCCGCCCGTCACCGCGGTCCACTGCAACTCGCTGCCGGGCTCGAGTCCGGGAAAAATCAGCTCGCCGGTCTTCGGGTGCCTCGCGCCCGCATACAGCTTTCGTACTGCCTCCACCTGCGGCGTCGTCAGGCATGAGTCGCTGTTCGCGCCGGCCTTGCACTCGAGCACCTTTGGATCGAAACGACAGCTGAGGACGTCGCCGATGAGGCCGTCCTTCAGGCCGTCCAGGGCATCGCAGGCGTCGAGCGCCGCGCGATGAATCGCCGGATATTTCGCGGTCGGGATGAAGCTTGCCGGCGTTTCGTGTGTGGCCTGCCACTTCGCCATGAAGCCAAAGGCTTCGTTCCCACGGTCGTATGCGGGCGCCCCGGCGAGGATGGCGTCGAAGTCAGCCGCGTAGCGCTGCGCTTCCTGGAACGCCATGCGTCCGCCGCCCGAGCAACCGGTGAAATACGACAGCTTCGGCCCCATGCCGTAGAAGTTCGTGATCGCCTGCTTGCTGTCGACCGCGGTCAGGTGTTCGGAGCGGTAACCCCAATCGATGATTTTCTCCGGGTGCCCCGCGGCCCACTTCGCGCCTGGCCCCGTGTGGCCGGTATCGGTTGACGCCGCCGCGTAGCCGCGCTTCAGCGCCTCGCCGAGCGCTCCGTACTGAATCGAGCCGGCGAACGCGCCGTTGCCCACCTGCTGGAACTTGCCGTTCCAACCGGTGAGCGGCATCCACACTTCGGTCTTGATGTCCGAGTCACGAGAAGGAGTGAGGGTGAGCTGCAGGCGGCAAAACGCCGGCAGTCCCGTGAGCGGTCGTGGCGTTGCGGTTCCTTCCGCCGGCGGCGCGAACGATCCAGCAGGGACGACGGTCGCCGCAGTGACCTTCGCGTCGGTGAGTTTCAGCGTCGCCGCAACACGGGCGCAATCCTGAGCGGACGCGACGAGCGGAGCGAACGTGAGCGCGACAACGAGAAGAAAGAGTTTCATCGCGTTGCCGGCACCGCTACCGGCGCGGTGCACGTGAAATTCGCAGCCTCATCGATGCTGCCGGTTCCTTTGTACTTGGCCACCTGCGGGAACGGACAGAGCGGTCGGCTGCGATCGACCTTGCCGTTGGTCGAATGCGTCGCGAGAATCGACGTGGGCGCCTTTCCCTGCTCACGCCACTGCTCGAGGGAGGTGAGTGCGTCGAACACGTTCGGTCCCTCGCCGCCGCCGCAGTGTGCCATGCCGGGCGCGAAGAACAGGCGGACCGATTCATCGACCTGCTTCTGACCGATCGTCTTCACGACGTTGTTGTAGTAGTCAACCGTCGACTGGGGCGCCACGTTCTGATCGGCCCACCCCTGGTAAATCAGCAGCTTGCCTCCGCGCGCGACGAATGCCTTGAGGTCTGGCGAGGTCGGACTCAGATCTAGGCCGTCGATCTTGTGCACGGCGTCGTAGTCGCGCGCGAGATCGAACTTGTGGAAGTCCCACTTCGGATCCTTGAACACGACGAACTTGAAGAGATCCGCGCCGACCGCGAGCGGTTCCGGGCCGCCGGCCGGACCGCCCCAGCTCAACTCGCTGCCGGGCTCGAGCCGCGGAAAGATCCGTTCGCCCGTCTTGGGATTGATCACGCCCGCATACAGCTTCCGCGCGGCCTCCACCTGCGGCGCGGTCAGGCAGTTCGCCGCATCGCCGGCTTTGCATTGGGTCACGGCCGGATCGACGTGGCAGCTCAGAGGTTCGCTGATGAGACCGTCCTTCAGCCCGTCCTGCGCGTCGCACGCGTCGAGCGCTGCGCGATGGAGCACCGCGTATTTCGCGGGCGGAATGAAACTCGCCGGGTTGTCGAGTGTCGCCTTCGCGTTCATCAGCATCCACACGCTCTGGTTCACCCGGTTGTAGCCAGGCGCGCCCGCGAGGATCGCGTCGAAGTCGGCGGGGAAGCGCTGCGCTTCCTGAAACGCCATGCGACCGCCGCCGGAGCATCCGTTGAAGTAGGACAACTTCGCCGCCATTCCGTAGAAGTTGGTGATCGTCTGCTTGCTCTGGACCGCGGTCTCGTGGACCGCGCGGTAGCCGAAGTCTTTGAGCTTCTCTGGATGACCCATGGCGAAGCTTGCATCCGTCCCCGTGTGGCCCGCATCGGATGACGCCGCTGCGTAGCCACGCTTGAGCGCCTCCGCGAGCGCGCCGTACTGAATCGAACCGGCCCAGGCGCCGTTGCCGACCTGCTGGAACTTACCGTTCCAACCGTTGAGCGGCAGCCAGAGCTCGCTCTTGATGTCCGAATCAGAGGAGGGCGTCAGCGTGAGCTGCACGCGGCAGAAGGCGGGCAGTCCCGTGATCGCTTTTGCGGCGTCCGCACCCGGCGATGGAGGCGGTGTGAACTGGCCTCCCATAACGGCTGTCGCGGAACTGACCTTCGCGTTCGTCAGCTTCAGCGAGGCCGCGAGCGTGTCGCAAGTGGCGGCCCCAGCCAGACCCGGTGCCGCGAGCAGGCACGAGACGAAGGCAAGAATTCTCATGACGCGGATCTTAAAGCTTGTCCGACCAGAAATGCGGGGTTCGCACCCTTGCGGGGCCGAAATTTCTCCACACGCCCCGCGTTCACCTCGGCGAGGTACAGATTGCCGTCCGAATCCACGCTCATCCCGTGGACGTTCCACAGGGCTCCCGGCCACTCACCCTTACTACCCCAGGAATACTGGTAATGCCCCTCGATGTCGTATTTGATGATTTTCGACGTGTCGTTGTCCGCGATCCAGAGGTTCCTGTTCGCGTCGAGGAAAAGGACCTGCGGCGTCGACGGCGTCCCGGTGCTGAACTGGTCGAGGTACTTGCCGTTCTCGTCGAATATCTGGATGCGGTGGTTCTCGCGATCGGTGACGTAGATCTTGCGCGTCGTGGGATCGACCTGCACGCCGTGCACCGCGTTGAAGGTGTTGGGGGTCGTGTCGTCCGGTGCCGTTGACTTTGCGCCCCACGTCATCAGGAACTTGCCGTCCTTGTCGAACTTCACGACCCGTGTGTTCGCGTAGCCGTCCGACACGAACATCGTGCCGTCGGGCAGCCACGCGAGGAACGTCGGGCGGTTGAAATGCGTGCTGTCGTTGCCCGAGACCCCTTTGATGCCGAGCGTCTGCACGAGCTCCTTGCCATCGTGCGTGAACTTGTAGACGACATGGTTACGGTCCTCGACGATCCAGATATGCTTCTCCGGATCGTAGGGATTCATCGTCACCGAATGCGGGCGGCGGAACAGCGAGTCCCATTTTGTCCAGTCCTCGGTGATGTTGCCGTCGGCATCGACGACCACGACGCAGTGCTCCCAGCGTGCATCGACACCCAGCTTCCCCTTCCAGCCGTTCCAGCCATCACTACCTTGATTGCCAGGGCTGGCGATAACGCCGACCGACGCATTGCGGAATGGCGTCTGCCCGACTGGGAAAGAGAGACTCGGACCAACAGTCGGGTACGGCACCTCCTGCGGACGCGCGAGCTGAGGCAGCTCGCCGCGTTGAAGGATGAAGACGCGGTTCGGACTCTCCGCAAAGACACCTTGCATTGCCCCCCATGTCCACTTCTCATGTCCCGGTAGTTGCGACATGGGCTTGGGCCAGTCGGCAACGACTTCGTAAGGGCCCGTCGGATCCTGGCCGCCACGCTCGCCGGCAACAGCGGCGAATCCGACAGCCTGCGGCGCCGCCTGCGCTGCAGGTTGCGCCGTACGCTGGCATCCGGCCATGACGGGCCACAGAGACACAGAGACACAGACACACAAAATCTTTTTCATCGCGCGGATTGTACCGTGGGTGATGTTGTCCGTGCGCGAACCTTTATGGCTCGCGCATCCGGTGCTACTTGCCGAACTGAAAGTTCGCGCGCTGAGTCGTGCCCTCGATGAACTTCACGACGAGTTGGCGGCACGTCCCCGCCCACGCTTTGTCAGTTTTCCAGACGTAGTTGTACTGATCTGTGGTCGCGTCGAACGACAGGCTGCTGCCGCCCGCGGTGACAGTCTTTTCGACGCCCTCGACGGCAGCCGAGGGCTCGCAAGCGATCTGCTCGGATCGCGGATATCCCGCCGCGAAAATGTTCAATCCCTGGTTGCCGCCCAGACTGAACTTGACCGGCACGGCGCGGCCGGACGTGACGAGATTGAGGACCGGCAGGTTGTCCACCGGTTGCAAGAATCCTGAAAACCCAAAGATGGTGATCCGCGCGACCTGCGGATCATGATCACTCGCCTGGTCTGCAAACTCCGCGTTGACGTGCACCACGTCGTACTCGAACTGGTGTGCGTTGAACAACGGAGTGCTGAACAGGATGTGATCGAGTGTCTGCGAGTTGCCTTCGAAGACGTAGCTGTAGCGCTCGGCTGGCGGCAGCGTGTCGATCAGGTCCTCCAGGATGGTCGGAGTGCCCTTGAGGGTCGTGACGGTATCTGAAAACTCGAAGTCGTTCAGATCGCCCATCACAACGATCTCGGCGTTCGGATCGGCCGAGACGATGTCACCGATGAAGTCGTGCGTCAACTGCGCCTGCTGCTGTCTTTGCGGCTCCGAGCTTCGCACCGGCGGCTGGACGCGGCCAAACAGCGGATCGTCACCGCCCTTCGAGTTGAAATGGTTCGCCACCAGGAACAGGCGGTGACCACGGAACATGAATTCGGCGGCCAGCGGCTTCCGACTTGCGTTGAAGGCGGCGTTCGTCGGGGCGATTCGGCCCGGGCTGTAGAGCAGATGCGTCGCGCTTCCTGAGCCGACGACGCCATTCGCGGTCGCTGATCCGCCACCTGGACGGTCAACAAAGCTCAGACCGCGATCCGTACGGAAGAGCAATCCCTGTCGAATATTCCCGCCCGGCGCGCCCCCGTCCTGATCGTCAACCGGATCGATCTGCCGGTAATCGTATGCGGGCCCGCCGGTGCTCTGAATCGCGGCAATCAACATTCCCCAGGTCGTGGACGCGCTCACCGTTGCGTCGTTGGTGGTGCCGTTGTTGTCCTGGATCTCCTCGATCGCGAGGACGTCTGGAGCCTTGAGGTTATCGACGATGAGTCCGGCG
>Ga0207643_10002390_pt1 | contig 10185 bp, 11 predicted proteins | sample KBSMisM62_FD_184313 | JGI IMG/M metagenome (GOLD analysis project Ga0207643, IMG submission 184313) | Miscanthus rhizosphere microbial communities from Kellogg Biological Station, Michigan, USA - KBS Miscanthus M6-2 (SPAdes) (version 2) | ecosystem: Host-associated > Plants > Roots >... | reverse complement strand
CTGGCGATGCGAGTGAACGACCTGCTGCTCCCGATCGTGAAGGGCTACGGCTCGGAGCGCTCGTGGGTGCTGCTCGGCACCGAGTCGCTGCAGACCCTGGGCGGCTCCGGCTTCCTGCAGGAGTACCCGATCGAGCAGTACGTCCGCGACGCCAAGATCGACACCCTCTACGAGGGCACGACGGCGATCCAGGGGCAGGACCTCTTCTTCCGAAAGATCGTCAAGGACCAGGCCCAGGCCCTCGGCCACCTCGCCGGCGAGATCGAGGCGTTCGTCACCAGCGAGGCGGGCAACGGCCGGCTCAAGGTCGAGCGTGGGCTGCTCGCGACCGCGCTCGAGGACGGCCAGGCGATGGTCGGCGGAATGATCACCACCCTGATCAGCGCGGACGAGTCCGCCGAGGGCGGCGACATCCGCAACATCTACAAGGTCGGCCTCAACACCAGCCGGCTGCTGATGGCCCTCGGCGACATCGTCTGCGCCTGGCTGCTGTTGCGCGGCGCCGAGGTCGCACTGGAGAAGCTCGGCGGCGACGTCTCGGCCAGGGACAAGGCGTTCTACGAGGGCAAGGTCGCGGCCGCGCAGTTCTTCGCGCACACCAACCTGCCACGGCTCACCGCGGAGCGGGCGATCGCCGAGGCGACGGACCTGTCGCTGATGGATCTGGACGAGGCGAGCTTCTAGTCACCACGGGCATCAGGTCCGGGCGCTTGGCCGAGCGCCCGGTGCCAGGACCGCGCCCGAGCAGCTGCCGGGTGAGGAACGGTACGACGAAGGTCGCCGCCCACCACGCGTCACGTCGTACGGCGTGGAACAGGCCGGTGGACGCCGGCGCGGACACGCTCCAGGACCCGTCGCTGCCGGGGAGCCCGAGCAGCTCGCCGATGCCGGCCGCGATCCGCGCGTGTCCCTCCCCGCTGCCGTGGATCCGGTCGTGGCTCCACAACGCCGGGTCGCCGCACATGGCAAGCGGGAACAGGTCCAGCACCGCCACGTCGTGACGCACGGCCGCCTCGACCAGGCGCCGGTTGAGGTCGACCTCCCGCGGCCGCAGCCAGGCCATCACCGGCAGCATCCGGCCGATGTCGGGGAACGTCATCGTGATCACCCGGCAGCCGGTCGCCCGCAGCGCCGCGAACGTCTCCTCGACGTCGCGCACCGTCGCGTCGGCGTCGTAGTCGTGGCGGAGCAGGTCGTTCATCCCGACCACTACGCTCGCCAGGTCCGGTTGCAGTGCGAGCGCTGGGTCGAGCTGGTTGTGGCGCACGTCGCGAGCGCGGCAGCCGCGGACCGCGAGGTTCGCGTAGTGCAGCTCAGGGCTGGTGGTCGCCGCCAGTGCCTCCGCGAACCGGTCGGCCCAGCCACGGAGGCCGGTGGCGTCGTCACCGTCGTTGAGACCCTCGGTCTGGCTGTCACCGAGCGCGACGTAGCGACGGTACGACGCGGGCCCGGGCATGCCGGGAACCTACCGCGTGCGGTCCCTGCACTCGCCCGCGTCCTACCATCACAATTATCGGGTCACCGGCATCACCGAGTGCGAAGGAGCACAGCTATGGGAGTCGGAGTTGGCGTCGTATTGCTGGTCGTGGGCGCGATCCTCTACTGGGCTGTCGAGGTGGACATCCCCGGGGTCAGTGACAACACGCTCGGCATCATCCTCATGGTCGTCGGCGTGATCGCCATCGTCCTCGCGCTGATCACGAACCAGCAGCGCAGCCGCACCAAGGTCGTGGAGGAACGGCGCGACATCCAGCGCTGAGGCCGCCGTCCACGACGTGGTCACCGGGGAAGCTTGGGGGTGCCGAGTGCGTAACTCGGCCCTCCCCGGTGACCACGTGCGGCTCAGGCGGCGCTCGGCCGTTCGTCGGCGCGCCGGTTCTCAGTGCGCTTGGCCCCGGAGTGCCATTCCTCGGTGCGCTGGCCCTCGGCCTCCTCGAGGAGGTACGCCGGAGGGGGGAGCGTGGGGATCTCGGGGCGAAGCATGACCTAACCATAGCAAGTTAATCGACTTTAGTCAGTTAGAGGCTCCGGCGTGTCCCCTAGGCTGCCCGCCATGACCGATCGGGAGCGGCTGCTCGCCCTGCTGGACGTGTTCGAGTCGGCTCTTTCCGACTTCACCGACCTGGTCCGTGAGCTGGGCGACGAGGAGTGGGAGCTGCCCACCGACCTCCCCGGCTGGACCGTGCACGACCTGGTCAGCCACACCGCGCACCTCGAAGCGGTGCTGGCCGGCTCGCCCGAGGAGACGGTCGTCGTCCCACAGGGGCTCCCGCACGTGACCAGCCTGATGGGCTTCTACACCGAGCAGGGCGTGATCGCCCGCAAGGAGCGCAGCCGCGACGAGCTGCTCGCCGAGATCGGCGCCGCGGTCGGCCGGCGGCTCGGCGAGACCCGTGCCGCCCCACCCGACGACGGCGCCGGCGACCCCCCGAAGACGCCGGGGGACATCGGCTGGAGCTGGCAGACGCTCTTGTCCAACCGACCGCTCGACGTGTGGATGCACGAGCAGGACATCCGGCGCGCGACCGACCGGCCCGGCCACCTCGACTCTTCGGCCGCGCGGCACGCCGTCCGCGTATTCGCGCGCCGGCTCGGCTACGTCTGGGGGAAGAAGGTCGGCGCAGCGCCCGGGGAGTCCGGGGCGATCGAGCTGTCCGACAGCGGGGACCGGTTCGCGGTCATCCTCGGCGAGGACGGACGAGGCGTCGCCGCACCCGAGGACGCCACGACCGACGCCACGCTGCGCATGGACACCGGGACCTTCGTGGTCCTCTGCGGCGGACGCCGGGCGCCCGAGACCCAGGACGTGGACGTCGGCGGCAACCCCGATCTCGGGGAGCGCTTCCGGCGCAGTCTCTCGATGACCCCGTGAGCCGAACACCGGCCGACGAACCTCACGAAGTGGCGTCGTTCTGGTGGAGGGTCGGACAGGAGACGGGTCGCTGAGGAAGACTCCGGGACATGCGTGCGCTGCCGGCCGCGATCGCCGTGATCGCACTCCTGGTCTCGGGCTGCGGCGGCGACCCACCGGTCAGCGTCCCGACGGCCAGCGGCCCCGCCACCTCCGCGGCGACCCCGCCCCCGTCCGACGTGCCGGGCCGGTACGGCGACGCCGCATCGACCGTGCGCGAGGACAGCGTCTACCCCGACGTCGGGGAGCCGACCATCGACGCCCTGCACTACGGGCTCGTTCTCCGGTGGGAGCCGGAGCGGCGGCGGCTCGTCGGCACGGCCGCTATCCGGTTCCGGGCGACGGCGACCGGCGACCACATCAGGCTCGACCTGGCGCCCCAGCTGAAGCCGTCGGCGGTCCGGCTGGACCGCGAGAGGGTCACCTTCCAGCATCCCGGCAAGGACCTGCTGGTCACGACACCGGTGGTGAAGAACCGGCTCTACACGTTGCGCGTCACGTATGCCGGCCGGCCGAGGCCCACGTCGGCTCCGACGACCCGCGGCGACACCCCAGGCCTCGGCTGGACCACCCAGCCGGACGGCCAGGTGCGCGCGATGCAGGAGCCGTACGGCGCGTTCACCTGGTACCCGGTCAACGACCAGCCGGCCGACAAGGCGTTCTACGACGTCAAGGTCGACGTGCCCGGACGCTGGGTCGGCATCTCCAACGGGCGGCTGCTCGCGCGCAGCACGAAGGCCGGTCGGACCCGGACGGCGTGGCGGCTCACGCACCCCGCCGCGTCGTACCTGGTCACGATCGCGATCGGGCCGTACCGGCGCTACGACGACACCGGTCCTCACGGGCTGCCGATCACCTACTGGGTGCGGCCGGGCGACCGCCGGCTGCTGCCCGTCGTACGCCGGGCGCCGGAGGCGATCGGGTGGCTGGAGGACCGGCTCGGACCGCTGCCCTCGGACCGGATGGGCTTCGTGATCGTCCCAGACGCGAGCGGCATGGAGACCCAGGACATGATCACGCTCGGGCGGGAGTCGATCCAGCAGGCCGACGGCGGCCAGGTCGTCACGCACGAGCTCGCGCACCAGTGGTACGGCGACGCGGTGACCCCGTCCGACTGGCGTGACGTGTGGATGAACGAGGGGATGGCGACGTACCTGCAGGCGGAGTGGACGGTCACCCACGGCCGGGCGACCTGGGAGGGCTGGGAGACCCAGCTCCGGGCCGCCGACAACCCACTCCGGCGCACCTTCGGCCCGCCCGGGGCCTACCACGCGGATGAGTTCGCGCAGGGGAACGTGTACTTCTGCGCCGCGCTGATGTGGCGGGTGCTGCACGACGACCTCGGTACCGCTGCGTTCGCGAAGCTGCGCCGGGACTGGATCCAGGACCACCTCTTCTCCAACGAGGACCGCGACCGGCTCGCCGCCTGGTGGAGCGAGGGGTCGGGCAAGGACCTGACCGGCTTCTTCACAACCTGGCTGCTGGCGAAGAAGACGCCGTCGTCGTGACCGTGGTCCGCTGGTTCGCCGCGGCGGCGCTCCTCCTGCTGCTGGTCGCCGCGGGTCTGCTGGTGATCGGGTTCCGCGACGACGACGACACCGCGAAGGTGGTCGGGATCATCGCCGGCGTGCTCGCACTGGCCTGCCGGCGGGTGGTCACCTGGTCGCGCAAGGCTCGGGTCTACACCGAGATCGGACGCGACCTCGCGCCCCGGGACTACCATCCGCCGGATGAGCCACCTCAACGCCCGTGAGCTGATCGACCTGGTCCTGGACGACGGGTCCTGGGCGTCGTGGGACGGGTCGGTCGAGGAGTCGGTGCTCACCGGCGAGGGGCTGCTCCGCGGACGCCGGGTGGCCGTGCTGGTCAGCGAGTTCGGGCACCAGGCCGGGTCGATCGGCCAGGTCGCCGCCGACCGGCTGGTGGCCGCGGTCGAGCGCGCCACCTCCGAGGGGCTGCCGTTGCTCGCGGCGCCGGCCAGCGGTGGCACCCGGATGCAGGAGGGCACAGCCGCGTTCCTGCAGATGATCCGGATCTCCGCGGCCATCGCAGGACACAAGGCCGCCGGCCTGCCGTACCTCGTCTACCTGCGGCACCCGACCACCGGAGGCGTCATGGCCTCGTGGGGCTCGCTCGCCCACGTGACCGTGGCGGAACCCGGCGCCCTGGTGGGGTTCCTCGGGCCGCGGGTCTACGAGGCGCTCTACGGCCACCCGTTCCCCGAGGGAGTGCAGACCTCCGAGAACCTCTACCTGCACGGCATCGTCGACGCGGTGCTGCCGCCGGACGAGATCGGCGACATCCTGCACCGCGCGGTCGAGATCCTGATGTCCCGCCCGGTGCCGGCGGACGCACCGGAGCCGGCCGACGACCCGATCCCCGATGTCGACGCGTGGGACGCGATCACGCGGTCGCGTCGGCCCGACCGCCCCGGCGTGCGCCGGTTGCTGAGGTACGCCGCCACCGACGTGATCCCGCTCAACGGGACCGGGCAGGGCGAGAGCGACCCCGGTCTCTTGATCGCGTTCGCGCGCTTCGGTGACGCCCCGTGCGTGTTCCTGGGCCAGGACCGTCGGGGCCAGACCAAGGCACACCCGCTCGGCCCAGGGGCGCTGCGCGAGGCACGACGCGGGATGCGGCTGGCGGTCGAGCTCGGGCTGCCGCTGATGACCGTGATCGACACCCCGGGAGCGGCGCTGTCCGCCGAGGCGGAGGAGGGCGGCCTCGCCGGCGAGATCGCGCGCTGCCTCTCCGACCTGGTGACGCTGCGGGCGCCGACGCTGTGCCTGATGCTCGGCGAGGGCAACGGCGGGGGCGCGCTCGCGCTGCTCCCGGCCGACCGCGTGATCGCCGCGCAGCACGCGTGGCTGTCGCCGCTGCCGCCCGAGGGCGCGAGCGCGATCATGTACCGCGACGTCGACCATGCGCCGGAGCTGGCCCGTGCCCAGCACGTGCGGTCGACGGATCTGCGCGACCTGGGCATGGTCGACCGGATCGTGGCCGAGAAGCCGGACGGGGCGGACGAGCCGGAGGAGTTCTGCCGACGTGTCGGCGAGGTGCTGCGCTGGGAGCTCGGCCGGCTCCACGGTCGCGACCCCGAGGACCTGGTCCGGCATCGCACGGACCGTTTCGTCAGGGCGCGGGGACCCGTCGCCACATGACCACGTGCGGCCCGATCTCCGGGTCGACCCACTCCTCGCCGCGCGCCACGAAGCCGGCCCGCTCGTAGAAGGCCCGCACCGGGGTGCGCGCGTTGCACCAGAGCACGCCCCCGCCGTGCGCGGCTACGTGTGCCACGAGCGCGTCGAGCACGAGGGCACCCGCACCCTCACCGCGACGGTCCGGGTCGGTGGCCATGCCGCGGAACCGCCAGCCCGGCTCGTCCGGGGCCCACGGCGCCGGCTGGGCGCGCACGTTGCCGGTCGCGACCAGGTGCGGCCCGTCGTACACGCCGACGTGGTGGGCCGGCGCCTCGTCGCCGGGGAGCGGGACGTCACGGCCGCCGCGTAGCACCGCGCGCCGCAGGTCGGCGCTGTCGGCTGGCACGATCGTGCGGACCTCCATCAGTGCGCCAGCCAGTCAACGGCGCCGAGGATCACGAGGAACCGGAGGAAGCGGCCGGTCACGCAGGTGCTGACGAAGAGCACGATGTTCACGCGCATCTGGCCGGCCAGGATGGCGACGACCAGCAGCGGAGGGAAGCCGAGCGACGCCGACGCGAACAGCACGGCACCGGTCTGGCCCGGGTGGTCGTGGATCCGGGTCTGCCACCGCAGGTACGTCTCCTGGAACTTCGGCGAGGACGTCTTCTTCCTGATCCACGGCAGGTTCATCGCCCACTCGGCGGCGTAGTAGAGCAACACCTTGCCGATCGTCTGGCCGACCGCAGCCGCGGCGGCGATGGCAACGACCATGGGCGTCGTACTGGTCACAGCCGCTCCGAGGGCACCGAGGTAGGCCTCGATGTTGATGAAGGGCAGCACCGCCGACCCGAACCCGACCAGGAGCGTGGTCAGGACCAGCTTCACGGGCGACCTGTGGAGAGCGGCGTCTCGGCGTCGCTCGGCAGGGCGGCGGCCGGCACCGGGATGCCGAGCCGCATCATCCAGACCAGGGAGACCGACTTCATGGCGAAAAGGCAGATCGCGATCGCCAGCCCGAGCCACATCCCCCAGGCGTAGTCACGCGTGAGCAGCAGCATCACCGCGAAGAGGCCCGAGTTGACGGTCTTGCCGGCCCGCGACCAGTTGAACAGCCAGATCCTTCGGTCGATGACGTGGAAGTAGTTCGGGCTCGTGATCGGCCAGGCCAGGAACGACAGCGAGATGAAGCAGTCGATGACCATGAACTCGGCCAGGTAGACGAAGATCGCGGGACCCAGGTGCGGCAGGGTCCAGGCCAGACCGACGTAGAACGCCGCCGCGCAGAACCGGTCGCTGAGGATGTCGAGGGCCGCCCCCGTGCGCGTCTCGCAGTCCCGGATCCGGGCCACGATCCCGTCGAGGGAGTCGCCCACCCAGTAGACGACCAGGGAGACGACGAGCAGCGTCAGGTCCTCGTGGTACGCCGCCCAGACCGCGAGCGCCACCGCGATCACGGTGCGGACCCCGGTGATCACCGTCGCCGAGGTGCCGACCCGTTCCCGGGCCGGGTCGGCGTAGATGCGCGCAGGTGCCCCCATGCTCGTCAGCGTATCTGCGCCTGTCCCCCAACTCGTTGAGTGGTGCCTCGCGCCCCCTTCAGATGTGCCTCCGGTCCCCGGTCGGTGGGGCCGGAGGCACCACTCGACGGGGCCGGAGGCACCACTCAACGACGTCCTCAGAAGAGCAGGGCGGTCCCGGGGTCGGCCATGATCCCGGCGACGTCGGCGAGGAAGCGCGAGCCCTTCTCGCCGTCGACGTGGCGGTGGTCGAAGGCCAGCGCGAGGGTGCAGACGTCGCGGATCTCGATCGACTCGGTGTCCTCTCCACCGGAGGTCGAGCCTGTCGAGACCACCCACGGCTGCCGCTTCACCGCGCCGAAGCACAGGATCGCGGACTCACCCGGGTTGATGATCGGCGTGCCGGCATCGACCCCGAACGGGCCGACGTTGGTGATCGTGAAGGTGCCGCCGCTCATGTCGGCCGGCTGCGTCTTGCCCTCACGGGCGACCGCGGTCAGGTCGTTGAGCGCTGCGGCCAGCTCGACCAGCGACAACGACTCGGCGTCCTTGACGTTCGGTACGACGAGACCGCGGGGGGTGGCCGCGGCAATGCCGAGGTTGACGTAGCGCTTGAAGACGACCTCCTGGGCGGCGTCGTCCCACCACGAGTTGATCTCCGGGGTACGACGCATGGCGAGCATCGCGGCGCGGGCCAGCACCAGCAGCGGCGAGACCTTCACGTCCCGGAACGCGCGGTGGTGCTTCAGCCGGGCGACCAGCTCCATCGTCGGGGTGACGTCGACGGTGACCCACTCGGTGACGTGCGGCAGCGTGAACGCCGACTGCACCATCGCCTGGCCCATCATCTTGCGGACGCCCTTGATCGGCTCGCGGTACTCACGCTCACCCATGACCTGGCTTCGATCGGGTTGCGGCGCAGCCTCCTGGGCCGCCGAGGTGGCGCCCTCGACGTCGGCGCGCGTGATCGAGCCGTTGGGCCCGGTCGCGGTCAGCGTGGCCAGGTCGACGCCGAGGTCCTTCGCGAGCTTGCGCACCGGGGGCTTCGCCAGCACGCGGACGTCGCGGGTCTCGACAGGCTCGACCACCGAGGAACCAGGCTCGACCACCGAGGAACCAGGCTCGACCACCGAGGAACCAGGCTCGACCGCCGAGGGCGCCACCGGCCGGGCGGGTACGGCCGGCACCGGTTCCTCGTCGGCCTCGACCACGTCGGCAACCTCGGCGCCGCCCCGACCGAAGGCACCCTGCACCTGCATGTGGGTGCTGGCGACGGCCTCGCTGGGCGGCGCGGCGGAGCCCTTGCGCACCCGGCGCTGCGCGCCGCGATCGGCCTTGTTGCGACCGACCAGGCTCTCGCCCTCCCCGCCACCGCTGGCGGCCGGGTTGGACAGGTCCATCTGGCTCAGGTCCGGCCGGGCCGGCGCGGAGGCCGGCGCGTCGGCGGCGGGCGCGGCCTCGGCCGCAGGGGCCTCCTCGCCGATCCGGATGATCGGCGTGCCGACCGCCACCGTCTCGCCCTCGGGCACCAGCAACGCACCCACCACGCCGGCGTACGGCGACGGCAGCTCGACCAGCGACTTCGCGGTCTCGATCTCGACCACGACGTCGTTGATCGCGATCGTGTCGCCGACCTTCACCTTCCAGGTGACGATCTCGGCCTCGGTAAGGCCTTCGCCGACATCGGGCAGGAGGTACTCAGGCATGTCGCTCCTCAGAAGTCGAACGTGCGGTCCACCGCGTCGAGCACGCGGTCGAGGTCGGGAAGGTAGTCCTCCTCGATCCGGCTCGGCGGGTAGGGCGTGTCGAACCCGCCGACGCGCAGCACCGGCGACTCGAGGGAGTAGAAGCACTGCTCGGTGACCCGGGAGGCGATCTCGGAACCCATGCCCAGGTTGACGTGTGCCTCGTGCGCGACCACGGCGCGGCCGGTGCGACGCACGGAGTCGAACACCGGACCCATGTCGAGCGGCGACAGCGTGCGGAGATCGATCACCTCGACCGAACGGCCCTCACCGGCGGCGGCCTCGGCCGCCTTGAGGCAGGTCTTCACCATCGGCCCGTAGGACAGCAGCGTGACGTCGGTGCCCTGGCGCACGACCCGCGACGTGAACAGCGGCGCGGGGCTCACGGACTCGTCGAGCTCGGCCTTGTCGGCGTGGTACTGCCGCTTCGGCTCGAGGAAGATCACGGGGTCGTCAGCGGCGATCGCCTGCTGGATCATCCAGTAGCCGTCGACCGGGTTGGAGCAGGCGACGACCTTGAGGCCCGGGGTGTGGGCGAACTGCGCCTCCGGTGACTCCGAGTGGTGCTCGACCGCGCCGATGCCACCGCCGAAGGGGATGCGTACGACGATCGGCATCTTCACGAAACCACGCGTGCGGAAGTGGATCTTCGCGACCTGGCTGACGATCTGGTCGTACGCCGGGTAGACGAAGCCGTCGAACTGGATCTCGCACACGGGTCGGTAGCCGCGCATCGCGAGGCCGACCGCGGTGCCGAGGATGCCGGACTCGGCGAGGGGGGAGTCGATCACCCGGTCCTCGCCGAAGTCCTTCTGCAGGCCGTCGGTGATCCGGAAGACGCCGCCGAGCTTGCCGACGTCCTCGCCCAT
>Ga0207643_10002389_pt1 | contig 10186 bp, 10 predicted proteins | sample KBSMisM62_FD_184313 | JGI IMG/M metagenome (GOLD analysis project Ga0207643, IMG submission 184313) | Miscanthus rhizosphere microbial communities from Kellogg Biological Station, Michigan, USA - KBS Miscanthus M6-2 (SPAdes) (version 2) | ecosystem: Host-associated > Plants > Roots >... | reverse complement strand
TTCGAGTTGTAAGCTTTCCGGCCGTGAGCGACCCTCTCGGCCTCCTTCCCATCGCGATCGCCGCCAGCGGCGGACACGTCGACGGCTACGAAGCGCAGCAGCTCATCGCCGCGGGGCTGACGCTCCTGCAGCGGAGCGCGCCGCTGGTGCGTGCCCTGCAGCGACGACGCGCGGCGATTCTCCTTCCGACGTCTCCGGCGTTCTTCACCGCGCTCGCGGCCTCCGAGGGGCGCGGCGCGGTGCTCATCAATCCCCTCGCGTCGCGTGCGGAGATTGCGTACCAGATCGCCGACGCCAACGTCGGCGCGGTGTTTACCATCGCATCGCTGGCGAACCGTCTCCCACCGGACACGGTGCGCGTGCTGCTCGACGATGCGCCAAGGGCGGCGCACTTGATCGCCGACGGCGTGACACGCGACATCGACCTCGGATCGCATCACGGCCTCATACTGGAGGGCGAGGCGGATGCGCCCGGGGCGCGTGACGAGGCCGCCGTCGTCTACACCTCCGCGCTGTCCGGCACGCTGCTCGGCGCTCGCCTGACGCACGCGAATCTGCTCTCGAACGCTCGTGCGACCGTCGAGGCGGGGGCAATGTCGCGTGAGGCGCATGCGCTGGCGGTGCTGCCGTTCACGCACCTGTTCGGGCTCGTCGTGTCCGGGGCGGCCCCACTGCTCGCGGGTGGACGCGTCACGACGATGGCGCGGTTCAATCCGGCTCAAGTACTCGAGCTGCTCGAGAGCGAATCCATCACGGACCTTGTCGCCGTGCCGACGGTATTCACCGCCGTCGCGGCGCTGCTCGCACGCCGTGGAGCCCGTCTCGTAACCGCGAGCCTCCGGCTCTGCATCTGCGGCGGCGCGACGCTCGCTGCGGAGATCCAGGATCGGTGGCACGAGCTGACCGGCGTCGAGCTCCGGCAAGGGTACGGCCTCACCGAGGCGGGACCCGTGTGTCTCTTCAATCGCATCGATCTTCCGAACCGGCGCGGCACGCTCGGCGTTCCCTTCCCCGGCGTGCGTGTGTCCATTCGCTTCGAGCACCAGGACACGGAGCTCCCGGGGGGCGAGACCGGCGAGATCTGTGTCGCGGGACCTAACGTCTTCGCCGGCTACGTGAACGCGGCGGCTCATCCCGCGATGCCAGGCGACCCCTGGAGCGCGGGACTCGGGCGTGCGGGCGAGTGGCTCCGCACCGGAGACCGCGGCGTGGCAAACCCGGATGGCACGGTGAGCTTTCGCGGCCTCATCAAGCCGATGTTCACGCGCAACGGCTTCAACGTCTACCCGCGCGAGCTGGAGCGGGTGATCGGCGAGATGTCCGGCGTCCGCGCCGTTCGCATCACCGCGATCCCGGACCCGGTGCGCGAGAACGACGTCGCGGTGGAGGTGGATGGCGACGTCATCGCGGCCGACGTCAAGGCGTGGTGCGACGATCGGCTCGCAGTCTACAAGCGGCCGTCGGTCGTGACCGTCAGGGGCGGCGCCTAACGCCTGTGCATGGGACGGTGCGGGCGAAGTGCACGCTACCGCGCCAGCGCCCCCGTCGGAGAGAGGTCGATCGCGCCGGCGTCCAGCGCCTCGAAGAACGCCGCGATGCAGATCGGATCGAACTGTGCGCCGCTGCACCGCCGCAGCTCGGCGAACGTGTCCGGCAAGGCGACCCCCGGACGGTACGGGCGGACGCTGGTCATTGCGTCGAACGTATCCGCAACGGCAGTGATTCTGGCCTCGAGCGGGACCGCGTCCCCGACCAGCCCATCCGGTACGCCGCTCCCGTCGTACCGCTCGTGGTGCCACCGCACGACGTTGAGCGCCCTCGGCACGTCGTCGAGCAGCGGCGACAGGATCCGCCACCCCACCACGGGATGGGTCATGATGTGCTGATATTCCTCATCGGAGAGCGGGCCCGGCTTGTTCAGGACGGCCTCCCGCACACCGATCTTCCCGATGTCGTGCACGCGCCCGCCGATCTCGATCTCACGAATGAGGTCGGTGCTCAGGCCGATCGTGCGGGCGATGGCAGCAGAATAGTGGCTGACTCGAAGTGAATGGCCGTGCGTATACGGATCCTTGACTTCGAGCGCATCGGCAAGCGACTGAATGCTTGCCAGAAACAGCGACTCGAGCCGCCGCGCCTGCTCGGCGACGCGCGCCTCGAGGCCGAGCTGATAGCCTCGGTTTTCGAGGATAAGGCGTCGCTTCTCGATCGCCTGGCGCACGCGTGCACGCACCTCGTCGAGATGGAACGGCTTCGTCAGATAATCCATCGCCCCGACGGACAGCGCGCTCACGGCCGTCGCCACGTCCGCGACGGCGGTGATCATGATGACCACCGCATCGGGCTGCCGTTCGCGGACTTCGCGCAGCAGACCCATGCCGTCCAGCTCGGGCATGTGCAGGTCCGTGAGGAGCAGCGTCGCGGACACGCGCTCCAGCAGTTCGAGCGCGACGCGTCCATTCACGGCTTCGTGGCAGATGAAGCCTTCCCCTTCCATCAGCCGCACGAGGACGCGCCGGAGGTGTGCCTCGTCATCGGCGACAATGCAGTGCGGCGCCGAGACGGCCGAATTAACTTGCCCCATTCACCACCTGACTGAGCCAACGAATGACGCGCGTCTTCGACGACGATCTCGAACCCGGATTCGCCACGCGGGCCATCCATGCCGGACAGCGGCCCGAACCGCTGGCCGGCGCCATCATGACGCCGCTCTATCTCACGTCCACATACGTACAGGACGCGCTCGGCAAAAACAAAGGCTACGAGTACGCGCGCGGCAAGAATCCAACCCGGGAAGCGCTCGAGCGAAACGTCGCCGCACTCGAAGGAGGGCGCCATGGTTTCGCGTTCGCCAGCGGCATGGCCTGCCTCGATTCGATCATGAAGCTGTTCAGGAGCGGCGATCACATCGTGTGCGGCGAGAACGTCTATGGCGGGACGTCGCGTCTGTTCGATCGCATCCTCGTCAACCTCGGGCTGCGCTTCACCTACGTCGACACCCGGTATCCCGACCAGGTTGCCGACGCCGTCACGTCGGAGACGCGCGCGATTCTCGTGGAGACACCGACGAATCCGATGTTCTGGATCGCGGATCTCGCCGCCATGAAGGAGATTGCCGCGCGGGCGGACGCCTTGCTCATCGTCGACAATACGTTTGCGACGCCCTACTTCCAGCGCCCCCTGGAGTTCGGCGCCGACATCGTCTATCACTCGACGACGAAATACCTGAACGGCCACAGCGACATGATCGGGGGCATCGCGGTGGTGCGTGATGATGATCTGGCGGCGAAGCTCCAATTCATTCATAACGCGGCTGGCGCAGTGGCTGGTCCCTTCGACGCCTGGCTGGCGCTCCGTGGCACGAAGACGCTGCACCTCCGCATGCGGCAGCACGACGTGAACGGGCGACAGATCGCCCGGTGGCTCGTCGAGAAGTTCGGCGACGAACGCGTGATCTACCCCGGCCTCGCATCGCACCCGCAGCACGAGCTCGCGTGCCGCCAGATGACCGGCTTCGGCGGGATGATCTCCGTCGACCTCGAGACCCGGGAACGCGCGGCGCACGTGCTCGATCGCGTAAAGGTGTTTGCGCTCGCGGAATCGCTCGGGGGGGTCGAGAGCCTCATCTGCCTGCCGGCCGCGATGACGCATGCGTCCGTTCCGCCGGAGCGACGAGCGCGCATCGGGATCGGGGAGGGCCTGATTCGTCTTTCCTGCGGTGTGGAGGACCCCGAGGATTTGATTGCCGATCTGGATCAGGCCTTCGACGGCCTGTGCTGACAGCAGCGCGGCACTGCCTTCGGCGGCGGTCTTCCTGACGGTCGGGCCTCCGTGTCAGTCTGCCGGGATCGGCCGTCTCCCTATCACTGGCCGCCGGAAATCCCGGCAGATACCTTCGGGAAGCGGGCAGACACTTCGGTGACGCTCGACCCGTAGGCCAGAGGATGACATGCGCGAGCCTAGCCAGGTTCCGCACACCTCGGCCGGCGCGCCCGCCGAGTCACCAGTCCCCAGTCCCTAGTCCCAACAGACATGGCTGACCGCAAAGTCCTGACCCAGATCTCCTCGACAGCGTGGGAGCACGCGGCCGACCGCGCCGCGCTGAACAGCCTTCGCGCCATCCCGGGCTTCGACGAGGTCGTGCGGAAGATCGCGGGCTTCTTCGGCGAAAAAGGCGTGCGTCAGCTCTTCCTCGCCAATGCGGTCCTCGTCGGGCCGAAGCAGCGACCCGCGCTCAACACCCTGTATGGCGAAGTGCTGGAGACGATGGACTGGCCGGAGCGCCCCGATCTCTACGTCTCGCAGACGCCGTTCGTGAACGCCGCCGCCGTCGGCTTCGACAAGCCGTTCATCGTGCTCAATTCGGCCACCATCGCGCTGCTCGACAAGGAAGAGCGCCGCGACATCCTCGGCCACGAGCTCGGCCACATCATGAGTGGCCATACGACGTACACGACCATCGCGATCATCATCCTGACGGTCGGCCTTCGAAACCTGCCGTTCCTCGCTGGCATGGCCCTCCTGCCCTTCCAGCTCGCCCTCTTGGAGTGGTATCGCAAGGCAGAGCTGTCCGCCGATCGCGCGGGTCTGCTCGTGACGCAGGATCTCAACGTCTCCCTGAAGACCTTCCTCAAGATGGCCGGTGGCGGCGCCGGCGACGACGACGAGATCAACCTCGAAGCATTCCTCGAGCAGGCCGAGACGTACGAGACGCAGGGCGATCTCGCGGATCGCGTCTGGCAGGTCATCAACACCGCGTTCAAGACACACCCGTTCGGCACCGTCCGCGCAGCCGAGCTGCAGCGCTGGGTCAAGAGCGGCCAGTACGATGCCATTCTCAACGGCGATTACCCGCGTCGCGGCGACACCGGAGCGAAGCTGAGCGACGACTACGTCGACGCCGCGGGCTACTACGGCAATCAGGCCCGTGAAGCGATGGCGCAGGTCGGCGACGTGCTCTCGCGTGCGCGCGATGCCTTCAGCAACGCATTCAAGACGTCTGACTCGTGAAGGTACTGATCGTCGGCGGGGGCGGGCGTGAGCACGCCCTCGCCTGGAAGCTGAAACGTGATGACCCAACTCTCGAGCTCCTCGCTGCACCGGGCAATCCGGGCATCGCGGAGCTCGCGCGTTGTGTGGGTATCTCCGCGACGGATGTGCTCCGAGTCGTCGACCTCGCATCGTCGGAGCGCATCGACCTGGTCGTCGTGGGGCCGGAAGCGCCGCTCGCGGCCGGTCTCGGTGACGCACTGCGTGCCCGTGGCATTCCCGTGTTCGGGCCTTCGGCGTCAGCCGCCCGTATCGAAACCTCCAAGCGATTCGCGAAGGATGTCATGGTCGATGCCGGGGTGCCGACCGCACGCGCGTCGCACCATTCCAGCGTCGACTCGGCGCGTCGTGCAGTCGCCGAGCTTGGCGCGCCCGTCGTGATCAAGGCCACGGGACTCGCGGCGGGAAAGGGTGTCGTCGTATGCGAGACCGTCGAGCAGGCGCACCGGGCGATCGACGCCATGCTGCGCGACGGCGCGCTGGGCGATGCGGGTCGCGAGATCCTGGTCGAAGAGTTCATGGAGGGCGAGGAGCTGTCCCTCTTCGCGGTGACCGACGGGGAGTATTATCTCACGATGCTCCCCGTGCAGGACCACAAGCGACTGTTCGCGGGTGATGCCGGCCCGAACACCGGCGGCATGGGAGCGTACGCGCCGGTGGCCATCGGCACGCCGGCACTCGTCAGGCAGGCGAGTGAACGCGTCATCGAGCCGACGCTCGCTGCCATGCGCGCACGCGGCGCAGCGTTCGCCGGACTGCTCTACGCAGGACTCATGATCACGGCCGATGGTCCAAAGGTCGTCGAGTTCAATTGCCGGTTCGGCGATCCGGAGACACAGGCCATCCTTCCGCTGATGCGGAGCTCACTGCTCGACGCGTTCCTGGCCGTCGCCTCCGGCACCGGGCTCGCACGTGGCCGGCCGTTCGAATGGGAGCCGACGTTCGCCGTTACGACCGTCATGGCGGCAGGCGGGTATCCGGACGCGCCCGTGACCGGTGACGCGATTGCGCTGCCTGACGCGAATGCGCACGTGATCCTGTTTCACGCCGGAACAGCCCGACGGCCGGATGGTACGCTGGTGACGGCAGGCGGACGCGTGCTCGCCGCGACGGCCGTGGCGACGTCGTTCGACGTCGCGCAACGCGCCAGCGCCGACTGCGCGGCCGCGGTGCAGTTCGCGGGCAAGCAATTCCGCAGCGACATTGGCTGGCGCGAGTCGGCGCGTCGTGCCCGAGCTACCTGAAACCGAGACGATCGCGTGTGACCTGGACCGCGCGATTTCCGGCGACACCATTCGCGACGTTAGGGTCACCCGGGGAGACGTCCTCCGCGAGGTCACCGCGCCCCAGCTGCGCCAGCGTGTCGCTGGAACCTCGGTGTCGCGCGCGTGGCGCCGCGCCAAGCTCGTCGTGCTCGACCTCTCGTCCGGAGACCGCATCGTGGTACAGCCGCGTTTCACCGGCGCGTTGCTCCTCGACAGCGGTGACCTGGCTGATGAGGAGCGGCGCTATTCAACGGTGGAGTTCGTGCTCGCGACATCGCGCTCTCTGCACTACCGCGATATCCGGCGTCTGGGCACCGTGGCTCTGATGGATCAGCGTCGGTTCGCGACATACTCCGGCGCGCTCGGATACGAGCCGCTCGATGATGCCTTTACCGTCGAACGACTATCCACCATCCTTCGGTCGTCGCGACAGGCAGTGAAGCGTGTGTTGATGGACCAACGTCGACTCGTTGGAGTGGGGAACATCTACGCGAACGAAGTGCTCTGGCGCGCGGGCATCGATCCCTCACGACCGGCGGCGACCCTGTCGCCCGCCGACATTGCTCGTCTGCACAGTGATCTTGGCGACGTGCTGCGGGCCGCGGTGATCGCCCGAGGCACGAGCTTTCGCGACTACCGCGACGCGTCGGGGGAGCGCGGATCGTTCGCCGAGCAGTTGCAGGCGTACGGGCGCGAGGGCGAGCCGTGCGCGCGGTGCGGACGACGCCTCGTCTGCACGCACGAGATCGACGGACGCTCGACCGTCTTCTGCTACGCATGCCAGCACTGAGGTCCTCGAAGCGGCCGCCGACGTCCGACGCGGAGCTCGCGCGCATGCGCGGCGTCGTGCGGGAGGGGGCCCAGGACCGGCCTGGCGTCTACCGAATGCTGTCCGCCGACGGCGAGGTCGTTTACGTCGGGAAATCGAAGCGGGTTCGCTCACGTCTGCTGAGCTACTTCCGGTGCGCTTACCCGGAAGACAAAGGAGCGCGGATCCTTCGCGAGGCGACTACCATCGATTGGGAGTACACTCCGAGTGAATTCGCCGCACTGCTGACGGAGCTTCGGGCGATCAAGCGTCTTCGCCCGCGCTTCAACGTCGCGATGAAGCGCGATGCGCGTCACTACGCGTTCATCAAGCTGAGTCGCGGCGCCGCACCCAAGCTGCTCGTCGTGCGTGGCGCGGGGAGCGAGGACGGCGGGATCTACTACGGCCCGTTCGTGGGCGCGCAGCGAATCGGCGACTCGGTGCGTGAATTGAGCGACGCGCTCGGCCTCCGAGACTGCGCACTCGATCAGAAGATGTACTTCGCCGATCAGGAGGATCTGTTCGGCGCTCCGCTGCGAACACCAGGATGCATTCGCCACGAGGTGCGGAAATGCCTGGGCCCATGCGTTGCGGCGTGCACGCTCAACGCGTACATGGAGCGCGTTGCGATGGCCCGCGCGTTTCTCGACGGCGCCGACGATGGACCGATCGAGCGGTTGCGGAGCGACATGCAGCTGGCGAGCGATCGAATGGAGTTCGAGCGGGCGGCGTCGGTACGCGACAAGCTTCACCGGCTGGAGGAACTGCGGGAACAGTTCGGCAGGCTGCGGTTCGCGGTTGAAACGTTGTCGTTTCTTTACACCGTCCGAGGGCACGAAGGCGACGATCGGTTATATCTCATCCGACGTGGTCGCGTGCGAGCCGAGGTGTCCGCACCGAAGACCGCGAGGGAGCGACGCTCCGTCGATGAGCTGGTCCAATCGGTCTACACGCCGCCCGAAAAGAAGTCGTCGTCCGTACCCACGCACGAGATCGACGAGCTGCTGTTGCTGTCGTCGTGGTTCCGCCGGAACCCGGGCGAACTCGACCACACAAGCCGGACCGATAGGATGCAAGTGGTGTAGTGTGCATCACCACGCAACTGAACGCGCTGCCGGTCGTCAGTAGAGAGGTGGCCGGTGTCTTGCACCATTCGCTCGAAGCGTGCTGCGCAGCCCCATGGTTCGCGGCCTCAAGCTCCGGGAGTAGCGATGACGACCTCTTGGAAACCGACGACCCTCGTGAAGTGCATCAGCGTGCGGCCGTGGCTGACGTATCCCGGCTGCGACGAGCCTGGTGGCTGTCATGACCTGACGCTCGGCCGCATCTACGAGATGTTGGGCGTGGAAGCCAGCGGCTCGTTCTACCGCATCGTGGACGACTCGGGCGAGGACTACCTCTATCCCGCGTCGCACTTCCGCGTCGTCTGACCTGCGTTAGGCGCGCAGGGCGATCAGCTCTGCGTCCGCGCGCCCGTCCCGGATGGTGAGCCGCGCAACGCTCGGCATGATGTCGAACCGCCGCGGTCCCGCGGCCCCGGGGTTGAGCACCAGCCGATCGCCGGCCCGGGCGATGAGAGGTCGGTGCGTGTGGCCGAATACGACCACATCCGCGGCGTAACGCTCGAGCAGCCTGGCGGCGACCGGTGATCCGATCTCGTGGCCGTGGCTGACGTGGATCGCTACACCGCCAATCGACAGATCGATCGCGTCGGCGAGCCTGGGCTGGCCCGGCGCATCGGTGTTTCCGTATACGGCGCGCACGGGTGCGATGAGCTCGAGCTCGTCGAGAATCTCGTCGCCACCAACGTCGCCCGCGTGGAGGATCAGCTCGACGCCCGCGAGGGCTGTGTGCACGTCCGGTCGCAGAAGCCCGTGCGTGTCGGAAATGACGCCCAGGACCCTACTGGCCACGTTAGGCCCCGTCACTCCCGGTCTCGGCTCCCCAGCGTGGGACCAGCGTATGCTCCACGCCCAGGTGGTCCAGCACCCGCGCGACCACAAAATTGACGAGATCATCGATGGATCGCGGCCGGTGATAGAACCCAGGTGAGGCCGGCATCACGACGGCCCCCGCACGCGTCAGCGTCAACATGTTCTCGAGGTGGATTGCGCTGTACGGAGACTCTCGTGGCACGAGGATGAGCCGCCGTCGCTCCTTGAGGGTGACATCCGCCGCGCGTTCCACGAGCGAGCGCGACGCGCCGACGGCGATCGCCGATATCGTCCCCATGGAACACGGACAGACGACCATCCCGGCCGAGAGCGCAGACCCCGACGCCGGCGCCGCACCGCGGTCCCGGTCGTCGTACACGCGAACGACCGCGTCCCACGGGGCACCGCCCACGCGCTCGCGCAACGCGCTGACCGACGGGATGTCCATCTCCGTGTCGAGCAACCGGAGGCCGTGATCGGACACGATCAGCGAGACGTGCTGCTTGCGCGCGACCAACTGCTCCAGTAGACGTACCGCGTACGGCGCGCCCGACGCCCCCGTGATCGCGACGACGATCGGCCGCCCCGCGCTCGTCATCCGACGAGACGCTCGGCCAGGACGAACCCGAAGAACGTCAGGCTGACGTCGTAGCCGACCGACTGCAGCCGGAGCGAGACGTACGATAGGGCTTGGAGCTGATCGGCCGGAACGGCGGCGCTGGCTGCGTCCTTCAGCTGGAAGCTCGTCGACGTGAAGCTGCCCGCGCCCATCAACTCGTTGAAGCGCACGGTGGCGGAGGTACCGGCGTTGATCCCGGCGGCACCTGGCGTCGGCGTTCGCGATAGCCCGCCGCGTCGACCTCGACCTTGGGGGCCGGGGACTGGCCGTGCGCGGCGACCTTGAACGCCAGGTGCTGCACGGCGTCGATCGTCTGCCCGTGGCGGCCGATGAACAGCCCCATGTCATCGCCGTGGAGGACGCCGCGGATCTGCTCGTCCACGAGTTGCGGATTGATCACGGTGCCGCAGTCCTCGACGCACCAGTGCTTCAAGAGCTTGATGAAGCCGGTATCGGTGTCGACCTCGAGATAGGAGGCCTGGATACCGTTGGTGAAGGAGAACGCCCAGGC
>Ga0207643_10002388_pt1 | contig 10187 bp, 6 predicted proteins | sample KBSMisM62_FD_184313 | JGI IMG/M metagenome (GOLD analysis project Ga0207643, IMG submission 184313) | Miscanthus rhizosphere microbial communities from Kellogg Biological Station, Michigan, USA - KBS Miscanthus M6-2 (SPAdes) (version 2) | ecosystem: Host-associated > Plants > Roots > Rhizosphere... | reverse complement strand
GCATCGTGTTCGGGCTGTCAGGCGCGCTGTATGGCGAGATCACGATCAAGGACGGCCGCGTCGAGCAAACCAATTTCGGCGACTATCGCGTGTTGCGCATTAACGAAACTCCGAAGATTGACGTTCATCTCGCAAAAAGCGGAGAAGCGCCGGGCGGCATCGGCGAACGTTCGTCGCGGGCGGCCATCAGCTCGGACACCCGGCATTGCGGCGCCTCCTCGCGACAACCGAATCCGGTGATCTCGGCAACGTCTCCTTCGTCCAGGCCGAGTCGCAGCACTGTCGGCGGACAGCGTCCCCCGACATCCTGCTGGAGCTCGGGCTCGCACCCCTCACCGCGATTCTGGCGCTCGTTCGGGAGGAGCCCGTGACCGTCTCCGGGCACGGACACCGAGCCGCCGGCAACGAGGCGCTCGATCTTGTGTGCTGTCATCTCGGCTTCGCATCGGGAATCGCAGCGGACGTGCGGATCTCGCAGATCGCGCATCAGGAGGTTCGACGTCTCACGATCATCGGCTCCGAGCGAAGCGCGAGGTACGACGCGCTCGACCGCACCGTGACGGTCTACGAGCGGCCTGAGAGAGGCGAGTCGCCTACCGCGAAAACCGGCGACCCCGACGCCGGAACGGAGCTTCGTGTCCACTTCCGCGACGTCGGCGCACTCGCGTGCGACCTCGAGTCGTTCGTCGCGGCCATCCGAGGCGACCGGGAGGTCGTTGCCGACGCACGCTTCGTGGCTTGTTCGTACCGGGTGATCGAGGTGCTGAGAGCGCTCATCGACGCTCGGTCGAGCGGCGCACGCGGCGATGGCTCCGGCGACCTCGGACGAACGCGTTCCGGCCACCTCGCGTCCCTACCAATGCGGGCAGGTCGAGTTGGACGACGGTCCGCAGTCCCATCGTGCCGCGATTTCGACGCCGCCGAGTTAAGGACGAGAGCTGGACAAAAGCCCAGGAAAGGCCTATTAATCCACATGGGAGAGGGGGAACAGTGGGGAGGTAGTGGGGTGGCGTCTGCGGCGACGACCCACGCGGAGAGAGCCCAACGCGCGGGCCGAAGCGCGGTGATCGTCGACGGGCATCCACTCTGGCTCGAAGCGGTGGCCAGGGTGCTCGCGCGCGCCTCCGTGACGGTCGTCGGAACCGGGTTGACGGGGGCAGAGTTGCTGGAGGTCCTCGCCGCGACCACCCCAGACATATTGGTGGGGGAGCTCTGGCCCCGGGGAGCTGCGATTGAGGCGCTCGGCTGGGTGGCGAGCGCGCGGGCACTCGTGCCTGACATGAAGCTCCTCGTTCTCTCGTCGCACGAGGATCAGGCGCACATCGACGCTGCGTTCGCCGCCGGCGCCGATGTCTACGTCGTCAAGACCGCACCTCGGGACGATCTCGAGGCCGCCCTTCGCCAAGCCTTCGATCAATCCGTGTACATCCGTCCTCGGGCGGATCTCGGGGAAGCGCCGTCCGACGCCGCGCCAACGCTGGAGCGGGCGTCGACGAAGGGTGCGGGAAGCGCATCAGGCCTGACGCGGCGAGAGGTCGAGATCCTTCGGCTCGTCGCGATGGGCCACTCGAACTCGGAGCTGGCCCGGATGTTGTGGGTGACGGATCAGACGATCAAGTTCCACCTCTCGAACATCTATAGGAAGACCGCGACGGCGAACCGGACGGCAGCGAGCCGGTGGGCGCTCGCGCACGGTCTGCTCGAGGAGCCCGACTCCGCCGAGCCCGCCGAGATCGGGGACGCGGTCGAGGCGATCCGCTGAGAGATGGTTGACGGCGCCACAGCTTCGCACCACGCCGAGTCGGGATCGCCGTGTCCTCCCGACGGCGGAGAAGGTTGCCGTACGCGCTGTGCGAGGAGGGAGAAGGAACAACATGGAACCGTCTGAGGAGCGCGTGCCCGCGATCCGGCGTGCGATTGCGGCTGCCGGCACCGACCCGGGCCCCCAACGTACGTTCCCACGTGCCGCCGATACAGACGGAGCAGCCGACCTGCCGGACGTCGTGCGGCGCCTCGGACGGTACTGGTGGCTGATCGCGCTCCTCGTTGCCCTGGGCGTCGCCGCGGGCCTCGCACGCGGCGGCGAGCGGGCGTACACCGCCACGGCCCGTGTCGTTCTGGACACTCCGGATCCGGCGACGCGCCAGCAGGCCGTCGCAATCGCCGATACGGTAAAGGCAATCGCGACGAGCCCGACGCAGGTCAAGGCAGCGCTTGGACGGGCCGGCGTGCGACGAGACGCGGCGGAGGTCGCGCAACATCGCGTCTCGGCGACCGGTCTCGGCAGCTCGGCGATCGTGCGGCTTTCGGTGAGCGACCACGAACCCGACGCGGCGGCGAGGATCGCCAACGCCCTTGCACTGCAGGTCATCCTCGCCCGCGAGCGGGTGACGCGCGGGACGAGCGAGCAACAGCTGTCGGAGCTCGACTCCGAGATTGCGGAGCTCGGGTCGAAGATCGCGGAGCTCGACGGTGTGCTCGCGGGTCTCAACCGCGACATCGCCTCCGTGACCGCCGCGAGCAGGGCGCGCGCGCTCCGGGTGCAGCAGGAAGCGGCGTCGCGGCAGCGCCAGGTCCTCGCGCAACAGCGGCGCGTTCTCGAGTCGGAGCGCGTGACGATCCTCGCGTCGTTCGCGACACGCCCCAAGCCTTCGGTGATCAGCCGTGCGGTCGCGCCGACGCACGCCGATTCCTCCGGCCGGCCGCAGTACGTGATCCTCGGTGCGCTGCTCGGGCTGATCCTCGGCGTTGCCGCAGCCGCCGTCCTCGAGATGATCCGTCCGAACATCGTGGGCGGGGAGGCGCTCGCCGCGCAGCTCGGCGTCCCCCTCCTCGCCGACATCGGGCGGCCCGAGGCATCTTCGACGAGGAACCTGTCTCGAGCGGCCGGGCGGATCCAGCTCGCGGCCGAGTCGGCGGGACTCGTGAAGGTCGAGCTGATCTCGTGGCCGATCGGCGCGCCCTCGGACACGTTCGGCGACCGGCTGCGCGGCACGGCGGCGGCGTTCGGGCTCGAGATAGAGTCGAGCGGCGCCGAGGCGTGGACGTTGGCCGCAGCGAGATCCGCCCCTGGGCAAGGGCGCCCCGTGGGTGTCGTCGTTCTCGCTCCCAGCGTGCTGCAGCGTCGCGACGCCCTCGAGCTCGGCGAGCTGCTCGTCCTGCGACGCTCCCCTCTCCTCGGCCTCGTCGTCTACACGCGACGCGGCGTGCTCCGACGGGCTCTCGCCCGGCCGCTGGGTGCGGCGCACGGGCGGGCGCGGAGGGCGACGGCTGGAGAGCCCTGAGCCCGGGACCGCTCGTGCGCGCCTGTCAGGCCGCCACGGGAGGGCGCCGCGAGCACCCCCACCTCGTCGTCGCGCTGCTCGCAGCGGTGGCGTGCGCTGGGACGCTGAGCTCGTCCGTCGGGGCCTCGCCGGCGGCCGGCGATCGGCCGCCGCCGTACCGCTACATGTTCCACACGGGGTCGAACCAGCGAGGAGCAGCGGCACTCGGCTTCAACCTCCTGGACGTCGACGCGAAGGCGGAGGCCGACGCCCTTCCGCCCGGCGCCCGTGGCCTGTACTGGCTCGGCGACTATCTCAATGCGCCGACGTGCGACTGGGAGAAGCCCGATGCGACGGTCGCGGCGAAGGTGCGCGCCGCGAAGGGCGACCCCAAGGTCTGGGGCTACTACTTTTCGAACGAGCCTGATCCCTACGGCTGCCCGGCGGCTGTCGAACAGCACCGCGCGCGGGCGCGCCTGATCGAGTCGATCGACCCGGACGCCCGCACGTACCTCAGCCTCGACATGAACTCGCGTGAGCATGCGCTCGACCAGCTTCCGCGCTGGCGTGGGGTCGCCGACGAGGTGGGTCTCAACCCGTACATCTGCTTCCGCGGCCGTCCTCGCTGCGACTTCGCGTGGCTGGATCGTGTGATCGCCGCCGCAAACCTGGCCGGGCTCGCGTACTTCGGCCATGTCCAGGCCTTCCAGGTGGAGGAGTGGCGCTGGCCGTCACCCGCGGAGCTGACCGCGATGCTCGACCGCTGGGCCCGCTCGAGGCAGCAGGGCTACGCGGTCTTCACGTGGTCGTGGGGCGGGAGCGCCCTCCTCGACCGGCCCCGGTTGGTGCGCGTGCTCGAGCGATTCAATGCGTCCGGTCGCTCCTCGGAAGCCGCTGCCGTACGGCCCGCGTCGCAGATCCACTACACGTTCGCCGGCCCGAGCGCGGTCGTGTTCGACTGGAAGGGCGGTGCGAATGCGATTCGCTACGGCCGCTCCGCGCGCTACGGCCGGCGCGCTGTCGCGGACGAGCCGACGCCGATGCCCTTCTCGTCGGCGGGGCCGTTCCGCGAGGCGCGGCTCGCGGGCCTTCTACCCGGGACGACGTACCACTACAGCATCGGGAGCGGGCCGGACCGCACCTTCGCGACCGCGCCGACCGGGCGCTTCCGCTTCGTCGTCGAGGGCGACGTCGGCGACGCGGGAAGCGCGCCCGCCGTGGCGACGACACAGGCGCAGATCGCAGCGGAGAAGCCTACGTTCGTCCTCGTCGCTGGCGATCTCACCTACGGCAACGACAAGGGCCAGGAGGCCGTCGAGCGGCATTTCGACGACGTCATGCCCTGGAGCCGCTCGGCCGCGTACATGCCGGCGTGGGGAAACCACGAATGGGACACCCCCGAGGACGACCTACGGAACTACAAGGGGCGATTCGCGTTCCCGCATCCGCAGGCGTCGCCCGGCGCGCCCGCGGCCGGATGCTGCGGCGAGGACTGGGGGTGGTTCGACGCCGGGGGGGTGCGGTTCATCTCCTATCCCGAGCCGTACGAGGACGCTACGTGGGCCGACTGGCAGGCACGTGCGGCTCGCCTGATGGCCGGGGCCGAGCGCGATCCCGGCATCCGGTTCGTCGTGACATATGGGCATCGCCCGGCGTACTCGAGCGGCTTCCACGCGGGCGACGACAGGCTCGCGTCGATCCTCGACTCGTTCGGCAACCGCTTCCACAAGTACGTGCTCAACCTCAACGCGCACTCGCACGACTACGAGCGGTTCCGCCGGATCCACGGAGTCGTCCATATCACCGCCGCCGGCGGCGGAGCGCCGCTCGAGACGCCGTGGCGGCGGGACGATCCCCGGACGGCCTTCCGGATGATGCACCTCGAGCATGTGCGCGTCGACGTCGCGCCGAACGCGCTGCGGCTCGAGGCCGTCTGCGGCCCGGCGACGGAGTCTGAGGACCGGTCTTGCCCGCTCGGGCAGGTGATCGACTCGGTGACGATTCAGGCGCGCTAGCAGGGAGGCCGCCCATATGGGGGGCTGGAACGTCGCGCCGTTTGGGGAGTTGTGCCGGGCGCCGCCGACGCCGTACCCTCGCCGCTGAGGGTGGCTCAAGATTCGGCGTCGCCGCCCTCCGGGGAAGGGAAGATGCGGCACACGCGGTTCGGGGGAGGAAATCTGCAAGTGCGGCTCAACACGCCCGCCGCGGCGCGCAAGCGATGACCGAGCGCGCCCTCGACCTAGCGACTCCGCCCGCGCTGCGCGAGACGCGTCTGCCGCACGGCGGCATGGCCCGTGCGGTGCTTCGAGAGCTCCCGGACGTCGCCGTGCTGTTCCTCGCGACCGCGGTCGCTGTCGAGTTCACCGAGGGGGCGTCCGCGCCAACACGGGCGACTGTGTTGACCATCTTGATCGCGACCGTGATTTGGGCCGTGACGCTCCGTGCTCCGTACCAGGCGCCCGGACGCTCTGCGCTGGCGCTGGGGAGAACGGTGATGATCGCCTGGCGGACCCTGATCGGTCTCGCCGCGCTGTCGGCGGTCGCGCTTTGGACCCCACGACTCGGCATCGACGCGCGCGAGATCGCCCTGATGGCGATCGCGGTGTTCTCGTCGTCGTGTCTTCTCGGTACGGCGAGCAACCGCACAAAGGCGCCGCGGTGCCGCCTGCTCCTCGTCGGGTGCGACGAGAGTATTCGCACCGTCGTCGACGAGCTCGAGAGCAACCCGCGCCTGCCGTTCGACATCATGGGAATCGTCGATGCGTCCCCGTGCGCAGAGATCGCCGGCGTCCCCGTGCTCGGCGATACCCGCGAGCTGAGCCAGATCGTCCGGCGGACGCACAGCGACCTCGTCGTCCTCGGTCCCGGGGCGCCGCGCGCCGAGGCGCTCGCCGGCGTCTTCGATCTCGCGACGCTCGACGTCCGCGTCGTGGACATCCAGCACTTCAGCGAGCACGCCTTCGGCAAGGTCTCGATGGCGCACCTCTCGCCCGAGTGGTTCATGGGCGTCCTGCACCTCTATCAACGTCCGTATTCGCGCCTTGCGAAGCGGGCCTTCGACGTGGTCGTCGCGACAGTCGCCCTCGTGCTAGCAGCGCCACTAATGGCTGCGGTCTGCGTCGCCGTGCGTGCGTCAGGGCCGGGGCCGATCTTCTTCCGGCAGCTTCGCCTCGGCGAAGCCGGGAGACAGTTCGAGGTGTGCAAGTTCCGGACGATGATCGACAGAGCGGAGGAGCCCGGCGTCGCCGTCTGGGCCGGCAAGGACGATGCGCGCGTGACCCAAGTGGGGATCCTGCTCCGGCGGATGCGTCTCGACGAGCTGCCTCAGCTCTGGAATGTCCTCCGCGGTGACATGAGCATCGTGGGGCCGCGGCCCGAGCGCCCGGAGTTCCTGGAGCTGCTGAGCGAGGCCGTTCCGTTCTGGACACGGCGGAACCTTGTGAAGCCGGGGATCACGGGCTGGGCGCAGATCCGGCAGGGATACACCGCGGACGTGAACGGCGCAGCGGAGAAGCTCGCCTACGACCTCTACTACCTCAAGTACCGCAGCCTGCTGTTCGACATCGCGATCACGTCACGGACGTTCGGCACCGTGCTCACCGGCTTCGGCTCGCGGTAGCGACGGGCTCGTACCCGGTCGCGACGCGTGCGTCGGTCTGCGGGCTGTTTTCCCGGAGCAGGTCGCGGATCGACGACCAGGAGAAGTCGCGAAGCAGCCTCTCGAACCGCGTCTCGCATCGATCGAGGCCGACGTAGTGCCGGAAGGCGGAGGCCCTCGGGAGACCCTTGAGCCGCGGCTGGCGCGGGTCGATCTCCCACGGATGGATGTAGAAGACGTACGGCTCCGCGGTCTCGAGGATCCGCCTCGCCCCGAGCCGGAAGAGCGGGTACGGAAGGAGGCGGAAGTAGCCGCCCCCGCCCCATGGGAGAGCGCGCGACCCGACCCGCAGGCACGAGATGCTCACCTCGTGGAAGCCTGGGAGGGGCTCGCTCACTGCCGCCCGCCCGTCGATGCCGGACAGCCGCCCGTAGCGGTCGTGCGCGAAGGTCGGGAAGAACGACGAGTCGTACGTGAAGCCGAGCTCGGCGAGGACAGGGATCGCCCAGTCCGTGATCGAGAACGAGGGCGCACGGTAGCCGACGACCTCCGTCGCGACCATCTGCTCGAGAAGCGTCTTCGAGCGCCCGACGTCCTCGCGGAACGTGTCCGGCGTCAGCTGGGAGAGGAGCTCGTGGCCGTAGCCGTGCGACGCGATCTCGTGACCCGCCGCCGCGATGCGCTCCACGAGCCGGGGACATCGCTCGGCGATCCAGCCGAGCACGAAACAGGTTGCTCGCACGTCCGCGGCGGCCATCAGCTCCAGCATGCGATCGACGTTGCGCTCGACGCGAAGCTCCTGTGCCGGCCATGCCTCCCGCGCGATGGTGCCCCTCAGGTTCTCGACCTGGAACCAGTCCTCCACGTCGATCGACATCGCTGCGCGGGGCGCTGAGCGGGACGGCGACTCCACCGACCCAACATAGGCGACCCCCACCGCCGGCGAACTGCCAAAACGGGTGGGACTCGGCCTCCGCGGAACCCACCCGCGCCGCCGAAACCCCGCCAATCTGGCGGTTGTGGCCGCTCGAGAGCGTCGCCAGGATCGGTGCTCGGGGGATCATTGCGCCTTACTCGACGGCAATCGCAGAAGACACGCTCGCAGCATCTGGAGTCGCGGTCCGGGTACGGGTGGTACGCGCCATGCCAGGCGCGCCGCCGGCAAGTCGTCGTTCCGCGCGGCGCGCGGCGCGTCGCGCGGGTCGGCGCCGTCGCGATCTTCGTCGCAGCCGTTGCCGTGTGGGCACCGGTGCGCTCGGCGACAGCCGCGGGCACGGCCGACGAGATCCACTACACGTTCACCGGCCCGACCTCCGTCGCGTTCGACTGGCGCGGAACCGCGACGGACATCCGCTACGGATCGACGACGGCGTACGGGTCGACCGCGACCTCGCACGCGCCGAGCCCGATGCCGTTCTCGTCTACAGGCCCGTTCCAGGAGGTGGAGCTGACGGGGCTCGCGGCGGGCGCGAGATACCACTACTCGATCGGCGGCGGCCCCGACCACACCTTCGGGACGGCGCCGACGGGGGACACGTTCGTCTTCGACGCGATCGGCGACGTCGGCAGCTCGCTGCAGTGGTCACGCGTGACGACGACGCAGGGCCAGATCGCGAACGATCAGCCGGCGTTCGTCCTCATGATCGGCGATCTGTCGTACGCGCACCCGTGGGGGCAGTCCTCCGTAGATCAGCACTTCAACGACGTGATGGGTTGGAGCCAGGAGGCGGCGTACATGCCGGCATGGGGAAACCACGAGTGGGAGGCGCCGGCGGAGGATGACCTCCGCAACTACAAGGGCCGGTTCCTCCTCCCCCATCCGTACACCGCGACGGACGCGCCAGGCCAGAACGGCGGCGGCGAGGATGCGTCGTGGTTCGACGCGGGCGGCGTCCGGTTCATCGCCTACCCGGAGCCGTACTCCAGCTCGACGTGGAGCACGTGGAGATCGCAGATCGATCCGGTCTTCGCAGCCGCCCAGGCCGACCCGTCGATTCACTTCATCGTCACGTTCGGCCACCGACCCGCCTACTCGACGGGTCTGCACCGCGGCGAGGCAGACCTCGCCGCGGTGCTCGACACCTTCGGCGACCGGTACTCGAAGTACGTCCTCAACCTCAACGGGCACTCGCACGACTACGAGCGCTACGTCCCGATCCACGGAGTCACGCATGTGACGGCCGCTGGTGGGGGCTCGCCACTCGAGCCGCCGTGGACGGCGACCGACTCTCGCACGGCCTTCCGCGCGATGCACCTCGAGCACCTCCGCGTCGAGATCTCCCCGACCGGTATGCGCATCGAGGCCGTGTGTGGGCCAGCGTCGTCGTCGGACGACATGGCCTGCACCCAGGGGAGCGTGATCGACACCTACGTGATCGGGACGAACCCGCCGCCACCGCCGCCGCCCCCGGCGATCCTCTACGTCGACAAGGGCAACGCCAGCTGCTCGGACAACGGCTCGGGCACGTCGACGCAGCCGTTCTGCACGATCAGGCCCGCGGCCCTCCGCGTCGCGCCGGGCCAGACAGTCCTCGTCTCCTCGGGCACCTACAACGAGCAGGTCACCGTGTCCACCTCGGGCACGGCTTCCGCGCCGATCATCTTCGCGGCCGCTCCCGGCGCGACGCCCACCGTGACGGGCGGGACGTACGGCTTCTACATGTCCGGCAAGAACTACGTGACGGTGCAGGGGTTCAACGTCACGGGGACGACCGACGACGGGATCGTCGTCAAGGCGAACTCCTCGAACATCACGATCCGCGGGAACCACGTGAGCTACTGCGGCCAGCCCGTGAGCGGGAAGACCGCGAAGGGCATCCGGATCGAGAACTCGTCGAGCTCGATCGTCGAGAACAACACCGTCGACCACCTCACGTCCTACGGGATCTATGTCCCGGGCTCGACCGGCATCCTCGTGCGCGGGAACGAGGCCTTCGCGAACGCGTTCGGCTATCAGCGCGCAGCCTCGGGGATCCGCCTCTACTCGTCGACCGGAAGCACCGTGTCCGGCAACAGGAGCCATGACAACGAGGACTCCGGGATCGACGTCGACCATTCGACGAACAACCTCGTCGTCAACAACCTCGTCTACGAGAACGGCGACCACGGCATCGACAACACGGGTGGCTCGCCCGGGAACCGGATCATCGGCAACACCGTCTACAAGAACGTCACGGCCGGGATCAACGTCGAGGGCACCTCGACGGGCGTCGCGATCACGAACAACATCGCCGTCTACGACCCTGAGAACGGAACGCAGCTCAATTACCCTCAGGGCAACTCGATCGCCGGGACGTACACCTACTCCGACTTCACCGGCTACCAGC
>Ga0207643_10002386_pt1 | contig 10192 bp, 5 predicted proteins | sample KBSMisM62_FD_184313 | JGI IMG/M metagenome (GOLD analysis project Ga0207643, IMG submission 184313) | Miscanthus rhizosphere microbial communities from Kellogg Biological Station, Michigan, USA - KBS Miscanthus M6-2 (SPAdes) (version 2) | ecosystem: Host-associated > Plants > Roots > Rhizosphere... | reverse complement strand
CCTCGGCACCTTCAACCGAGATGACAACAGATTCACTCAAACCGGTTGCACTCATCAGCATGCCGACACTCTCGGCACGTTTCCCTTCGTTTCAACTCGCTTTGCTCAAACCGACGCTGGAGCGCGAAGGCATTCCGGTTCAGACTTTTTCGCTCTTCATGTACTTCGGAACGCAGGTCGGCTGGCGCATCAACGAAACGCTGTCCGACGTCTATCCGTGCATGCTTGGCGAATGGATTTGGACCAAAGCCGCATTCGGCGATTTCACCGACAACGACGGTTACTTTGAAGCTTATCGAGACAGTCTCGAAGGCATTGCCTACAAGGCCGGCTGTTCACTTGACGATCTGCGGCGGTTGCGTGAAACAGCGGCGCCGGCGTTTATCGACTGGTGCATGAAGAGTGTCGACTGGAGTCGCTTCAGCGTGTTCGGTTTCTCAGTCGTGTTTCAACAGACGCTCGCCAGCATCGCTTTGGCAAAAGCACTGAAGCAGCATTATCCGCATATTCCGATCATGATGGGCGGCGCGACTTTTGAAGACGACATCGCCGAAGAGATCATGAAAGGCTGTCCGGAAGTGGACTACGTTCACTGTGGCGATGCCGATGAGACGCTTCCGAAAGCGATTCGACGTTTATACAGCGGTCAATCGATGGCGGGCATGCCGGGGATGATGTGGCGCGATGGTGATCGCGTCGCTTATGCCGGGCGCGCGCCGAATCTCTCCGACATGAACAAAACGCCGGTGCCGGATTTTGACGAGTACTTTTACGCGCGCAAAGAAGGTGGATATCACTACTCCGATCAGGCGCAAGGCGTTTTATTGCCGATTGAAACGGCGCGCGGCTGTTGGTGGGGCGTGAAAAACCACTGCACGTTTTGTGGTTTAAATCGCGCTGGGATGGAGTTTCGCTCCAAGCGCGTTGACAACGTTATTCAGCAACTCGACGAGCTTTCGCGACGCTACGGCATACTCGACTTCAACGCCATCGACAACATCATCGAGCCTGAATACATCGACCAGTTGTTCAATCAACTCAGCGCGGCCAACACAGACATACGCATTCACTACGAAGTGCGCCCGAGTCTTTCACGCGCGCAATTGAGACAGATGCGAAAGGGCGGGCTGTTTTCGATTCAGCCTGGTGTCGAGAGTTTCTCGACGCACATTCTCAAGCTGATGCGAAAGCACACGACCGGCGTGCGTAACCTGGAGTTGATCAAGTGGTCCACCTACTACGGCATCAATAACCTGTACAACATACTGCTCCGTTTTCCGGGTGAAACACTTGAAGACTATCGCGCGCAGTGTGAAGTGATCTCGAAGATTCCACACTTTCAGGCGCCGTGGGCGGTGGCGAAGGCGCGCGCGGATCGTGGCTCGCCGATGTATGCCGAGCCTGAGACGCAGTCGGTCACTCGATTGATTCCGTCTGCTTGTTACGACTATTTGTTTCCGAAAGATCGGTTCGACCTGAATCGGGTTTCGTACTACTTTGAACACGAGATGGACAACACGCTTCAGGATCACGAATACAACGAGATCTTCGAGGCTGTGGATGTGTGGCAAAACCGCTGGCGGCAGCGCCCGCGGCCGTATCTTCGTTATCGAAAGGCGTGGGCCACGATCCTGATCGAGGATGGACGCAACTGCTCGCCTCGCACGACCACGTATTCAGACGATTACGCAAATCTTTACGAGTACTGTGCCGATGCGCGTAGCCGGAAAGACATCGCGGCGAAGTTTGAAGATGCTCCGTGGGTGGAGGGCGCGCTGGAAGAGTTCGTCGATAAAGATCTGATGATTCATCTCGATAAGCGTTATCTTAGTTTGGCACTGCCAGAGAACCCTTACTACTAAGGCGTTGATAAAGACGTCTCACGCAAAGGCGCAAAGAGGCAAAGAATAGCTCTTTGCGCCTTCCTTTGCGTCTTTTGCGCCTTTGCGTGAAATATTTCTACACGATGTTACGCGAAGCACTTTCCACTACGCTCAGATCGCTGCCTGAGAGTTTTCAATCAGTACGTGCCGAGTTGCTAGATTTGCTCCAGCGGCGCGGAATTCTTTATCGCTCGGAGACGCAGCCCGTGCTCTCGCGCGACGGCACCTCCGCGCGTTGGATGCTCGACTCGCTTTCCGTCACGCTCTCGCCAAGAGGAGCGGAACTGGCCGGGCAATGCGTGTTGGAGCTTCTCAAACGTTTTGACGGCAAACAGATCGCGACGTACGGACTAACGGGCGTTCCGATTCTCCAGTCGTGTGTTCTTCAGGACAGTCGATATCGCGGTCTGCTCGTTCGCAAGGAGCGAAAGCAGCACGGCTCATGCAAACTGATCGAGGGCGAGATCGATCCGAGTCAACCGGTAATCATCATCGACGATTCGGTGAGCTCCGGAACGTGCATGACCGAAGCCACCGAGCGACTCGAATCTGCGGGTCTGCGCGTTGAAGGCGGTATTTGCCTCGTGCGCTTCGGCTGGCGCAATGGCTACGCGCTCATGCAGGAGCGCGGCTATCACATGGAAGCGGTCTACGACATTTGGGACGACTTCATCGCGCACATGGACGATGAAGAGAAGCCGCTGGCGAATCCTTCGAAATGGTTTCCCGCGTTTGAGTGGTCCACTGAACAAGCTCCCGAAGACCTTCATCCGGCGCAGCTCGCGCGCCTGGTTGTTTCGGAATACTTGTCGTCAGGCAAGCTCTTGCGACCGCCCGAACGCCTCGATAAAGACTACGATTCAGAAGGTGGCGCATGGGTGAGTATTCGCTCGCGCGAAAACCTTCACCGCCGGCATGCGCGTGGCGGGTTCTGGCACTTCCCGGGCGAAACATCGCGCTCGGCGGCAGATGATGTGGTGATGGCGTCGTTGAGTACTGCTGAAGGTCTGAAGCCTGACGAGGAAGGGCTGAGCAAAGTCAATGAAAGCGCGTTTGCGGTGACATTCTTTAGTGCGTTGGAGCAGTGCAATCCGGGCCAGCTCGATAACGATCGTTACGGGATCGTGGTGCGGAGTTTGGAGCGACGCCAGATAATGGGTGGCGCCTTGCCGCGCATGCCGGGCATTGTTAATGAGTGGGCGCAGTTTCAACACGCGCGCATAAAGAATGCGAAGCTTATATCGTTTGAGCCGTACGAGCTGTTTCGCCATGAGGTTGTGAAAGTAGTTGAGCCGGAGGAGAAGTGGCAACCGACTGGCGTTCCCGTGCCTGAACAACTGCCGTGGCACAAAGATAGGAACATTTGCGGGCCGATTGCCGCGCGCGCGCGCGATCTCGTGCTGGGCCAGCTATTCAGCCGCGCTGAAACTACGCCGCCGCTGCCTGATGATCTGCTCCCGAAGAATGTCGAGTCGTTGTACGTGACGATCTACATCGAAGGCCATCTGCGTGGCTGCATGGGTTTGGCCGTACGCAAGCTCGACGATGATCTAAAGAAGATCGTTGAGGCGGCTCTTCGTGATGACAGGTTTGCTGAAGCAGCGCCGGTCGACGCCGATTCGATTGCGGTTACAGTTTCGCTGCTCTTTGATCCGCTCGCGCTCGGATACTGTCCGCCGGAAGAAGTTGTTAACTATTATCGTCATGGCGATCAGACGCTGATGGTCTATCAGGACCAGCGAGTCGGGTTGCTGCTGCCGTTCGTGGCCAGTTTATGGAGTCTCAACAGTGTGAGTTTTGCAAAGGCAGTGCTAGACAAGGCCGGATTGACTGAGCCGCCGTACAACTGGTGTCGCTTCGACTGTGCTACGTGGTTCGCAGGGTGCGAAGGCGTATGGCCCACGATTGGGGGCTTTGCTCCGCCGCGACCAGACCTCCCGCCGGTTGACGCGCTTGTCGCTCGGCATCGCAAGCTGCACCTTCGTTACCTCCTCAAACACTTGCGCGAAGACGGCACGTTCTTCTCCTCGTATCAACCTTTTCACAATCGTCTATTCGAGGGCGGCGATCCGGCGCGACAAGCTCATGGCGCGTGGGTGTTGGCGCGCGCGCACAAGATTCTCGGCGGTGATGAATTAAAGAACGCTGCCGGTAAAGTGATCGATTCGCTGCTCGCAAACACGATTCGCGACACTGCTGCCGAGATCTCGTTTCTGCTCCTCGCGCTCAGCAATTTGGACAACGACGATCCGCGCCGTTCGTTAATGAAAGATCTTGCCAACACGCTGTGGCAATTGGTCGAGCTGCCTCACGGCCGCATCACGACTCACACAAACGCCGGCGATCCATCACTCCTCGATGCATATCAGGACTACTTCCCGGGCCAGGTGCTTCTCGCACTCGCCGTCGCATGCGAACAAAACGCATCGACGATTGATGAAGAACGACTACGCCGCAGTTTTCAATATTATCGTCATCGCTTTCGCTACAAACGTCACTTCGGACAAGTTACGTGGCTGTTGCTGGCGTTTAGCAAGTGGTGGCAAGTGACCGGGGAAACGCATTTCGCCGAGATGACGTTCGAGATCGCGGACTGGCTTCTGGGTTACCAGCAGGATAAGACCGGAGGCTTCTTCAACGACCATCAACCCGGCACACCCGGCTACACCACCGCCGTCTATCTCGAAGGCATCGCAGCCGCGTTGTCTATAGCCGGTGGCGACCGTCGTGAAACTTACCTCGATTCCTGCGCGCGCGGCTTTCGCTTTCTCGATCAACTCATCATCCAGGAACGAGATCGATCGATCCTCCCCAACTCGGACTATGCAATCGGCGGCTTGCGTCAGAGCCTGCACTACAGCGAGATCCGCACTGACTTCGTCCAGCACTCTCTTTCAGCCACGCTCGAATTTAGCCACGGATTACACGGATGAAAATCCGGATTTTATCCGTATAATCTGTGGCCCAAAACTCAAATCAGGAGCTCTCATGAAAAAACCAAAGACAGAGTCGGACCCGAATGATTCCATCGTGAAAGCCGCGATCTATCCCGGTATTGGTGTCGCCCGTTTAGGCAATAGCGATAACGCATTCTTTATCGGTCCGGAAGTTCCCGATCCCGCCCCGGAAAAGCCAGGCTTTTATCGTGATGCAACGGGAGCTTTAAAGCGACAGGCAGCACGCTTCCGCATCTACGGCGTGAATGCTGAAGGAAAGGCTGTTCGTGAATTAACTGCCGCGGACGCGAAAATCGAGTGGACGGTACATCTCGCAAACAAGAAGTCGGCCTGGTATCAATTTCAGCTTGCGCTCGACATACCTGAAGCGCCGGCGGCGCCGCCATCTCTTTTACGTAACGCAGCCGTCGCGGACCGTTCGCAATTGGTGATCGATCCCGGCCCGCGCACCATCACAGGTAAAAATCAAAACGGCGGCAAGAAGCATACGTTCGACACTGGTAAGTTTGTGGGCACCGCTGTCTATCTCGGTGAACTGCGGACGGATGAGGCCGGGCGTTTAATTGTTTTGGGTGGTCGAGGCAAGTCTGCATCCTTCGATGGCACTGTCGCGATCACCTTTGCCAACAACGAGGGCTGGCATGACGACATCTCCGATGGACCAGTCACTGCGACGGTCACTTACCAGGGTAAGAAGCTGGATGTCACCCCCTCCTGGGTAATAGTTGGCCCACCAAATTACGCGCCTATGCAAAAGTCTGTTCGTACGATGTGGGATGTGATGCGCGACGTGGCCATCAGCGCAAACATCCTGACGAAGCCCGCGCGTCCCTCTTTCGATCAGGACATCCGCCCGCTCTTTGAACGAATGTCAAACCTGCAATGGGTAAATGCAGGCTTCGCGGCTGCATTCGGTTGGCGTTCGCCAAATGAGTGGTCGAATCCTGAAGTGATGGCGCGGCTGGCTGATCCATCTCCGAACAGCAGGGAAATGCGGCTCACGCTGGCGAACCATTTCCGTGATTTCAATCGCGACTCATGGTCGCCGACGCCATGGCCGTGGAACTACGGCGATGCCATGAATATTCCACCTGCCGAAACACCGCGCCAGAACGTTGCCTTAACAGATACTCAGCTTGGCTTCTTAAAACAGTGGGCCATGGGCGATTTCGATGCTGATTATGATCCCGATCGGCAGCCTCCACGCCGAATCGAAGACGTCCCCGTCGCCGATCAACCCGCAACGCTCGACAAAGCCTCGATGGAGGACTGCCTGGCCGACGCATTTCATCCGGGCTGTGAAATGACCTGGCCCATGCGCAATTCGATGATGTACATGGCGCCGTTCCGTCTCGAGCATGCCGCGTCCGGTTGGATAGAACCTCAATACGGTGCTGCGCTTCTCCAGGACACGTTGTCGCTGCCCAATGGTCCAATGGCGGGTCAGGTGCCGGGCGGTGTCACGCGTTGGATGGCGGTGCCATGGCAGACCGACACGGCGAGTTGTCGATCCGGTTATCTCAAGAGTTATGACCCGTACTTGCCGACGTTCTGGCCGGCACGTGTTCCGAATCAGGTGCTGACCACAGAGAGTTATGACATCGTGATGGACAAGGATCGACCGATGAGCGAACGGCTCGCGGCATTTGCAAACCGTGCTGCGTGGATTCGCGGGTTGGGTACGAAGAGTTACACCGATCAGATCAACAACATGATCCGCGATTTCGGAAAGCTGGGTGTGGTCGAAGTACGAAAAGGCCCTGGCGATCCGGAGTTTCCTCAAGCCATGGAAGTCGAACAATTGCCGCCCCAGCGTGTGCTGCTCAAAGCCGTTGCAGCACAGGAGGAGAGGGGGCTTCGAGCCCTGACACAAGAGGCTGATAATGTGGACCTTACCGGTATCGAGAAGGTCCATCGGTTCCCCTATGGGTTGAGGCGTTTCTAGGTGCGAGACGTAGATGTTGTGATCGTCGGGGCAGGTCCGGCGGGGTGTGCGACTGCGATAAACCTCGCTCCGTTCCAGCGTGTTCTCCTCGTTGAGCGTCGGGTAGAAGTTGCGCCGCGTGTGGGCGAGTCACTCGTCCCCGCGGCGCGACGGCTGTTCGCCGATATGGGCCTGCTCGAGAGTTTCCTACGTGAGGAGCATGAGCCGTGGTATGGCAATCGATCGGTGTGGGGAAGTTCAGCACCTGAAGAAAGAGATTTCCTGCGCGATCCGGATGGTCATGGTTGGCATCTGGATCGTCCGCGCTTTGAGTCCTGGTTGCGCGCGCTTGCGCAGGAGCGTGGAGCGGAGCTGTTGAGCCCGGCGACGTTGGATGATCTGCAACGTCATGACAAGAAATGGTCCATTCGTCTCAAGACGGATCAGAATTCGATTGAGGTGACGGCGCGCTTTGTTATCGATGCAGGTGGACAATCCGCGCCGCTTGCTCGCAAGCTCGGTCAGAAATCAAGAGTGCTGGAGAATTTGGTTTGTTGCTATGTGTACGGACGCGATCAAGCGAGTGGCGCGCGCGGAATGACTTACGTTGAGGCAGTGAGAAATGGCTGGTTCTACACGGCCCCGATTCCGCATGGTCGAAGAATTCTTGCGTTCCACACTGATGCCGATCTTCACGACAAGCGACACGGAGTAATCGAGTGGCTTGAGGAAGCGCCAGGATTGTCTTCACTTCTGGCAAACGTCCGTTTTGTTCCTGACGATGAGACTTTTATCACTTCAGCACGCAGTGCAGTGCTCGAGCCTGCGGCTGGCGAAGGCTGGTTGGCCGTGGGCGATGCCTTAATGAGTTTCGATCCACTTTCGTCTCAGGGACTCTTCAACGCGCTCTTTACCGCGCTGGCCGCGGCGGAGGCGGTGGACAGTCACCTCAAAGGAAATCAACTTTCCTTGACGCAATACCATCATATTACGCGTGCCATATTCGAAGCCTACCAGCAGAAGCTTTCAGCGACTTATGCTGCCGAAAGACGCTGGCCGGACGCTCCATTTTGGAAAAGACGGGTTTAGCCGCAAAAATGCACAAATGATTTTTTCGCGCCTTTTGTGCCTTTTTGTGGCTAACTAACTTTGTGCTTCTTTGCCGCGCGAATTGACTGTGTAGAGGTTTTCACGGTTTAATCTGCCGCGGCGTTTGAACTAACCCCCGTCTAATTTTAGGAGAAACATAGCTAAGTGAGTCTGTTGCTTGAGGGAAAACGCGCGTTCATCACCGGTGGAACGCGTGGTATAGGTGCGGCAATCTGTGAAATATTTTCGCGCGAGGGCGCGGATGTGGCTTTTAGCTACAATTCGCGTGACGACCTCGCGGCGGAAATGAGTCAAAAGATTGAAGCGCACGGGCGGCGCGCGTTCAACGCCAAAATCTCCGTTATCGATCGCGTCGGGATGAAGAAACTGACGCGCGAGCTGGTCGAGAAGTGGGGCGGGATCGACATCCTCGTCAACAACGCCGCCATCAACCGCGGCGACAATTTCGCTACCACGACGGATCGCGCGTGGGATGAAGTGATTCACACCAACGTCGACAGTCTGTTTGCCGTTACCAAACCGATCTACAAACAGATGATCCGCCAGCGCAAGGGAATCATCCTCAACATCACCTCGATCGGCGCGATGCGCGCACTGCCGACCGCCGTACATTATGCGACTTCGAAAGCGGCGATGATCGGATTCACGAAATGCTTGTCGCGTGAGGCGGCGACGTTCGGTGTGAGAGTGAACGCGATCGCGGCTGGAATCTTCGACACCGATCTCGCTCAGGCACTACCGGATCGTTTACTCCAGATGCACGACTTCTGGACCTCCGCCGGTCGCCTCGGCCGTCCCGAAGAACTCGCCGAATACGCTGCGTTCATGGTGAGCGAGCGCAATAGCTTTATGAACGGCGAAGTCGTGATCGTCGACGGCGGGGCAATTACTTAGCATCCGTGTTATCTGTGGCCTGATTTAAACGTCGCTCCAGTTCTCGAAGGGTTCGTTGCATCTCACCCAGTCGCCTGAACGCAGCCGTCGATCTCAACCAATCTTTATTATCAAACGCCGGAATACCAGAGATCACTTTGCCTGCGGGTATGTCGTGGCTGGTAGCGCTTTTTGCAGTCAGTACTACGTCATCACCAATCGTCAAATGACCGGCGACGCCTGCCTGGCCCGCGAGTATGACGCGATTGCCGATGTGAGAACTACCCGCCAGACCTACTTGCGCGCAGAGCAATGTGTCTTCCCCGATCGTACACGAGTGTCCGATCTGCACGAGATTATCGATCTTCGATCCGCGCCCGATCCGGCTCTCACCGACTGACGCGCGATCGATCGTAGTCGCGGCGCCGATCTCGACGTCGTCTTCGATCACCACTCTTCCGGCTTGCGGAATCTTCAGCCAGCGTTTCTCTTCGTCCTTCGCGTAACCAAAACCGTCGCAACCGATCACGGCGTTGTTGTGAATGATCACTCGTTCGCCGATGACAGTGCGTTCGCGCAATGCGACGCCGGAGTGGATGATGGAACCTCTTCCGATCGTGACGTCGTTGTAGACAGTCACGTTTGGATGGATGCAAACGTCGTCGCCGATAAAGACGTTGCGGCCAATCACGGAGCACGCGCCGATCGCGACACGCGCGGCGATGCGTGCGGTCGGATCGATAACAGCGGACGGATGTATGAACGGCTCGAGCTCGGCTTCCGGATTGAAGACTCGTAGCGCGCGTGTGTAAGCGAGATACGGATCCTTCACGCGCAGTATCGCGATCTCTCGATCGGTCTTGGCCTCTTCGCTCAGGTAAATAGCAGATGCGCGCGTGGTATTGACTCGCGGCGTGTAACGAGGATTCGCTAGGAACGTTACATGTCCCTCGCCCGCCTCGTCGAGCCCCGCCGCCCCGACAATCTCAACATCATCCGTCGCCCCCTCAACCCTCGCACCCGTCACCTTCGCAAGCTCTGAAAGTTTCATAGATACCATCCTGTTGAAAGTCTTCAGCCCGCGAAGCGGGCGAAAGCATAAAGCCTGGGGCGCAAGCCCCAGGATAACGATAAAAAACCAGGGTTGAGCCCGTGAAACGGGCGGCAGCGCTGTCGCCCGCATTCGCGGGCTCGCGCCCCTTTCTTTGTTTATTCCTGGGGCTTGCGCCCCAGGCTTTATGCTTTCGCCTGCTTTCGCAGGCTGTTAAAACAGCAGCCTAAAGGCTGAACTCTGAACCTCCGAATTACATTATCGAAACCGGATCGATCTCGAGATTGACCGATCGTAGATTGACGCCACCGTCAGCAGCGGCTTTGAGTGCGGCGTCCGCGATCTCGCGCAGATCTTTAAGGCTCCGCGATTTAATCAATAGTTGAAAACGATG
>Ga0207643_10002385_pt1 | contig 10193 bp, 8 predicted proteins | sample KBSMisM62_FD_184313 | JGI IMG/M metagenome (GOLD analysis project Ga0207643, IMG submission 184313) | Miscanthus rhizosphere microbial communities from Kellogg Biological Station, Michigan, USA - KBS Miscanthus M6-2 (SPAdes) (version 2) | ecosystem: Host-associated > Plants > Roots > Rhizosphere... | reverse complement strand
CTATTACGAGCCCACCGTCACCTCGGAAGTGACAAAGCCCGAAAGCAGCGGCGGCGATCAGAACTACCGCATCGTCATCAGCATCACGCCGGGCAAGCCGGTGGTGGTCGACAAGGTCGACGTCAGGGTCACCGGGCCCGGTGCGAGTGAAAAGATATTCACCGACATCACCAACGATCTGCCGGTCCAGTCGGGCGACACGCTCAATCACTCCAACTACGACTCGCTCAAGGGCTCGCTGCTGCGTGCCGCCGCCACCTATGGCTATCTCGATGCACGCATGGTGCGCAACGAGATGCGGGTCGATCCGCAGGCGTACGTCGCGCAGGTCACCATCGAATTCGAAACAGGCCCGCGTTACAAGTTCGGCAACACCACCATCATCCAGAGCACCATCGACGATGCGCTGGTGCAGCGCTTCCTGCGCTACAAGGCTGGCCAGCCTTTCGACGCCTCGCAACTCCTGCGTACCCAGTTCGCGCTCGATGACAGCCAGTATTTCGCCACCGTCGAAGTGCTCCCCGAGGAGCGGGATCGCGAGCAGCTCACGGTACCAATCAGCATCAGCGCCGATCCGAACCGCCGCCATCGCTACTCGTTCGGGGTGGGCTACGGCACCGACACGCAGGTGCGCGGCACGGTGGCCTGGGAAGTCCGGCGCATCAACTCGCGCGGTCACCGCTTCCGCACCGAGGCGCGCGGCTCGGCACTCACACAATCGCTCGACGGGCGTTACATCATCCCCGTCGGCGATCCGGCCACGGAGAAGTTCACGTTGCAGCTCACGGCCGAGCACGAGCGTCGTGCCGACCTCGACGACCGCACCGTGGATTTCATCCCGAGCCTCACGCACCTGCGGCGTTCGTGGTTTGGCGAGCACTACTGGCAGCGCGTCTCCTACGTCGAGTTCCTGCACACCGAATCCGAATTCGTCGCGTCGGGCCGCAACAACACGCAGTCGCTGCTGATCCCCGGTATCAGCTTCGGACTGGTGCCCAGCAACTACCTGGGCGAGGCGCTCTTCAGCCGCACGCTGTACGCAGAGCTGCGTGGATCACACACCGCGCTCGGCTCTGATTCGGACTTCCTGCAGTTGCGGGTACAAGGTGAGCGCGTGTTCGACTTCGCGCCGAAGTGGCATGTGCTGCTTCGCGGGGACATCGGCGCCACAGCGGTGTCGAGCACTACCGGTCTGGCCCCTTCGCAGCGATTCTTCGCCGGCGGCGATCGCAGCGTACGCGGCTTCGCCGTCAACGAACTGTCGCCGGTGGAGCAGGTGATCGACCTGGACACCAACCTCCCCGTCTACAACGAAGATGGCACTCCCAAACTCGAAAAGGTCGGCGGCAAACACATGTTTGCCGGAGCCGTGGAGCTGATACGCGACCTGCCTAAGAACTTCGCCATCGCCGCGTTCACCGATGTGGGCAACGCCTTCGACAGCTTTGGCGATCCGCTGATGTATTCGGTGGGACTCGGCGTACGATTTCGCCTGCCCGTGGTTTCGGTGGGTCTCGACGTCGCGCAGGCGCTGACCACTCCCGCGGGCGAAACCGAACGCCCGGGACCCCGCCTGCATCTCAATTTCTCGCCGAAACTCTGATGAAACGCCGGCTCAAGATAGCAGCGCTGATAGTCAGCTCTTTCGTCCTGGTCCTTTTGCTGTTCCTTGGCTGGGTGCTTTACACCGAGGCTGGCCTGCGCTTCGTTGTCGCGCGGTTGCCTGAGCGGCTTGGCAAAGTCACGCTCAAGATCGAAAACGTGCATGGCACGATTGCCGGCGGATTCGGAGCCGACCGGGTCGATGTGGATCAGGAGCGCACCCATGTGCGCGTCGACAAGGGCACGGCGCGCGTCAATGTCTGGCCGCTTCTCGTGGGACGCATCGCGGTGCGCGAAGCGCGCTCAGACGTCGTGCTCATCGAGCTCAAGAAGCGACTTCATCCGCCGCCGAAGACGCCGCCGAAATTCCTGCCGCGCCTGCTCAGCATCAGTGCGGAGGCCGCCTTCACCCACAGCCTGGTCATCATCAACCCCAGCGGCAGGCGCACCGAGTTCACCGAAGTCAGCGGCGCCGGCATCGTCGGTCACAAGACGATCCGGATTTTCGAGGGCAGCATCATCTATGGCTATCTTCGAAGCCACGCGATCGGCGTGTTGCGTGCCGCCGAGACAATGAAGCTCAGTGGTGAGGCCACCACGCGCATGATCATCGAGGGTCAGCCCGTCTGGCGGGCCGACGCCAGCTTCGACGGCGATCTCGACAAACTACCGTTGACGGCGAAACTGCAGGAGCCGTTTCGCGCGGACATGCGTGGCGAGCTGCTGACTCTGGCAAACAACTTCCACTGGACTGGCACGGCCGACGTTCACAACTTCGATCTGCAGGCCTTCGGCGGCGGAAGCGCACTCGGCATCATCACCGGCCGTCTCGAGATCGGTGGCGAGATGAACGCCTTCCACGCACGCGGCCCGTTGATGGTGCCTGGTCTGGGTGCGGGTCCTTTCGACTTCATGTTTGAAGGCAATTACTCCGAGCACGTGGTCAACGCCACTCACTACGAAGTGACGCACAAGGCGACTGGCAGCCACGTCGAAGGCCAGGGAACGATCGAGCCTGCCGAGAATGGCCCCAAACTACTGCTGTCCGGTGACTGGCGCGGGCTGCGCTGGCCACTGGCGGCGCGTTTCACCAGGGAAACGCCGCAGGTATTCTCGAGTCCCGGGGGCCAGTATCGCCTCGAGGGCCTGTGGCCCTATGGCATCGAGGCCAGCGGCGACCTCTTCATCCCGCAACTCGATCCCATGACGGTGGCCATGCACGGGGCGCTGCACAAGGATCACCTGCAGATCGACGAGCTCCATCTCGGCGCATTCGGAGGCAACGCCCAGCTGGCGGGCATCGCGCGCTGGAGCCCCGAAGAAAGCTGGGCGCTCGAAGGCAGCGTGAAGCGCTTTAATCCGGCGACATTGCGGCCGGGATTCAACGGCGCTCTCGACTTCAACATGAAGGCAAGCGGCGCACCGTTTGGTGGAGACGGAAGGCTCGACTTCGCTTACAGCAACCTCTCCGGCAAGTTGCGCAGCAACAGCGCGAGCGGCAGCGGCCGCATCATCCTGCAGGGCGAAGACTGGGCCTTTGAAGGATTGCGCTTCCGCGCGGGGAGCACCCACCTCGCGATTGACGGCGACATCGGCGCTTCGCGCCCGTTGAACCTCGATTTCAGTCTCGACGCAGACAACCTGGCTTTGTTAGCCGAAGGAGCACGCGGCGAGCTGCACTCGCGCGGCAAGATTGGCGGCACGTCAGATGCACCGGTCATCAAGATGAGCGCTCAGGGAAGTGGAATCCAGACCCGTGTGATCAGGCTCGACAAGCTCGTGGCCAACATCGACCTCGACTGGCGCGGGCAGCGGACTTCGCACGGCGACATCGCCATTTCCGGCCTGAAGATGGATGAGCGCACGCTTTCGCAGTTCAACGCCACGCTCGACGGCACGACCGCGGATCACGTCGTCAGGGCCGATGCGCTCGCTGGCAAGACCACACTGCATCTCACCGGCAAAGGCGGATTCGCGGATGGTGTGTGGAGGGGAACCATCGGCGATCTTTTCATCGACGACTCCGCCAACATCAATCTGCAGCTCGACACGCCCGTCAAACTGATGGCTAGCGCGAAGTCATTCAGGCTCGAATCACTGTGCCTGCATGGCAAGGTCGCGCGCCTCTGCGGCGAGGCAACGCTGGATGAGACCGGCTGGAATGCACACGCCAACGCCCACGATCTTCCGATCGGCACGCTCACCGCCGGCCTCACACCGAATGTCGTCTATCAGGGCAGCGTGAATGCCACGGCCAGCGCGGGCGCCATCGGCAGCGCGCCTTTCGTAGGCGAAGCACGCGTGGACCTCGTCGACGCGGCGATCCAGCACAAACTCGCCAGCGGCCGCACCGACGTCATTACCTTCGGCTCCGGCTATTTGACGCTCAAGGCCGAACCCGCACAGTTGAATGCCGAACTGCGGCTCGATGCCGCACAGCGCGGGCTGATCTCCGGACGCCTTCGTGCGGATCGCGTTTCAGGCGACATCATGAATTCGCCCATGCGCGGTCAGTTGCAGATGGCAACTGGCGAGCTCGGTTTCCTCACGCTGTACTTCCCCGCGATCGATCGGGCCAGCGGCCACTTCGATACCAACCTGAGTTTCGAAGGCACCCTGGCGGCGCCCACCGCCAGTGGTGTCATCAAGCTCTCCGGCGCCGAGCTGGATCTTTATCAGCTCAACCTCGCGATGCGCGCGCTGGAGCTGGAGGCCCGCATTGTGTCGAACAGACTCGAGTTCAGCTCCACGGCGAAAGCCGGCGCAGGCACCCTGGCGAGTTCCGGCAAGATCGAATGGCGCGACAAACTTCCTTACGGCGAAATCCGCGTGGACGGAGAGAACCTGCGCGTCATCGACGTGCCGGAAGCGCGCATCGATGCTTCTCCGGATCTCGACTTCCACATCGCGGGCCGGGAAATCCTCGTGAAAGGCGAGGTCAAGATTCCACTGGCGCGCATTCAGCCGGCCGACCTCACCAATGCGGTACTGCCATCGGCGGATGAAAGGCTCGTCGGAACGACCGAAGCACAGGAGGAAGACCCTTTTCTGGTGACCAGCGAAATCACCATGACGCTGGGCGACAACGTGACCATCGACACGTACGGCCTCACGGGACACATCACCGGCAGCATCAGCGAGCGCACGCTGCCGGGCGAACCGACGCGCGCCACGGGCGAGCTGCAGGTCAAGGATGGCCAATATCTCGCGCTCGCGCGCAAGCTGGACATCGAACGAGGCAAGCTCATATTCGGCGGCGGGTTGTTAGCCGATCCGGCGGTGGACATCCGGGCCATCAAGGTATTTCCGGACGTCAAGGCGGGCGTCAACGTGCGCGGTTCGCTGCGCGCACCGCGGCTCACGTTCTTTTCCGAGCCCTCGATTCCGCAGTCGCAAATCGTCTCGCTGCTGCTCGCGGGCGGCTCATTGCAGACGGTGCAGGATCAGAATCGCGCCGGTACACCCGGCGCGCGCCAGGAAGTCGCCGGACAAGCCGCGGCACTGCTCGCCTCGCAACTCGGCAACAGACTCGGCATCGAGGACATCTCCGTCGAATCCACGCTCAACAACGAGACTTCGCTGGTGCTCGGCAAATATCTGTCGCCGCGTCTCTATGTGAGTTACGGACTCTCGCTCACGGAGTCGGTCTACACGATCAAGATGCGCTACACCATCGATGATCACTGGACGATCAAGACCGAGGCTGGCCAGGAATACGCAGGCGACCTCGACTTCACCATCGAGAAATGAGCACGCTCGAATTACCGTTCTCCCGAGGCAGCGAGTCGTTGCGGCTCGGTGACGGGATCACGCTGCTGCGCGGGTTTGCGGATACCGCCCGCCTTCTGCCGTGCATCCTGCACATCGCCGAACTCGCGCCGTTCCGGCACCTGGTGACACCTGGCGGACAGACGATGTCGGTGGCGATGACCAACTGTGGACCGGTGGGCTGGGTCAGCGATCGAGCGGGATACCGCTACAGCTCCCGCGATCCGCTGACGAACCTGGATTGGCCGCCAATGCCGCGCGAGTTCACGCACCTGGCGCTGTCCGCGGCGGCCCGCTGTGGCTTCCCGGAATTCGTTCCCGATGCGTGTCTCATCAACCGCTATTCGCAAGGCAGCCGCCTCACCGCGCATCGCGATGCCGACGAGCAGAATTTCGCGCAGCCCATCGTCTCCGTATCGCTGGGACTGCCCGCCAATTTTGCGTTTTACGGGCTCACGCGTGGCGGCAAGGCAAAGACCGTCGGACTAGTCGATGGCGATGTGCTCGTGTGGGGCGGCCCATCGCGATTGGTGTATCACGCCGTGCGGCCAATCAAACCCGGAGCGCATCCGCTGACCGGGGGCTTTCGCTTCAACCTCACCTTCAGGCACGCGCGCTGAGGGATCGCTATTTGCGCGCGTGCAGCATCTTGAACAGCTTGTCGCCCTTGTAACCGTTGTTCTCGCGCGCATAAGCAAACTCCCATAGCAACGGCGTCGAATACAGCACGGTGCCCACGCCGGTCGTCGGTTCGAGCGATAACACGACACTCGCGGTGCAGGTGGTATGAAAGGCGCGATCGCGCGCCGGACACCACCGCCAGATGCTGAACTTGCGATCTTTCTGATCGGTCGAGTCGCCGTCCAGAGTTTCGATTACCACTTGGCCTCGCCGCACGAAGTTGTCCGGGTGACCGAACTTCGCGACCAGCTTCTCCAGCATGCGGTCGTAGTTGGTGACGTGCTCGACCGGGAGCTTGCGCAACTGCTCGCGCGTATCGCTCTTGAACATGAGGCGCACGCCACAGAACTTGTTGATCTCGTCGAACTTCGGCGGCACCTCGCGTTTGGTCTCGTCCCAGTTTGCGCAGAACTGGTAGATCACCGGGTGCAACACCACACCGTCAGTCTCCTCGCCGTAGCGAAAGCCCTGTCCCTCGATGGTGTACTCGGAGAGCACATAGAAGCCTCCCCCTTCGAATTCCTTGCGTATGCGCAGCAGCGTCGCCTGGAAATCGCAACCTCCGATCGCTCCCGAGATCTGCGGACCGGCAGCCGACACCGGAACACACGTGAAAGAGGATTTCTTTTCTACGGGGCTTATCCATGCCGCTCCAATTCCGACAGGTTCGGTCGGCAGACGATCGAAGGTGCTGCGCAACTCGCCCCACTTGCGGTCGGCGAAGCCCTCGGGCGCCACGTATTTCACCTTCCTGGGTTTGTCGGCGGCCTGCACCGGCAGCGCCGCAAGCGGCAATACGGCCAGGAACCCAAGACAGAAACTAACTAATCTTTTATGCACGGGTGAGGCTCTAGGGATCCAGCAAGCCGAAATAGGCGCCACTCATTTGCCCGAACGAGCAGTGAAAATCAATCGACAGCCCGCCTTTCGCCAAGTTCATCGCGTTTCGACGTTCTGGAGCAGCGGTGACTCGAATTGGGCTGCGGGGGAAATGACCGGCTCATCCAGAGGAACGCGCTTGCCGTAGCGTTCATGCATCTTTGTCTTCACCGCCGGATCGGACAGGTCGAACTCGCGCAGTTTCTGTCGCAAACCGAGCTCGATGCCGAGTGCATCGTGATAAGCCTTCCACACGAGCTCCGAGCAGTAGATCCGTGCGTCGGACCACTCGAAATAGAGGTCGTAGGGTTTGTTCGCATACTTCTCGGCCGAGCGGCGCAATTTGCTCGCCTGCGCGCGCGTCAATGCGGACTTCAGACGCTTGACGACGTAGTGCCCGCCATCGCCACGCGCGATCCAGGAGTCGAGTGGCGTGTAACGCACCGTGGCGACGGCTTCCAGCACGTAGGGTTTGCCGTCGCGGAACAGAATCAGTCCCACGTGACTGTAGCGCGAGTGTGTGGCGCGCTGGATGGCCGCGCTTTGCGCGGATCGCGACGTGTGAAAAATGATGTCGCCGTCGCGCAGGCTAGTCGCAAGAGCGCAGGGCGCGAGAAACGTCGCCAGCAACAGCATCAGCAGTTTGCGCATGGCGGGATGATACGCGGGCGCTTCCGCTCCACTATCATTCGCAGCCCGTCCGCGGAGACCGCCGACCATGCACTTTCTCCTCTTCTATACATACGTGCCGGACATCCTTGAACGCCGGCCGCAATTCCGCGGTGCGCACATCAAGCACGCGCGCGAATCCGTGGCGCGTGGCGAGCTCCTGCTCGGCGGAGCACTCGCCGATCCGGTGGATTTGGGGGTTCTCTTCTTCTCCGCGCCGTCCAGGGACGTGGTTGAAGCGTTCGCCAAGGTCGACCCGTACGTGACGGGCGGACTGGTGACGGAATGGAAGGTCCGCCCCTGGACAACCGTCATTGGCGACGGGGCCGCGAACCCCCTGCCTCCCGGGTTGTAACGCCTCCGCAATCCGCGCTCTGCAGGTAACGAGTCCCACGCCGCGGATGGGCAAAACAAACATTGACGATCCCTGCATTTTTATGCACCATGCGCGCTGTTTATTCATGGGTGGATTCAGTTCCATGCTCACGGACCATCACCGCGAGGCGCGTCGCACCGCCATCGTTCGCCTGCTGCGCCACTCTCCGGTGCGCCGCCAGCAGGAGCTCGTGCGGCTTTTGAAGCGCGAAGGCCACGCCGTCACGCAGTCCTCGATCAGCCGCGACCTGCGCGAACTGGGCGTACTCAAGGCCAGCGACGGCTACGTGCTGCCAGACAAGGCGGAGCTTTCCTCGCGTACGCAGGACAAGTTCTCCGCGGTGGCGTCGTTCGTCCGCGAGGTACGTACGGCCGGTTCGTCGATCACCGTGGTGAAGACCACCATCGGTTCGGCCGGCAGCGTTGCCGCTGCGATCGACAAAGCCGGCTGGGATGAGGTCGCGGGCACCGTGTCCGGCGACGACACAATTTTCATTGCCACGGCCGATGCTCGCGCGCAGGCGCGCGTGCTCGAGCTGTTGCGCGAAGCTTTTGGAGTCTGAATAAAGATGAGTTCTGTGAAACCCATTGTCCTTGCCTATTCCGGCGGCCTCGACACCTCCTTCCTGGTGCCGTGGCTCAAGGAAAACTACAACCGCCCGATCATCACGGTCACCGTGGATACGGGCGGCATCGACGCGGCCGGTGCGAAGACGTTGCAGGAACGTTCAAAAGCGTACGGCGCCATCGAGCATCACCAGATCGACGCGCGCGCGGACTACTTCGAGCAGGTACTGCGCTTCCTCATCATGGGAAATGTGCGTCGTGGCCAGCTCTATCCGCTATGCGTCGGCGCCGAGCGCGTGATGCAGGCACAGACCATCGCGCTGATGGCGCGCAAGCTTGGCACGAATTCCATCGCGCACGGCTGCACCGCCGCGGGCAACGACCAGGTGCGATTCGAAGTGGCGATGCGCACACTCGCCCCGGAGCTCGAAGTGATCGCGCCCGTGCGCGACAAGGCCTTCAAGCGCCAGGAAGAGCTGGACTATCTGAAGGCACGCAACCTGCCGATTCCACCGTACGGCGCGGCCTATTCCATCAATCGTGGCCTCTGGGGCGTGACGATCGGTGGCAAGGAAACGCTCACGTCGGAAGGCAGCATTCCCGACAGCGCGTGGGTGTTGTCGAAGGACGCCTTCACGAACCCGCGTGCGCCGGCGAAGCACAGCATCGAATTTGAAAAAGGCCGCCCGGTCGGTCTCGACGGCAAGAAAATGTCTGCCGTGGAAGTTGTCGAACAGCTCGAAACGCTGGGCGCGCCGTACGGCATCGGCCGCGGCATCCACCTGGGCGACACCATCATTGGCACCAAGGGCCGCGTCGCGTTCGAAGCGCCGGCCGCGGAAACACTGCTCACCGCGCATCGCGAACTCGAGAAGCTCGTGCTCACGCCGCGCCAGCAGCGCATCAAGGATTCACTCGCGGGTCCCTATGGCGACTGGGTGCACGAAGGCCAGCTTCTCGATCCGGTGTGCCGCGATATCGAGGCGCTGCTGCTCTCATCGCAGGAGCGCGTCACGGGCAAAGTCCACGTGTTGTTCCGCCCCGGTAGCTTGTTCATCGAGGGTGTCGAATCGCAGTACTCGCTCATGGCCGTCTCCAAGGGCGTTTATGGCGAGTCCCACGGCGAGTGGACGCCACAGGATGCCCTGGGATTTTCGAAGATTGTTTCGCTCACGGGCATGTTCCATGCACGTGCGGGAGGAAAGTGATGCGTACCGTAGTCGTTGACAAGATTGCTTCCGTTACCCAGGCCTGCGGCCTCGGCAACGAGGTGCGCGTGTCCACCGAGAACATTCCTTCCGAGGAAGGCGTGGTCGTGGTCGTGGAGATCCTCACCAACAAATCTACCTACAACACGCTCGAGCTCACCAGCGGCCGCATGGCCAAGGTCGGCAAGGGTGACATCGTTGCGGGCGCGCTCGGTCATCGCAAGGCGCTGTTCGGCTACTCGGGGCACGTGCCCGAGAGCGTCAAGCCCGGTGACATCATCCAGATGCTCAACATCGGCGGCGTGCTCGGCATCGTCGATTCCGTCAACCCCGACAAGGGCAAGCCGTTCGATTGCCGCGTCATCGGCGGCGTGCTGCATTTCCCGTATCTCGGCGAACGCATCGGTGTGCCGGCGCGCGTCGGTTACCGGCAGCTCGACTATG
>Ga0207643_10002384_pt1 | contig 10197 bp, 8 predicted proteins | sample KBSMisM62_FD_184313 | JGI IMG/M metagenome (GOLD analysis project Ga0207643, IMG submission 184313) | Miscanthus rhizosphere microbial communities from Kellogg Biological Station, Michigan, USA - KBS Miscanthus M6-2 (SPAdes) (version 2) | ecosystem: Host-associated > Plants > Roots > Rhizosphere... | reverse complement strand
GAGAGCCGGGCTTCTCGATCCGCGCGCGGATGGGATCCCAGATGTCACCCGGTGACTCCTGGATGGTGACGACGATCTGCTTGCCCACGAACATGCTGATCTGCTCGCTTTCGAGCTTCTTGTCGACGAGCTGGATCATCTTCACGATGAGGAAGAGGTACGGGGGGCGTCCGCCTTCCGCGGTGTAGCCTTCGAGCTTCGGCCTCTGGCCGGTCGACATCAGGTCTTCGATCGCGAGCGGATGGAAGCCGTACTTGATTGCCAGGGCGCGGATCGCCGCGGGATCGTTCAGTCCGTCGACGTTGATCCACCGCACCTTGACCCACGGTTCACGGCGGCTCTTGATGAACTCCTCGAAGTCCTTGTCCGTGATGTGCCGCGTTTCGACGCGATCCTCCGAGTAGTCGATGCAGGTGATGGGCACCCGCACCTCGGGGATGGGCATCCCCTCGAGCTCGGCGAGGTCGATCCCAGGGCGGGCGCCGGGCTCGCCCCGCTGGAAACGGATTGGAAGCTCCAGGCCCTCGCCATCGAGCTCGTCTTCGTGGACGGTGGGGTAGCCCATGGCGCGGAAGGATACCGCCGGAACGAGAGGAAAAGGGGCCAGCCGTGGGGAGTCCGGATCGCTCGGGCTACACCCTCCGGATGGTGACCCGCGGCAACGGTCGCGGGTCAAGTCCGGGATCCCTCGGCCTGCGGCCTCGGGATGGTGAACGCGGCGCTACCGCGTCGCGTTCACCAGATACTGCACACGTCCGCGCGTACCATCGGGTCGCCCGCCTTGCACGAGAAGGCGGCGGCGAACGACGGGATGTTCGACGGAGCCCCGTTGGCGCGAAATTCGGGCAGCGGGTGCGGGTTCGTGTTCATCAGAAGCTTGGCGAGCTCCGGCCGCACGTTCGCCGACCACACGCGCGCCCACGCGAGGAAGAAACGCTGGTCCGCCGACAGCCCGCCGATGGGCGCGGGCTCGGGCTTGCCCGCGAACGTGCCCCGATAGGCGCGATGCGCGATCGACAGGCCGCCGAGATCCGCGATGGATTCGCCCAGAACGAGCTTGCCGTTGACGTTCTGGCCGTCGAACGTGAACGCGGCGAACTGGCTCTCCACGCACTTCGCCCGCGCTTCGTAGTTCCGGGCGTCCTCGGCGGTCCACCAGTCGCTCATGTTGCCGCGGGCGTCGAACTTCCGGCCCTCGTCGTCGAATCCATGGGTCAACTCGTGCCCGATCACTCCGCCCATGGCGCCGTAGTTGATCGCGTCGTCGGCCTTCGGATCGAAGAAAGGGGGCTGGAGGATTCCGGCCGGGAAGACGATCTCGTTGAGCTGCGCGTCGTAGTAGGCGTTGACCTCGGGCGGAGTCATCTGCCAGTCCTCGCGATCGACGGGCCGGCCGACCTTCTTGAGCTGGCGGCGGAACTCGAATTCTTCGGCGCGCTGGACGTTGAGGACGAAGGGACCGCGGTCGATCGTCAGGCCCGAATAGTCGCGCCAGACGTCGGGATAGCCGATCTTGGGGCGGAACGCCGCGAGCTTCTCGATCGCTTTCTGCCGCGTGGCCTCGCTCATCCACGAGAGCGTCTTGAGGTCCTCGCGGAGAGCGGCCACGAGATTCTTCACCATCCGGTCGGCGGCGGCCTTGGCCTCCGGTGGAAAGTACTCCTTCACCCAGGACTTTCCGAGAGCCTGCCCCAGCTCGCCGTCCGTCGCGACGACGCAGCGCTTCCACCGGGCCTCGTTCTCCGGCGTACCCTGCAGCACCTTTCCGTAGAAGTCGAAGTCCGCGTCGACGAAGGCCTTCGAGAGTCTCGGCGCGGCATCGTTCAGGAGCTTCCAGCGCAGGTAGGTCTTCCAGCTCGAAAGGGGAGTCGCCTGGATTTCCCGGCTGACGGCCTCGAAGAACTTCGGCTGCGCGACGTTGACGGCCGCGGGGCGAACCCCGACGGCCTGGAAGTACGCCGGCCACGACCAGTTCGGCGTGAGTGACGCGAGCTTCGCGGCGTCCATGCGGTTGTAAGTCTTCTCGGGATCGCGGCGCTCGACCGGGGTCATGGACGCCTCGGCGAGCTGCGTCTCGAAGGCCATGATGGTCTTCGCGTCCGCCGCGGCCTTCGTCGCATCGTCGCCGAGGAGCTGAAGCATCCGCGCGACGTGCGCCTCGTACTGCTCCCGGAGCTTCTTGGATTCTTCGTCGGTCTTCGTGTAGTACTCGCCGTCGGGAAGGCCGAGCCCGCCCTGCGACGCGATGGCGATGACCTCGGTCGACGTCTTGCGGTCCTGCTCCGCGGTGAAGCCGAAGACCGCGTTGGCTCCCAGCAGCTGCAGGCGGGTGATTTCTCCCTGCAGATCGGCGGGTGTCGCAATCTTCGCGATGCGGTCGAGCTCCGCCTGGATCGGTTTGGCTCCGGCGGCTTCGATGGCCGCCTCGTCCATGCAGCTCGCCCAGAAGTCGCCGATCTTCCGTTCGTCGCTGCCGGCGGCGGACGACTTGTTCGCGGCGGCCTTCTCGAGAACGCCGCGAAGCTTGTTGCGGTTCTCCTCGAAGAGGATCGAGACGGAGCCCCAGTAGGACTGGTCGGCCGGCAGGGGGTTCGCCTTGAGCCAGCCGCCGTTGCCGAAGGCATAGAGGTTCGTGCAGACCGAGACCGAACGATCCAGATCGGCAGGGTTGAGGCCGCCGGTGCCCGCAGCGGGGGCCGGGGCCGGCGCCGTCTGCGCCGGGACGGCGGTGCCGTCCATGACCAGCACGGCGACCATCGCGGCGACCGCCGCCGGAATCGTGTGCGAAAGCTTCACAAGTCCTCCTGTGTTCGGGAGTTATCCACGGGGGTTTCTACGTCGGCGGGCCGCCCGGGTTCTGAATCGTGTTCGGCGTGACCGGGCGCACGCGGTCGGACTCTGGAGCGCCTGTAACCTGTGCGTTCTCAACATCTCAACGCTCGAGCACAGCCGAGGAGGATTCCCATGATTCGTCGGGTATGGGTCCTGGTGTCTCTCGCGCTCGTCCTGGCTGTCGCCGGACAGGCACAACCCGTGGGGGCGTCGGACGAGGCCGTGAGCGTCAGCGGACTCACGCTCGCCCGCGTGATTCCGGCGGTCGCTTCCGCGCCCGGCGCCGGAGGGTCCTTCTTCAAGACCGCGGTCCAGCTCTTCAACCCTCTCGGCTTCCCGGTGACCGCCCGGCTCGTCTTTCATCCGGTCGGCTCCCAGGGCGCCGTGACCGACCCGAGCCTGAACATCGCTCTCGAGCCTCTCCAGACCGAGTCGTTCGAGGACGTCGTCGCGGCGATGGGGATCGGCGGGCTCGGGACGCTGGACATCATGGTGCCCTCGCCGTCGAACTCGCCCGTGGTCGTCGCTCGCGTCTACGACGACGCGGGAGCGGAGGGGACGCAGGGGTTCACGCAGGAAGCGGTCAGCCCCAACGACAGCGGCGCGGCCGGCCGCGTGCTCAGCGCGGGGACCGCCGGGCACCTGATCCTTCCGGCCGACACCGACGCTTTCCGTTACAACATCGGCATGCGGACGCTCTCCTCCAGCGCGACGATCCAGTTCACGGTGCGCGACTCGTCGGGGGCCTTCATCAGCCAGAAGTCGGTGTCGATGTCGGCGAACTCCTTCCTCCAGTCGGAGGCGACCCAGTTCCTGGCCGTGTCGCTGCCGCCCGGCGGCGTGATCCGCGTCGGCCTCATCGGAGGCAACGCGATCGTCTACGGCGCGACGATCGACAACACGACCAACGACTCGAGCGTCCAGTTCGCCCGAAGCGGGCTGTAGTCTCCCCGTCCCACCCGCCCCGCCGCGCTTTTCCAGCGCGGCCGCCGCGTGCCGCGCTTTTCTAGCGCGGCGCGGCGGGCCCGAGAAGATGCGCGCGGAAGAACGCCAGCGCCATCTCGAGGATCTCGCGCGTGCGCGCGTCGTCCTCCTTGTGCTCGAACCCGTGCGATCCGGCGGGGTGATTCACGACGGTCAGCGTGAGGTTGCGCTCGAGCGCCTTCGCGACGAATCGGTCGATGGAGGCGTTGACTCCCGGGATCGCGTCCTTGCCGGCGCGCGCGATGAAAAGGGGCGGGACGCCGCCGGCCGGCGCCTCGATCGCCGCGAGAGGCGAAAAGGCCCTGGCGGTCTCGCTCGTGATTTCGGCCTCGCTCAGGTTGACGTGCTCCGTGTCCAGGAACGAGTAGAAGCCGGCGAGAGCCCGCACATCCGGATTCGGGTTTCGCAGGAGCGGCGCGAGCATGGGGCCGCCCCCCGAAAACGTCGCCACCCCGACGCGCGAGCCGTCGAGGCCGAGCGCGCTTCCGTCGCGTTTCAGGAGCTCGAGCAGCGACCGCAGGTCCTCGGCGCCTTCGGCGTACTGGCGCTTCGGATATCGCAGCCTGTGATTGAACGGGACGGCCGCGAAGCCGGAAGCGGCGAAGAGTCTCGAGAGAGAGGTGTACGACGCCCAGTCTTTCGTGTTCTCGGCGCCGCCCGCCTGGAACACGACGACCGGCGCGCGGGTCCCTTTTCCGTCCTCCGGCGGCAGATAGACGTCGGCCAGAAGCTCCGTCCCGCCCACTTTTTCGTAGACCACGTCGCGCCGCACCCGAACGCGATCCATGCCGGGCACGGTCATTACGACCGCTCGGGTGGGATCGGGCTGCGGGGCAGAGGCCGCGACGATGAGAGCGAACGCGAGGCCGGCGAGAGTGCTCATGGTGTTCTCCGGCTAGGGCTATGGCTACGGCTACGGATCGCCGTGCGAGTGGCAGCCAGTCGTTCGAACGGAATCTGGAGCGCGACGAACCGCAGGGCGCGGCGGCCGTCGGCGAGCAGCGCATCGCGCTCCGTTTCGAATGCCGGGCCGGGATCCTCCGCGAGGCGAAGGAAGCGCTCGAACTCGCGGCGGGCCTCGCCGCGGCGCGCGGGGTTCGGAAAGTATGCCGGCTCGAGCGCGATGGACCAGAGACTCGGCGCGTTCTTTCCCTGGAACGCCTGGAACGCGCGGAGACCCGCGGCCGTGAGCCGGCCGTCCTCGCCCTCCGTGTACATCGACGCCAGGACGGTCTCGAAGGCGGCTCGCTCGCTCTCGTGCGCGGCCCTCCACGCCGCTGCGGCGGCGGCCGGCGATTTCCATTGCCGCTCCGGTGCGCGCGCGTGCAGCCGCGCGAAGAGGCCGACATAGACCACGGCGATCGCGAGCGTGAACGTCTTCGCCGCGCGGAGGGCGGGAAACCGAGCCCGCCGCCGTCGCCGCACCGAGCGTCCGATGAGCGCTCCGGTTTCCCGGGCCTCGCCGAAGTCGCGGAGGATGTCTTCGAGATCCCGGCCGCACTCGAGGCCGTCGTCGATGTGGGCGGCGAGCTCCGCGGCGACCTCTTCGCGATCCGCGCGTCGCAGCCGCGCGGCATCCAGGCTCGCGGCGATGCGCTCGCGCGCGCGCCGCGGAAGGGCGGCGGTCTCCGGAGGGGGCTTCACGGGGCGATCGGCACCCGCGCCGGGACCCGCTCGAGCACGCCGAGGCGCGTGAGCGCCCGCGTGACCGCGCGCCATTCACGGCGGTGCGCGTCGAGGCGCCGCCGCCCTTTGGCGGTCAGCGCGTAGTACTTGCGGCGACGGCCGGCCGGAGTCTCACGCCAGGTCGCCTTGAGGAGTCCCTTGGCTTCGAGGTTATAGAGCAGCGGGTACAGCGTCGCCTGGCCCATGTCCAGGGCGCCGTCCGAGCCGGCCGAGAGAGCGGCGACGAGCTCGTATCCGTACATCTCGCCGCGTCGCGCGAGAAGGGCCAGAACCGCGGCGGGCCCGGCCCCGCGCATCAGCTCCCGTTCCGCGCGGGCGACTCTCCGATCCGGGGGTCCGTCGGCGGACGGGGCGTCCTCTTCGCTGCGTCTCATATACTATGTCAGACATAGTATACGGACCGACCCGGGAGCGAGTTGCAGGCTCGCTCCCGGTTTTCTCGGACCGGAGTTACTGAGGAGTGCTCTCGCCGGTGTCCCGGGCGGAGCCGCTGTCCCGCGCCGCTCCTCCGTAGGTCAGCCGCCCGTTCTCGAGCGCGGCGTCCCGGAGCGTCACGGCCAGCGCTTCGGCCAGAGTCGCGACCGGCAAGACCTCGATCTCGTCCCGCACTTCCTGGGACAGGTCCTCGAGATCGGGCGCGTTGTCGCTCGGAATCACGATCCGGGTGATGCCGGCCCGCACGGCGCCGAGGATCTTCTCCTTGAGCCCGCCGATCGGCAGGACACGCCCGGAGAGCGTGATCTCGCCGGTCATCGCGACGTCGTTGCGGACGGCCCGGCCCGAGAGAGCGGAGGCGACGGACGAAGCCATCGCGATGCCGGCCGACGGCCCGTCCTTGGGGATCGCCCCGGCGGGCACATGGATGTGGATGTCCCGCTCGAACTCTCTCTCGTGGATCCCGAGCAGCGGAGCGTGCGACCGCGCGAACGTCCACGCGGCCCGCGCCGACTCCTTCATGACGTCGCCGAGCTGGCCCGTCAGGATGAGCTCGCCCTTGCCCCGCATGAGCGAGGCCTCGACGAACATGATGTCGCCGCCCGCCGGCGTGTAGTACATGCCGGTCGCGACGCCCACCTGGTCCTCGCGAGCCATCTTCTCGGGGTGCACGTGGGGTCGGCCGAGGAGCGGACGGACGTCCTCGGCGCCGATCACCTGCGTCTCGATCTCCCGCGCCGCGATGCGGCGGGCCACCTTGCGCGCGAGCTTACCGAGCTCCCGCTCGAGCTGGCGCACGCCCGACTCCCTCGTGTAGCTCGCGATCACTTCGCGAATCGCGGGGTCGATGACCTGGAGCTGCCCGGCCTGGAGGCCGTTGTCTTCGATCTGCCGGGGAAGGAGGTACGTCCGGGCGATCTGGAGCTTCTCTTCCTCGGTGTACCCGGCGAAGGTCACGACCTCCATGCGGTCGAGGAGCGGCCCCGGGATGCTCTGGACGAAGTTGGCCGTCGCGATGAAGAGCACCTCCGAGAGGTCGAACGGCACGCCCACGTAGTGGTCCGTGAAGGAATCGTTCTGGGCCGGGTCGAGCACCTCGAGCAGCGCCGACGCCGGGTCTCCCTGGTAGGAGATCCCGAGCTTGTCGACCTCGTCGAGGAGGAAGACCGGGTTCTTCGTGCCGGCCTGCTTCATCCCCTGCAGGATCCGTCCCGGCATCGCGCCGATGTAGGTCCGGCGGTGGCCGCGGATGTCCGCCTCGTCGCGCGCGCCTCCAAGAGAGATGCGCACGTACTTGCGCCCCATCGCGCGGGCGATCGACTTCGCGATCGACGTTTTCCCGACTCCGGGAGGCCCGGCGAACAGAAGGATCCGTCCCTTGCCCGAGCGCTTCGTTTCCTCGCTGGCTTTCGTCTCCGTCGGCTCGGCGGTCGGCAGAGGCGGAGGCGTGTTCTTCTCGCGCTCCTCGCCGAGCTGGCGAACGGCCAGGAACTCCAGGATCCGATCCTTGACGTCCTTCAGGCCGTAGTGGTCCTCCTCGAGTACGCGCGCCGCCTCGGGCACGTCGAGCTTTTCGGCGCTCCGCTCGTTCCACGGAAGCTCCGCGATCGTCTCGAGATACGTGCGGATGACCTGCGACTCCATCGATTCCCGGCCGATGCGCGTCAGCCGCTGCCACTCGCGGTCCACTTCCTTGCGCGCGTCCTCGGGCATGTCGAGCGCGTCCAGCTTCGAGCGGAGCTCCTTCAGCCCCTCGTCGCCGGCTCCGTCGGTCTCGCCGAGCTCCCTCTGGATCGCCTTGAGCTGCTCGCGCAGATACATCTCGCGCTGCCGCGAGCCGATCTCTTCCTTGACCTTGGACTGGATGTCTTCCTGCGCCGACAGCACGTCGATCTGGCGCTGCATGTGGACGAGGACGCGCCGCAACCGATCTTCGACCGAGAGCGTCTCGAGGAGGACCTGTTTCGAGGACACGGGCACGTCGAGGTAGCCGGCCACGAGATCCGCGAGACGGCCGGGCTCATCGACCTCGGCGAGAATCTGCTCCACGGCTTCGTCGGGCAATCCGAGCCGCTTGCCGAGCTCCGCCGCCCGCGCCCGCGCCTCGCGATGCAGGCCCGCGAACGCGGGATCGCGCGAATCGAGAGGCAGCATCTCGTGCGCGTCCTGGACGGTGGCCTCGAGGTAGCCCTGCTTGTTGGGGGCGAAGCGCAGGGCGATGCCCCGCGACTTGCCTTCGAGGACCAGGCGGATGCCACCGAGGCCTCGCTGAACGGAGCCGATCGTGGCGATCGTGCCGATCGTGTAGAGCTCCGACGGGGACACGTTCTCCGACTCGCTGCGCTGGGCGACCGCGAAGACCTTGTGGTCGTCGGAGGCCATCGCCGCCTCGATCGCCCGCAGGGTTCCGGCCCGACCCGCCGATATCGGGAAGGTCACGCCAGGGAAAAGAACGGCGTTCCGCATCGGAACGACCGGCAGGGGCTTCTGATTGATGTTGAATTCCGCCATGGCGGGTACCTTTCTCTTTGCCGGTCAGTTGTTTGCGAAATTCCGGCAACATGCTCAACCCACCCTGATGGCGGGCAATTCCAAATACGTGAGTCCCTGCCACGCAGGTTCAGGATCAGCAACTGCTGCCGTCAGGGGGCCAGCCCGTGGGCTCAGATCCGCCGGATGATCGCGACTGAAACGTCGTCGTCGGGGATCGCCCGGCCAAGGAAGGTTCTGAGGCTCCCGAAGATGGCGTCGGCTTCGGCCTGGGCGTCATAGGGGGCGAACTGCCGCAGGAGAGCTTCGATGCGCGCGTCGCCGAACTCTTCTCCCGCGGGGCTGCGCCCTTCGGAGAGGCCGTCCGAGTGCAGGACGAGCGCTTCACCCGGCCCCATCCGGCCGGTCTCGACCGTCCAGGTCAGATTCGGCCGGATGCCGAGCGGGTAGGAGCCCTTGCCGATCCGCTCGCGGACGACGCCGTCGGCGCCGAGAAGCAGCGGCTGCGGATGCCCCGCCACGGAGCCGGCGAGGGAACCGTCGTCCGACAGCAGGAGATAGACGCACGAGAAGAACGCCCTCGGGCCGCCGGTGCGGCAGAGGATCCGGTTCAAGGTCGCGAGCATCGCTGGCGGCGAAGGGTCCACGTCGAGCTGAGTCCGAAACGCCGCGTGCGCCACGGCCATCACGAGACCCGCGGCCATCCCGTGGCCCGACGCGTCGCCGAAGAGGACGGCCAGCCGCCCGTCCGGGAGGGAAACGAAGTCGTAGATGTCGCCGCCGACCGTGTTCGCGATCTCGTTGCGCGCTCCGACGGTGTAGGCAGCGGTCCTGGGGAGTTCCTTCGGGATGAGGCTCGCTTGCAGGTCGCGGGCGAGCTCGAGCTCGTCTCGGAAATTGATCTTGTCGACGAGCTCCATGCCGAGCAGGAGCCCGAGGAGCACGGTCGATGCCATCAGGAACGTGCCGTCGAAGTCGATGTTGTACGACCTCTCCCTCGTGACGCCACCGTCGACCTTCTCGTCGGTCCAGTGGAACTCCGGACCGCACATCGACATGACGAGGCACAGCAGGACCACGAGGAACACGACCCGGCGCGCGGGCGCGAGACGGCGGGCGAGACCGTAGAGGACGGCGTTGGTCGTTCGAAAGAACCGCCGGATCCGGCCGCCGCCCGTCTTTCGCGGCTCGCCCGCCTCCGCGGTCAGGGCCTCCTGGGCGCGGCGCCACTCCAGCGAGTAGAGGCCGGTCAGGTCCTCCCGCCCGACGGCGGAGAACGTACCCCGAAGGAGCTCCGTCCACTTCTTTCGAGACGGCATGCTGGAGCTATACGCAGCGGTGACCGCGAGGGTCCGGGTTAGAGGCCGAGGAGAGCCAGCTCGTCGAGAAGGTTGGCGAGCCGCGGGTGCGAGGCGAGCTCGCGGTAGAGCCAGCCGTGCTCGTCCCGCAGCGCTTTCAATCCCGTGCGGAGGGCTTCGCCGTTGCGCGCCGCGGCTGCCGTCCGGAGCTTTTCGAGGGCGTCGCGGCCGGCGTCGTCGAGGCGCCCGCGCACCCGGGCCTGCTCGTACAGCGAGTCGAAGGACTCGTGGACCCTGGATTCGTGCTCGTCGCGCGGCTTCTCGGCCATTGCGATCAGATTACATCAGTCGAAGAGCTTCGAAAGTTCGGCGATCGAGGCGAGGACGGCGTCCGGCTGAACGGGCGACAGCCGGAGGTCATCCGGTCGATGCTTCCCGGTCCGGACGAGGACCCCGCGCATCCCGGCGCGCT
>Ga0207643_10002372_pt1 | contig 10233 bp, 11 predicted proteins | sample KBSMisM62_FD_184313 | JGI IMG/M metagenome (GOLD analysis project Ga0207643, IMG submission 184313) | Miscanthus rhizosphere microbial communities from Kellogg Biological Station, Michigan, USA - KBS Miscanthus M6-2 (SPAdes) (version 2) | ecosystem: Host-associated > Plants > Roots >... | reverse complement strand
CGGCGGTGTGCGCGACGCCGACGCCTTCAGCGACCTGAAGGGCGATGTCGAGTGCCTTGGCCAGCGGGATCGGACCGTCGTTGAGGATGTCCCGGAGCGTACGCCCAGGCACGAGCTCCATCACGAGCACGTCGGTGTCGTCGACCGTGAAGATGTCGAAGATCGTGACGATATGCGGATCGTTGAGCGCGGAGGCAGTCCGCGCTTCGTGCAGGAAGCGCGCGCGCCGCTGCTGGTCGTCACTCTTGTCGGCCGGCAGGATCTTGAGCGCGACGCGACGATCGAGACGAAGGTCAAGCGCTTCGTACACCACACCCATCCCGCCGGCGCCAAGCTCGGCGACGACCTTGTAGTTCATCAGTGTGCGACCGACCATGTCGAAACTCTACATCGAGTTGACAGGTGTTCGCCGTGGTGAACGGTGGGGGGCGCGAGTGCCCCGTGCATTCAGATCAATCCAAGCGCGCCGGCCAGCGCGCCCGTCGCCAGCAGCCATAGCAGGTGCACACGCGTTCGCCAGACGATGATCATCGACACGACGGCCAGGGCCACGATGCGCCCATTGAACGGCGCGACGCGGTCGCCCATCATCAGCACCCAGGCCGTGGCCATCAGCAGCGCAACGACGATCGGTGCCATGCCCTGCTTGAACGCTCGCACGAGCCGCAACTCGCGGTTGCGATGCCCCCAGCGCGTGGCGAAATAGGTGAGCGTGGTGCTGGGCAGGAGGATGCCCAGCATGGCCAGCGACATCCCGGTGAGGCCTGCCACCCAGCTCGCCACACCGTGCCCGAGCCCGCCGACCGAATTCAGCCCGACGTTCCACCCCATGAGGGCAACGAACAGGATGTTCGGACCTGGCGCAGCTTGCGCCAGCGCCACCGACGACACGAACTGCTCGTTAGTCAGCCAATGGTGGCTGTCTACGAGAAACCGGTGCATGTCCGGTGTTGTGGTGATCGCGCCTCCTACAGCCAGAAGCGACAGCGAGATGAAGTGCAACAGAAGCGTGAGCCAATCGGCTCGGTCGAACGGTGTCACGACGCGGCCTCTTTTGAGCTCGTAGATGCCGAGCCGCGAGTCGTCATCCGCTTCAGGCCGATCCACGCCAACCCGCAGGCTGGAGTACCGACTCCGAGCAGCACCCACGCAAGCGGCACACGCACCAGAGCAATCAGTACGAACGTCACTGCGACGACACCCAGCGCCTGCCGCTGGCCCATTGGGTTCGATCGAAGCGCCGGTATCAGCTTCAGGCCAGTCGCGGCAATCAGCCCCGCTGCTACTGCGCCCATTCCGCGCAACGCGCCCTGACCTGTCACGGTGTCCGCAGCGTTCTCGAGAAAGGCCGCGATGAGTATCACCACGACGAGCGGCATGCTCAGCATGCCGGCCAGGCCGGCTACCGCGCCGCGCCACCCGAAGTAACGATCGCCCAGCATCACGGACAGGTTGACGACGTTCGGTCCGGGCATGATCTGGGCGACGGCCCAATCCTCGACGAACTCTTCGGTCGTCAGCCAGCGCTTCTTCTCGACCAGCTCACGCTGGACGACGGCCAGCACGCCGCCAAACCCCTGCAGGGCGAGTACCGTGAAGGCCCAATACAATTCCGTGAGCGTGCGTGGCCGTGGGGCGTCTGGCCGTTCGAGTGGCACAGCGGATGAGTGCATACTCGATTGTCGACTCACTTCGCTGCGCGCGCACCTCTTTCCTGAATAACGATGGCGATGGAGCAACAGACTATGCCGTTCGGGGCCAACGGCGATGTTCCCGTGCCTGCCGACTACGATCGCGATGGCAAAGCAGACCTCGCGGTTTTCAGGCCTAACGGGACGAACTGGTTCATCCAGCGGTCCACTCAAGGCATGTTGATTCAGCAACTCGGTATCAGCGGCGATATCGCGACGCCAGCAGCGTTTATTCCGTGAGTGCGAGTCACGCTCGCGTTCCGTAGCGGCCAGTTCTTCAAACTCGCCGTTGGATCAGGTGCTCAGGCGGGTCGCTATGGCAGACCCGCCTTTTTTCTTGTACGGTGATTGCTGTGGCCTCCGCGTTTTCACATGCGATCGTTGCGACCGCCGTCGGCAAGCTGGTGCAGCCGAAAGGCGCGCCCTGGTGGTATTGGCTCGCCGGCGCCACTCTGTCGGTAATTCCCGATCTCGATGTCATCGGGTTTGGATTCGGCGTCGGATACGAGGATCTCCTGGGCCACAGAGGGTTGAGCCACTCACTTCTGACCGCTGTGTTGTTCGCTGGCGTGCTCTGCCTGGCATTGCCACGACAACACGTGATCTCCGCGTCCCGTCTATTTGTCTTCCTTTTTCTTGCAATGGCATCCCATGGAGTGTTGGATGCCATGACCAACGGCGGCCTCGGAGTGGCGTTCTTCTCGCCGTTCAACAACGGAAGATATTTCTTTCCCTTCCATCCGGTCGAGGTGTCACCTATTGGTGTGGGTCGTTTTTTTTCGCAACGAGGGATCACCGTCATCGTGAGCGAAATCAAATGGCTTTGGTTGCCATCGGCGGTGGTGGTGGCGCTCGCGATTCTTATTCGGCGATTCAAAGGAACCAATGCTGACGATCGGAGTCCTGGCATCTCATGAAGGGACGACACTTCAATGCATTCTGGATGCGTGTGCGGCCGGGCGCATCCAGGGCGAAGTCGTTGCAGTCATCAGCAACAACGGGGGCTCTGGCGCGCTGACGCGATCGAGAGCTGCAGGTGTTCCGGCGCACCATCTCTCTACCGTCACCCATCCCACGCCAGACGCTTTGGACGCAGCCATCAGGTTGGCGCTTTCCGAAGCTCACGTTGATGTCGTCTTTCTCGCTGGCTATCTCAAGCGCCTGGGCCCCGCCACGTGACGCGCGAGCGCGAGCGTGAAGTTGTCGTGGAAACACTTGCCGCCATCGCGATCGGCGAGCTACAACTCTTCACTGCACGATAGCCACGTCACTCCGTCCGTGTGTTCGAGACCACGGATTCCGCGACGATGCGACTGCTCGCCGTGGCCGTACTCTGGCTCTTCTGACCATCCTTGAGACCGAACCGGACCATCGACAACACGATGCCGCGTTCTTCGTCCACCACCGGTGCTGTGGACGCGTTGCATGAAGGTCCCTCCGTAGTTGAGGGCAGGGAGTATAGCCCGTAAGATCGAGCCGCTATGAGCACGAGCTTGACCGACGCTGCAGGCCGCGCGAAAGATGAACCTGCGAAGAGGAATCTCGCTTCGATCAGTCCGTTCTTCATCGTGAAGGACCTCGCGACGTCGATCGCCTACTACCGCGAGCGCCTCGGCTTCACGGTTGACTTCCAGGGTCCGGAAGGTAGCCCGTACTACGCCGGCGTGAGCCGCGATGGGATCGGCATCATGCTCAAGGCGATCGTGCCCGACGTGCTGCCGTGTCCAAATCACACGCGGCACGAGTGGGCGCGCTGGGACGCGTACATCTACACGCTGGACCCCGACGCGCTCTTCGAAGAGTTCAGCCAGCGCGGCGTGTCGTTCGTAAAGACGTTGTCGTTCATCGACGACGGGTTGTGGGGCTTCGAGATCGCCGATGCTGACGGGTATGTGCTTGCCTTCTTTCAGCTCCGCGGCGTCGAGCACACGCTCGCGGGCTGACCGCTGTGCGACGGTACTCTGATTCGGGTTCGTCGAATGTGGGACAAGGCCGACTGACCATCATTTGGATGCCTCTTCGGCCGTGCGAAGGCGTTCGACCTGCTCGCGTTCGCGCGTGACCCGTTCGTGGATTCGTCTCGCCTGCCAGTCGCGCCAGGCCCGCTTGAAGCCGTTGTAGATGTCACCGGGATCCGCGCTGGCGCTGATCAGCGGCGTCGAGAAGGCTTGTGGCGTCATCATCCGAACCATTTCTTTATGCGAGAAGGCGCCCCGGGCAGGCGTGTGCGAGCGATCTCGGGTCGGCAGCCATGGCGGGGGAGGAACCGTCTCGGTGACGCCGGTCCGAAACCGCGGCCGCCCTTCCTCATCGACAGAGAACGAGGTCCCGTCGATCGACCAGAGGTCGTGCGCGATTCGCTCCGCTGACTCCGCGATTGGCCCCTGTGCAGGTGTCTCAGGTGTGTCCTGCGCGTGTGTCCAGGAGGCGGACAGTACGAAGGCCGTGAGAAGAGCCAGTCGCTTCATGACCATTTAGACCTGCGGCGGCTTAGAATCGGTCTGTTGCCCCCCACAGAAATCAGCCATTACCGAATCATCCGAAAGCTGGGCGCTGGAGGGATGGGACAGGTCTTCCTCGCGGAAGACAGCACGCTCGGGCGCAAAGTGGCCATCAAGATGCTGTCTGAGCGCTGGGCCGGCAACGATCGCGCAAGGCAACGGTTGATCAACGAGGCCCGGGCCGCCGCCGCGCTCGACCATCCCAATATCTGTTCCATCCACGAAGTCGGCGAAGAAGGCGATCACGTCTTCATCGTCATGCAATACATCGAAGGCCAGAGTCTGGCCGAGCGGATCTGGCAGAAGGCGCTGCCTCCCGCCGATGTCGTCGACATCGGCCTCCAGGTGGCGCAGGCGCTGGAGGCAGCCCACGCCGCCGGCATCATCCACCGCGACATCAAGCCTCAGAACATCATCATCACCCCGCGTGGACAGGTGAAGGTTCTGGACTTTGGACTCGCGAAGAACGCGCAGCTCGATCCTCCGGAAGGTCCTGACGCCCCGACCTGGGAACGTTTGACCGAGGCCGGAGCCGTCGTCGGCACGCCGGGATTCATGTCTCCCGAGCAGGTGCAGGGAAAGGCGATCGACGCACGCTCCGACATCTTCGCGCTCGGGGTCACGCTCTATGAGTGCGCCACCGGCGGCTCCGCGTTCGAGCGAGGAACACCGCTCGAAGTCTCGGTGCGAGTGCTGACGGAGACTCCGCCTCCACCGTCCGAGATCAACCCGGCAGTTCCGCCTGCGCTCGACAGAGTCATCGTGCGCGCCATGTCGAAAGATCCTGCGGCGCGGTACGAGTCGGCCGGCTCGCTCCACTCCGATCTGCTCGCACTGAAGCAGGAAACAGGACTCGGCGTGGCGTCGCGCCCGGTCTCGACGGCTTCGTCAACCATCCACGCCAGCCCCCGGTCGGCCCGATTCAAGTCGCTCGTTGTCGTGGGTGCTGTGCTCGTGCTGCTGGCGGCGTGGTTCGGAGCGGATCTGTTTCGTCGCAGCCGGCACGTGCCGCCGGCCGAGGCTGTCGCGTGGTACGACCGCGGCACCAGCGCCATTCGTGAGGGGGCGTACTTTCAAGCGGGCAAGGCGTTGGAACGCGCGCTCGAGATCGACAACGCATTCGCGCTGGCGCGTGTTCGGCGGGCGGAAGCGTACGCGGAGCTCGAGCTCACGGACAGAGCACGGGAGGAACTGGTGCGCGCCATGGCGCTGCTCCCCGATCGCTCGAGTCTGTCGAGTGCCGAGTCGATGTATGTGGACGCCGTCGCGGCAACCCTGAGCCGTGACTTCAAGACCGCGATTGAGAAGTATTCGCGCATCGTCGACTCGGTGCGCGACGCGGAAAAGCCTGCGGCATACGTCGATCTCGGCCGCGCGTACGAGAAAGACGAGAATCTCGAAAGCGCGATTGAATCGTACGTGAAGGCGACGCACGCGGATCCGCAGTCAGGTGCTGCGGTCCTCCGCTCCGGGATTCTCTATGGCCGGCGCCAGGAACTCGCGAAGGCCAACGACGCATTTTCCAAGGCGCAGGATATCTATCAGGCCATGTCGAGTCAGGAGGGACTGGCCGAGGTGTTTTATCAGCGAGGGGCGTTGTTGGCCAGGATCCGGAGATTGCCTGAAGCGAAAGAGCAGCTGGAACGATCGCTGGAGCTGTCGCGAAGCTCGTCCAACGATTACCAATCGATCAGGACGGAGCTGCAACTCAGTAACGTGTACTACGCGCAGGGCGACAGCAATCGCGCGAAGACGATCGCCGCCGACGCTGTCAAAGCTGCGCAAGCGGTCAACATCCGGGCGCTGGCGACCAACGGCCTGATCGACCTCGGTTATACGCTGCTCGCGAGAGGCGAATTCGCGGACACGCGCGCCCACCTTCAGCAGGCTCTTGATCTCGCACGACAGGACCAGTCGATTCGATTGGAAGCGCGTGCGCATCTCGCTCTTGGCAGCCTGAGTACCCAGGAGGCGAGCTTCGATGAGGCCATCGCTCATCTCGAGCCGGCGCTGAAGTTTTACCAGCCGGCGGGCTACCGTCGAGAAACGTCCAATGCGCTGATCCTGCTCGGCCGGGCGTACCGCGACAAAGGCGAGTACGCCGTTGCCATGAAAGCCTTTTCCGAGCAGCTGGAATTATCGAAGCAGTCCGGCGACCCGGCGCGGTTGGCGGCGACGCATTCCAGCATCGGCGTCCTTCTCGGCGACAACCAGGAGCTCTACCCCGAGGCCCTTCCACATTTCGACGAGAGTTATCGAATCAACAAGTCGCTTGGCGCACGAGTGGCCATGGGCTGGGACCAGGCCAATCGCGCGTCGGCGCTGTGGTCGTTGGGGAGATACGAGGAGGCCAGCGCGGCTCTCGACGAAGCCCATGCCATCGCCGCCGAACCAGATGCGGAATTCAAGGCGCAACTCGCACAGGTGGAGTTGATCGCCGCGCAGATCGCGCTCAGCCAGGGTCAACGTGCCGAAGCCACGACGCGCGCGACGATGGCACTCCGGTTGGCGGAACGCGACTACAAGGACACGGCGCTGCAAGCCAGGCAGACGCTGGCGCTCGCCCAGGCGATGTCTGGTGCGTCCAGGGAGGCGACGGCACGTGTCGAAGAAGCCGTGGCTGCTGCCAGGGAATTGAAGCTTCCCCGGCTCATATCGACCGCGCTGCTCGCATCGGCAGAAGTTCGTCTGGCCGGCGGAGATGGCCGGCGCGCGCTCGCTGACGCGCAGGCGGCGCAGATGATGTTCGCCTCGTCAGCACAACTCGAATCGGAGTGGCGCGCGTGGCTGGTGGCGGCGAGGTCTGTGCTGCTTGAGGGCGACAGCTCAACCGCATACGATTACGCCACCCGTGCGGAGGCCAGTCGAGTGGCGCTTCAGGCTCGCTGGGGGGACGACAACTACCGGGGATACATGCGGCGGCCTGATATTCAGGTCCGCTTGAAACAGCTTGGGCAACTGCTCGCGGCCAAGACGATCGTTCCACGCAGAAGAGGAGACTGAATATGGCGCTAGGTAAAGAAGGCGATCCGGGAGGCGGCCAGGGCGGAGGCGGAAAGAAGAAGCCCGTCAAGATGACCGCGAAGAAGGCGACAAAGAAAAAGAAGTAGCGCGATAGCCGGCATCAGACTCCCTGTGCCGGCTATTTTTCTATCTGACCATGACGGTGCGCGGAACGGAGGCAGATGGCTGAAGTCGAGGTCGGCAAGCGGCTCGAGCTGCTGGAAATCGTCAATTCACCCAAAGCCCGCAAAACGGCCAGGGGCCTTGGCGCATTCCTCCGTTCGAGTGAGCGACAGGCAGGTCTCTCCAGGCAGGAACGTCTGCGCATTGTCGAACAAGCGCTGCTCCTGATGGAGATGAACTATGTCCATCTGCCGATGAAGCGCGCCATTCACGCGATCGATCCCATTCAGCAGCTCAAACTCCTCCGATTCCAACTCGCCGAGTGGAATGACGGCCTCGAGCCCACGATCGACTTCCATCGGCGCATGCTGTCGATATTTGGATCGACGCGCGATCTGCACACGCTTTACCTGCTGCCGGAACCCTACAAGGACTGCACCGCCTACCTGCCGTTTCTCATCGAGCAGTGTTTCGTGGACAGCGTTGAACGATTCATCGTGACGCGGACGGCGACCGGTGAGGACCAGCCGATCAACGCGGCCGAGTGCGGCGATGCCAGGTTCGAGCGTGGGGTGGAGGTGCTGGGCTGGAACGGCGTACCGATCGAGAGGGCCATCGCCATCAACGGGGAGTCGCAGGCCGGCAGCAACCCCGACGCACGGTTCGCGCGGGGGTTGGACAATCTGACCATCCGGCCACTCAACAGCTCACTGCCGCCGGATGAACATTGGGTGGACATCCTGTACCGCGCGAAGAACGGCGTCGTCGCCAGCCATCGAGAGTACTGGCTCGTTCACAGGACGAGTGACGCCGATGAATCGTCTGCCAGGCCCAGCAGGAAGAGGACGGCGATCGACCTCAAGCGGACGCGCATCCTCGAGGTCAAGAAGACGCTGTATCCGCGTGACGACAGCGCCACGCTCGGGGCGATCAAGGATGCCTTGTATGCACTGAAGAAGACGGTGAACGGTCAGACCCTGGGCTACATCCGGATCTTCAGCTTTGACGTCGGCGACACCACGCAATTCGTCAAGGCGTTCACCAGGCTGATCACCAGGGAGTCTTTTCCACAGGACGGTCTCATCCTGGACGTGCGCGGCAACCCCGGTGGAAACATCCGCGCCGCGGAATCGCTGCTGCAATTGTTTACGCCTCAACGAATCGAACCGGAGCTGTTCGAGTTCATCAACACGCCGCTGAACTTCGAGATCTGCAAGTCTGCGCCGGATGATTGGGGTCTGAAACCATGGCTGCCATCGATCCGCGACTCGGTGTTGACGGGCGCGACCTATTCCGGTGGTTTTCCGATGACGAGCGATGAACGGTGCAACGGCATCGGCCAGGTCTATCACGGACCCGTCGTGCTCATCACCGACGCGCTGTCGTACAGCGCGACGGACATTTTCGCGGCGGGTTTTCAGGACAATGGTGTTGGAGTGGTGCTCGGAACGAGCGGCAACACCGGCGCCGGGGGCGCCAACTTCTGGTCGCTGGACGATCTGATCCGGGTGCAGAAGAAGAATCCGAAGTCTCCGTTCAAGCCACTGCCGAAGGGTGCCGAGATGATCGTCGCGATGCGCCGCAGCATTCGCGTCGGTCCGTGTGCAGGCTCGCCACTCGAGGAATTCGGTGTTGAGCCCGACCAGCGCCATTTGATGAGCGAGCGCGACGTCCTGGAGGACAACCGCGATCTGCTGGCGTGCGCCGCACGCATCATTCGGCAACAGCCGTCGTTCACGCTCTCGGTCACGCCGGCGACTCGGAAAGGCGCGCGCGCGGTTGTGGTCAGAGCCGCGTCGAAGCTTCCCTCGTCGAAGGCGAGCCAGGGGATTTCGCGTGTGGACATCTACGTGAACAATCGACCCCTGCGCTCCATCGACGCTCACCACGGCGCGGTCCCCTCGACCCAGGTCACGATCGGCAAAGAGCACAAGAAGAACGCAACCGTGGAAGTCGAGGCGCGAGACCAGGCGGGCAGACTCGTCGCATTTCGCCGGACAGCCATCCGATGACGCTCGAAACCGAGGAAGAGAGACGATCACTCCAACGGTGGAGCCGCCTGGCCATTCAACTCAATGGAGCTGAGGACACCGGGAAGTTTGATCACATCACCACCAGCGTCATCGCGCGCGAACTCGAACACGACCGTGTATGGGATTTCCTGGTCGGAGAACTACCTGCCAAGGTCTGGGACATCTGCAAGCTCACTGACGTCGATCGGCATCTGCTGGCTCAGGAGTGGAAGATGATGTCCAAGGCGTACGATCCCGAGCAGTTTCATGTCAGCCGCAGTGGTCTGGCGCTGCTTGTCGCGTATGTGCTCCATATGATCGACATTCGCCATGCGACGATCCCGCGCTGAATGACGAAGGAATCCATCACGCCCTGCCCGAAGTACGTCAAGTTACGGTTTCGGATGCCGATTGCAGAATCGCACGGAGCGAAACCAGGCCATGACCATCACGCAGAGCTACTCGCTGTCGCTAACCTACACATCGCTGCGCATGTATCTGCCGCAGCCGGCGCCTGCAGCCGTTCCAGCGTCGTCTGAAAACAAACCGGCCGCGTCGAGTAGCGACACGGTGACGCTGTCTCCCGAGGCAACGGCACCGCCAGCCGTCGACAAGCTGCCGGCTTCGACGTCACCGGAAGGATCGGTCACCGGATCGACGTCGCCAGAGGCCCAGGTCCTGGCGCCACCCGTCGCCTCGCCTGAGACAGCCGTGCAGTCGCCCGAGGCACCCTCTGCTCCGACGTCGCGCGCCGCGCGTCGTGCCGAGGTCCTGCTCGAGGCGCTCGACGCCGACCAAAACGGCGCTGTCACGAAGGAAGAATTCATCGACGGTGCGATGGCGCTCCTGCGTCGCGCCGGCGCGCGTCATCACCATCACCATCACCGTGTTCACGATCAGGAC
>Ga0207643_10002367_pt1 | contig 10248 bp, 10 predicted proteins | sample KBSMisM62_FD_184313 | JGI IMG/M metagenome (GOLD analysis project Ga0207643, IMG submission 184313) | Miscanthus rhizosphere microbial communities from Kellogg Biological Station, Michigan, USA - KBS Miscanthus M6-2 (SPAdes) (version 2) | ecosystem: Host-associated > Plants > Roots >... | reverse complement strand
TCGGATATTGATGATACGGTTCTGGTTTCTCATTCTTCGACCATTTTGAAACGGTTGATATTGCTTTTCACGCGCAATCCACAGAGCCGACAGGCTTTTGCCGGCATCATGGAATTGTACAAGTGGCTCGCGGAAGCGCGCACTGAAGACGATACACCTAATCCTTTTTTTTATGTGTCGAGCAGCGAATGGAACCTCTACGATGACCTCGTGGATTTTTTTCGTTTCAACCATCTACCAGAAGGCAGTTTTTTACTTAACCAGGTAAAACGTTGGTATGATCTGTTAAAAACCGGTAAGACGAAACACCAGGGTAAACTTCTTCGTATAGTCCGCATTGTAGAAGCTTTTCCACATCAACAGTTTATTTTATTGGGAGACAATTCACAAAGTGATCCTTTCATCTATCGAACCATCGCTGAAAAATATCGGGATCGAATAGTGGCGGTATTTATCCGCAGCGTTGTACCAAAACACGATACCGATACGCAAGTTATCCTGGAAGAAATCTCGAAAAAAGGTATTTCGACCCAACTTTTCAAGGATAGCGATACTGCATTAGTTCATGCAAAAATAATGTTCGGTTGAGCGGTTATCAATACGAAACTGAAAGCGAATAAATCATGATACAAGATACACCGGGACCTTTCCAATTCCCTACTTTAAATTTATATATGCTATTACTCGGATGTCGTCCGCCGGGGAGAAATACTGAGCAGCATGATATTTTTTTTGGCATTGGTGAAAATTTGCGGGACCTGGTTCCCGTTATCAAAAAATCCTGGCCTGAGACGAAAGGTAATATTCATATTGATGCCTGGAGACCGGTCAACTTCGTGGACGGTTATCACATTGCCGTAACAAAGGCGACTAACTCTACAGTGACAGTAGAAAAAAGTCCTGACCTTTTTTTTATTAATCTCGGCGGTTATAAACAAAATGAGTTCGAAGAATTTCATTATAAGATGGTGATCGCTGCAGGGGATAAAGCAGAAGCAGTGGATAAAGCAAAGAAGACTGCTTTTTTCCGACATACTGGTTTTAAAGGGGCCACTGCACATATCGATGATAAATACGGAGTAGATGTAGATGATATCTATGAAATAGCAGATATACTTCCTGTTGGAATAAAAGAAAAATACAGCATAATGGTAACTCCTGCAGACTCACTTGCTGAAGATGAAATGAACCTCGGCTATTTTAAGCTGAGCATGTTTCAATAATATTTCTCCTGCAATTCCTTATCAATTTTATTTTTTTAAATCTTCGGATTGTGCGAACTTTTACTGTAAGTGCTTCCTTCATTTTAACCTATAAACTTATTTTATGACTAAACCAACTACTACTCTGCAAGAGAAAAAGATCTTTTTCATTTTATTGATCCTGTCTGTCATATTGATACAGAGTTGCTATCATTACAGGGTCATTAATACAAAAAATGATCCGGGAACTGAATACAGGGATACCATAATGCGTTCCTATTTATGGGGACTTGTAAACAAACCTCAAAACTTCCATGTACCAAATTGCACAGATACCTGCGCCGCACTGGATGAGGTAGTATTCTCAAAAAATTTCGGGCAATCATTCGTGACTATTATCACATTGGGTATCGTTTCGCCTGTGAAGATCGAATGGAAATGCCATAAGCCTTGTCAGCGGGAGATCGGAGGATTATAATTTTTTCATCTTAATATTTATCTACATGTCACAGCCGCAAATACGACCCACCAATGCGACACAGTGGACCAACCGTCATGATACTTTTACACAACCCATCAATAATTTATTTGATCTCATCAATGGCAATACAGGTAATGGCTTTGATGATTATAATGCGATGACGACATCTATACAGGCTTTTCTTGGAAAAGCAATTGCAGAAAATAAAACTGTCAGGGCATTGGGTGGAGGATGGTCGTTCAGTAAAGTAGCAGCCGCAGAGGGATGGATATTAAACACCAAGATGCTGAATATGGTCTTCCCGATAAGGAGCACTCAAAGTTTATCACCTGACTATAAAAGGACTCCAAATGATCTTTTATTCGCCCAGTGTGGTAATTCGATCCAGGAATTGAACGACTGGTTAAAGAAGAACAAAAGATCATTAAAAACTTCAGGCGCCAGTAACGGGCAAACTATTGTTGGATGTTTTTCAACCGGCACACATGGTTCGGCAATAGATACTGGTTCGGTTCCGGATTTTATTGTTGGCATGCACATTATTACCGGTCCTGATAAGCATATCTGGTTAGAAAGAAAATCATATCCTATTGTGTCCGACCTGTTCATTCAAAAGTTTAAAACAAAACTTGTTGCGGATGACGAACTTTTCAATGCTGCCCTTGTAAGTTTTGGCAGTTTTGGTTTTATTCATGGTGTGATGATAGAAACAGAAGATATTTATTTGTTGGAAAGTTTTCGCAAAAAAATACCGCTGGATGATTCATTCAGGCATATCATGGAAACGCTGGATTTTTCCAATGCCAATTTTATTCCTAATGGTAATGAACGGCCATTCCATTTTCAAGCCGTAATTGATCAGTATAATCTTGCCGGTGGAGCATATGCTACGATCATGTATAAACGTCCTTATAAAGATAACTATCAACCACCCGTAGTTGATTTTAATAAGGCGGGTCCCGGTGATGATGTAGCTGCTGTTATAGGTATCATCACTGATCTTGTTCCGGTTTTAACTCACCTTGTAGTAAGTAAGCTTGTAAAAAGTTCTTACACTCTTTATGAAGGAGTGCTGGGAACATCAGGAGAAATTTTTACAAATAATAATATCCGTGGTAAATTACTCAGCACTGCTATCGGTATTCCGCTTGATCGGGTATTGGAAGTAAATGATCTGCTCATTGAAATGAATGAAGATCACGGACCGCTTTCAGGCATATTATCTTACCGTTATGTAAAGAGATCTGCAGCTACACTTGCTTTCACCAAATTCGACCCTACCTGCATACTCGAACTGGATTGTGCAGAATCAAACACTACAAGGAATTTTTATAATGCGGTATGGAATGAACTCGAAGCAAGAAATATCCCTCACAGTTTTCATTGGGGCAAAATACATAACCTGGATGAAGCAAAAACGAGAAAGATATATGGCGTCAGTATGGATATATGGATAGAGCAAAGAAATAAGATCATGTCGCCTGAGTCAATGAAAATATTCAATACTCAATCGCTGAAAGATTGTGGTCTTGATAAAATATTATCAGCTGTATAGCAGCCATTGGCGGCAACTATTGCACAGACCTTCAAAATTCAGCTAACTTTGATGTTGATTAATTATTATTACACACTGCCAACATAACAAACTATGAATAGATCCTTTTTAACTTTATTGTTCTTACTTTTTATTCTGTCAGTCACTAAAGCCGAAAATTATTCTGATACATCTTCTGTCCTTGGCAGATGGGATATTACTGTCAATATTTCCGGAAAAGAATTTCCTTCCTGGCTTGAAGTAGAAAGATCAGGTAATCGTGTATTGGTTGGAAGATTTGTTGGACCCGGTGGGAGTGCAAGACCAATATCGCAGGTAAACCTCATTAATGGTAAACTTAGTTTTTCTATTCCTCCACAATGGGAAACACAGTCGAACAATTTAAATCTTGAAGCAACTCTCGAAGGCGATAGCCTGGTTGGTGTTATGACCCTTCCAGATGGAAGAAATTGCAAATTCTCTGCAGTCCATGCGCCAGCTTTAACCCGTAATACAAATCCGGTTTGGGATAAACCGATACAATTATACAATGGAAAAGATCTTAAGGGCTGGCATGCATCAGGAACAACTAATCAATGGATAGTTGAGAATGGAATTTTGAAAAGTCCGAAAGCTGGTTCAAATTTAATATCTGATGCCACATTTAACGATTTCAAATTACAGGTTAAATTTCGTTTCAGTGAACATGGTAACAGTGGTGTTTATTTAAGAGGTCGCTATGAAGTACAGATCACAGATTATTATAAAGAGACACCAGTAAAAGATGTGTTAGGATCAGTTTATGGATTTATTGCACCCGGTGAAAGTGCAGGTAAAAAACCAGGTGAATGGCAAACCTATGAGATCACTTTGATCGGCAGAATGGTGACCATCGTGCTCAATGGAAAGACAATCATTTGTAACCAGGAAATACCGGGCATTACAGGCGGTGCATTGAATAGTAATGAAGGAACTGCAGGACCTATTATGTTACAAGGCGATCATGAGCCAATAGAGTATGGGAGTATTATTATCACGCCAGCTAAATCTTTTTGAGTACAAGAAATATGAAGAAAGGATCAACGATTATTGCTGGCCTCATCATGCTATTATCAGCTTGTACCGATAATAAAAAACCTGCGGCTAATGATCAAAACAAAACGACAAAGGAAACTACCTCCGTTACAAAAAAGAAAACAATTGTTTTTTACGGTAATAGTCTTACAGCAGGTTATGGTGTTAGTCCTTCAGAAGCATTCCCTGCGATCATTCAAAAAAGGATCGACTCACTTGGCCTTCCTTACCAGGTAGTCAATGCAGGAGTAAGCGGAGAAACTTCTTCCGGTGGCAAAACCCGCATTGATTGGATCTTGCGTGAACCTGTGGATATATTTATTCTCGAACTTGGCGCCAATGATGGTTTGCGAGGTACTCCACTTTCAGAAACTAAAAAAAATCTCCAGGATATTATTGATAAAGTAAAAGCAAAGTATCCTGACACTAAATTAGTTTTTGCCGGCATGGAAATCCCACCAAACATGGGACAAGCGTATACTACTGAGTTTCGAAATATTTATACTGACCTGGCTGCTAAAAATAAAATGACGCTCATTCCTTTTCTTTTAGAAGGTGTCGGGGGTGAACCTGAACTCAACCAGGCAGACGGTATTCATCCAACTGCAGAAGGTCATCTTATAGTAGCTGAAAATGTTTGGAAACAGTTAGAAAAACTTCTCTGACGAGTCTACTTCAAAACTTAATAAAGTTCATCATTAATGAATGTGAGTAAGATACACCGGAACTCACCAACCAGGGAAAAACCATAACTTTACGAGTCTTATCATTATGAGTGAATTTACCGGAGACTTGTTAGAATCACTGGATTTACAACTGTTGGAAACAGATGTAAAGACGATGTTGGATAGTGAAAAACACTTGAAAGAGGTACTTAATGAGATACTAAGCTGGATCGAGTATAAAAGCAGGAACGATATTCTAACATCTATACTATTATATAATAACGAAACGACCCAGTTATTTGATGGGGCTGCTCCGTCACTTCCCGATCGTTATACCAAAGCGATCAGCGGAAATAAAGCTGGCCCTGTTGCTGGCTCCTGTGGTACAGCAGCATTCAATCGCAAACAGGTAATTGTGGAAGATATTGCAACTGATCCGTTGTGGAAAGACTATAAATCATATGCATTAGTTGAGGGTCTGCGTTCTTGTTGGTCAACACCCCTATTTAATGCCCACGATGAATTACTGGGAACATTTGCCTTATATTATACGGAAGCCCGCAAACCAACAGATCATGACCTCGAACTTATTGATGAAATAGTAGAGGTTACTGCATCCGCTATCGAAGCAAGAGAAAAGGATTTTAAGAAAGCGGTTGGATTGTAGAATAGTATCAAGGCAAAAAGTACATCGGACACCTTACACTTCCTCTCTCAAAATTTCCAACGGTGGTCTCGTTACTACAGCACGGCTATTGATCAATCCAATGAAGACAGTAAGCAGGCATACCGATACAAACACTCCCAACAACGGCAGCCATTTCAATATAAAATCAGTTTGGAAAATAAATTTTGCAACCAGCCAGCTTACTCCTAATGACATAAACATTCCTGTTGCCGCAGCCAAAGCACCGAGGAAAAAATATTCAAGGGCAGTAATATAAAAGATCTGTTTACGGCTTGCGCCAATTGTACGCAATAACACACTCTCCTGTATCCGTTGGTATTTGCTGATCAACACAGAAGCGATCAAAACTATCAAACCAGTGAATATGCTAAAAGCTGCCATGAAGCGAATAATGAAACCTACTTTATCTATTATGTTACTTACTATATTCAATACTGCACTCAGGTCAATGACAGTAACATTCGGAAACTTCTGCACAAGTTGCTGTTGAAAACGAGCAGATACATCTTTGCTTTCAATACGGGTCACCAATACATGAAACTGCGGCGCTTTTTCCAAAACCCCGGTGGGAAACACAACCAGGAAATTTGTTTGTACCCGGCCCCAATCTACTTGACGTAAACTCCCAACAATAGTGGTAACAGGAGCACCTTGCACATTAAAGTTCATCGTATCCCCGATCTTAATACTGTTGCTCTTTGCATAACGTTCATCCAATGAAACAAATATTTTATCTCCTTCAGCTTTACCCGACCATTTTCCTTTTGTTATTTTTTCTGAGCTGGTTAAAGAATCACGAAACGTCACCCTGTATTCACGATCAAATATTCCTTTCCACATTTTAATGGTGCTGTCTTTTCGCAAAGTTTCGCCGGTGATATTATTGATCCTTTCCAATCGCATGTTCACAATAGGTACAGCTCCATCAATTGGCAAATTAAATTGTTTGGCCAAAGCGATCACACTATCTGTTTGTTGCGGTTGTATATCAAATAATATTGTATTAGATCGATTGTCACGGGCAGTCATTTCGATACGATTGAGTAAGATAGCCCTGATAGAAAACAAGGTGCAAATAATGCCGGTACCTAATCCAATCGCAACGATCAATATGGTTGTTTGATTATTGGGTCTGTATAAGTTTGCCAATCCCTGCCGCCATAAATAACTCCATGCATTTGGAAAGAAACGCCGTACCGCCCACATTAGTAATGCAGCTGTCCCTACCAATATTAAAAAAGCAACAATGATAACAATAGAAAAAGCGATCGATTCAGGTATTTCTTTTATCTGCAAATAGCTAAATCCAAAAATGAAAAGGATGATCAATAGATACACCAGCCACTTTACCGGGTCTTTAAACAAACTAAATTTTTGAAACGATAAACGCAGTGTATTTAATGGTGAGATCTTGCGTATAGATACAAGTGGTGATAAAGCAAAAAGGAATGAGATCACAACACCTAACAATAACCCCTGTCCTATCGCTGACCATGAAAAATCAGTGGTAACTTTTATTGGCAAAAAATCTTTGAATGCGATCGGTAAAAATTGCTGGACGATCGTACCTAACACTGCACCTGCCATCGAACCAATAAAGCCAACAACAACAATTTGTATTAAATAAATAAGAAAAGCCTGCGAACCTCTTGCACCCAAACAACGCAATATAGCTACTGATCTTATTTTTTCCTTCACATAAATATTAATAGCACTGGCCACACCAACACAACCCAACAATAAAGCAATAAAACTTACCAATGAAAGAAAGTCAGTAAGATCCTGTAAAGACCTTGCAGTATTCTCTTTCTGTGTTTCAACCGTCTCATAACTCATCCCTTCAATATCCAGCCGTGGTTCGATCTTATCTACGAGCTCTTTCATGTTCACCTGCCTACTGAACTTGAAGAAAAACTGGGTGGCGATCCTGCTTCCTTTTTGGGCAAGCCCGGTTTGTTGCAAATATTGAAGAGGTATATACACAGGTGGCGCAACAGATGCTGATAGTCCTGTTTGCCCTGGGGCATTTAGTAAAGTACCTGCAATTACGAAACTTACATTCCCAATCTTTACACTATCACCAACCTTTGCATCATATTGCAACATCATCGTTTGATCTACCAATGCAGTTTGTCCATTTCTAAATGTTTTTCCCGCAGCTGCAGGTAATGTTTCCAATGAACCGTAATAAGGAAACTCGCCGCTCAATGCACGAACCTGGACCAATCGTGTTTTGCCACTTTTAGAAAAATAGATCATCGAGGGAAACATTCGTTGTTCTGATCTTTTGTCACCAATTGAATCAACCATTTTTTGCATTGCAGGACTTACTTCCTTACCACTACCGATCATCAGGTCGGCGCCTAATAAAGAAGCAGCTTGCCTGTCCACTTCGGCACTCATATTATCGCCCAAAGAATAAATGGCAACCATGGCAGCAATGCCTAGTATAATAGATGAAACGAATAAAAATAATCTTGAACGGTTGCGGCGGCTATCACGCCACGCCATCTTTACTAACCAAGGGAAATTTAATTTGTTGCTCATACTCATATCTGCATCTATATTAACTTCTGACAATTATTAATTTTTAATTATTAATTCCCGTGGATTCATCCGACACGATCCTTCCCCCTTTCAACTTAATGATGCGTCCAGTTTTATTTGCAAGTTCAAGATCATGTGTTACCATGATCAATGTAGTACCGGCTTCTTTATTCAGGTTAAAGATCAGTTCAACAATACCGCGACTTGTTTCCGCATCCAGGTTACCGGTAGGTTCGTCGGTAAATAGAATTTGAGGTTTGTTGATAAAAGCCCTGGCCATCGATACTCTTTGTTGTTCACCGCCGCTCAGCTGTGCAGGATAATGATGACCACGGTTTCCCAAACCAACTTTCTGCAACAGGTCAACTGCTCTTGGTTTTATATTTTTCTCGCCTCGTAATTCCAATGGCACCATCACATTTTCAAGTGCAGTAAGAGTAGGAAGTAACTGGAAGCTTTGAAAAATAAAACCCACATGTTGGTTTCTTATAGCGGCCCGTTGGTCTTCATTCAACTGATCCAATTTAATATTATTTAATTCCACTGAACCGGTAGTTGAACGATCAAGTCCCGCGGCCAATCCAAGTAAGGTTGTTTTGCCGCTACCTGATGGCCCGACAATAGCCATCGTTGATCCGGCTTCTACTGAAAAATTAATATTCTCCAGCACCGTCAACTCACGGCCTGCACTCTGATAAGTTTTACCCAGGTTCTGAATATTCAATATAGTTGCCATCCCTCTAGTTTTAAGTTATGCTGTAATGTAAATTATTATTTCGGCGGACGTGAAATGTACTCCGCTTTTGACGTTTCACTTTTCACCTTTCACGTTCAAGTTAAAAGCACTTTGAACGGCAAAGTAAGTGCCGACAAGGCAGAGTGCCAAATCTTTTTTACCTGTCGCCATATTAGAATGACGAAAGGATCAGTGCAACATTTTTAGTTCCTTTACGTCAAATTAGTATTATGAAAAAGCCAGCGATTTTATTCTGCGCATTATCACTATGTGTAGTCATTATCTCCTGTGGTTTTCCAGGTGGAAGTATCAGTATAAAACACAGCGAATACGATCACTACTATGAAATGACCGCAAAATTCAATCCTGATAAAACGGCGGCTGTTGAAAGATGGCTGGATCAAGAACTTTCGGCTGGTGATATGTCTTTTGCGAATACTGAGATCGATGGAAATATAACACTGAATGACAAAAGTGTATTCTATATTAAAAAATCACCCGGGTTTCTGAATATAAAGCTGGACAAGGAAAAAAATTCAGAGGCAACTTACAAGAAGCTCAGATCTGTATGCGAAGGGATAAATGATGTTGTACGGTAAAGTGTGTAATGAATCACTACAACTAATAAAAAAAGATCCCGAAGGATCTTTCTCATTTACTAACACCGTCCTTTTACTTAATTGCAATCTGCTGTTTGTTCAGTGTTGTTAACCGTTACACTGCCGTCCTGGCTAACCGTGATATGATGTTTGTATATTACAGTGAACGTGGTTTTCTGACCAATGATCTTCATTTGAGTGGTCGTATTTCCTACCCATTCAGTACTATACCATACTCCCACCACTGTTCCATTGGTTCCGCCTGATGCTACATATGATTCACCGCTGGACAAACCAACACCCTTTACCTGGTGAACGTTGTCATGATAAAGCATCGAGAATCCCCGATCGGTATATACAAGCCCGTAAATAAAATTTGTGAACCCGGTCAATTGTACATCTTCGCCTGCACCACCATTGGCACAAGGAACAAACACTGTAGTTTCAAAAGGCACTGCATGAATGATGTTGTCGTTTTTGCCATGGGGATTTGCATCAACTGCGGTTGCCTCTTCTACAGCCTGATCAGGCACATCCGCTACATTTTTAGTACAAGAAAATAAAAGGACTACTGTTAATACAGATAGAAAGCCCACGATCATCGATCTCAATCTAATAACTACCGGATTTGAGATCTGCATTTTGTTTTGCATGATAAAGTTTTTTGGTTAATGATTTAATTGATTTTGATTTGTTACATGAACGAAAGTAAAGTTGTGAGA
>Ga0207643_10002366_pt1 | contig 10250 bp, 6 predicted proteins | sample KBSMisM62_FD_184313 | JGI IMG/M metagenome (GOLD analysis project Ga0207643, IMG submission 184313) | Miscanthus rhizosphere microbial communities from Kellogg Biological Station, Michigan, USA - KBS Miscanthus M6-2 (SPAdes) (version 2) | ecosystem: Host-associated > Plants > Roots > Rhizosphere... | reverse complement strand
CGTTCTGCCAGCGCAAGCTGAGTAGCTCCTGCTTGCGTAAGCCGGTCTGTAGGTCAATCAGTACAATCGAACGGAGGTGCTTTCGGCGTCCTTGAAGTACGTCAAGCAATCGTCTTTCTTCTGCATCGCTCAAATAACGGTTGCGCTCATTGTCCTCGCTTCAGCATCTGAAGGACGACGAATTGTCCGATTAGCTTCATGTGAGCGAAAAAATTTGGTTGATGAGACAAACGCACAACTTTCCCGGTGGAGACGATTGATCAATTGCGCTACGTTGAAAAATCATTGACGCGTAAAACGAGTTGAGATATAAGCCTCTCTGAAATTGGCTCCTCTGCCGGCCTCATGTAGTGGCTCCCCCGCAATCAGCCAGGGAATTAACCCTTGTAACCAACGGGGTGAGCACTATGAATCCATCAAAAACCAGTGTTGTTAGGTTTACCACAGGGTTATTGCAGCTTGTTCTTCTCTGCGGCGCTGTCATCTTTTTGATAAATGGCGCACTAACTCCGGAGAAGAGTAACGCCCAAATCTCCGGGGAGCGAGTGATCGAGAATTTGGTACCCAGACATGTGCCGATTAAGATCAAAATAAGAGAGGACAAGGAAAAAGCTCTAAAGGACATGAACAATGATAAGTGGACCAGTGACTTGGAGCTTGAAGTTACAAACACGTCCGACAAACCGATCTATCTCTTGGAGTTGTGGGTAGAAATGCCGGAAGTAATATCGGAAAACGGCCGCCGGATGGGATTTACTCTCAGGTTCGGACGATCTGATTTTATTGATTTTGACGCGCGTGCAAGACCTGACGACAGTACAATTCAGCCAAAGCAAATCCACGTTTTCAAGATCGACGAGCGGTTTCAGAAGGGCTGGGCAGCGTATAAGACCAGGGCGCACAAAGCGGATCCAAAGAGAATCGAGATTACTTTTACCCAGTTGAGTTTTGGAGACGGTAGTGGATTCAACGGAAGCGACGCAAAACCTTATCCATACGTCCGAGACAAAGAATCGGTAGGAAGTTGCCCCGGCACTCGACAGCCCTTTGACAGATTTGCGAAACAGATCAATTCAACAATCGACTTTCCTCACTCACTTGCTGACTTCTTGTCCTCACAAAAACCCGCAGAGTTCCACAACGCTGCTTTTTTTTTGATTTGAGCAGAGGGGAGCGCTTCCTTACTACTACCGGATCTGAGGTAGCGGCGCCTGACATATGCTGTCCCGGAACCAACTGTAACTTTCGCAAGAATACGCTGTATCAGTGCGTCTGTAAGTCTGATGCCCGCTCAACAATGTCAGCGGCTTGTTCGGATCCTCAAGGTACGTGTTCAGTAGACCAATTCATCGATACGCCGTGCCCAGAATTTGGTGTTCAGTGTCCAGAGTTTAGGGTTGGGCCATGCGGTCCAGGGGCGCCGACACCGTGTCCGTCTACAGATCCGGCTAATTGTCCTAGTGGCAAAGCTTATGACCCATGCACTTGGGACAACCCACCAGGCATCGAAGACGGTTGCGAACCTCTATACCACCCTGAGGGCGTGTGCTGTGTTAAAGATCCGACGCCGACTCCAACTCCTACACCAACGCCTACACCTTGTATTCCTCATCTTGGATCGTGTGCGAACGCGCAGGGCGCGGAGTGCTGTGATTCTCCGCAATGGGCCTGCAATGGGAACTTCTGTGGTCCAAGCCAATGTCCGGAGGTTTGCTATAGCGATTGGGATTGCGAGTCGTGTCCACCGGGCCATGTATGGGAGTGCCCCCAGTCATTGAATTCCTGCCAAATGGCCACTCCGATCTTAGTTGACGTCGCAGGCAACGGCTTCAACATGACGGATGGTGCGCACGGTGTTTGGTTCGATTTGAGCGGACACGGCACAAAACGCCTGATAGGCTGGACAGCTGCGAGTTCTGATGACGCATTACTAGTCCTCGATCGAAATAACGACGGAGCGATTCAGGATGGCACCGAGTTGTTTGGGACCTTTACACTGCAACCAGCGCCGCCTGTCGGCACTGCGCCAAACGGTTTCCTCGCTCTTGCTGAGTACGACAAGCCACAGAACGGAGGTAATGGTGACCGGAAGATCGATCCGCAAGATGCAGTCTTCAGTTCGCTACGCTTGTGGCAAGACTCTGACCACAATGGCCTCTCAGCGACGAGTGAGTTACACAGTCTTGCAGAATTCGGTCTTCAGTCGATTGAGCTCGACTATAAGGAGTCAAAACGACAAGACCAGTATGGGAATCTATTTCGTTATCGGGCCAAAGTTACTGATGTGCATGGCGTGCAGCTTGGTCGCTGGGCCTGGGACGTGATTCCTGCACGTGGTCCAAGTGCACCACAGCAAGCCAGTATCAGGCCGCTCGGTTTCCTGAAAGTGGCCATGAATGAACCACCATCAATACCGTCATGGTTGCGGCAGGCGGCCAGGGTGTCAGCACCGCCGACGAGGCAAGATTCTTCGCTCACGATTCCTGATTTCGATTGGAGGCGGAGCAAACAAACACTTGTACTGGTGCTGCGAGAAGGTTGCCACTTCTGTTCAGACAGCGCTGAGTTCTATCGCAGGCTGGCAAGTGAAACTCGTCAAACGGAGACCAAGCTCGTGACGGTGCTGCCTGGCAGTATCGAGGATAGTCGCAGGTATCTCGATGACCTGAGGGTGCCTATCAGAGACATCAGGCAGTCTCCGCTGAGTAACGTCAATATTAGAGGCACGCCTACTTTGCTTTTGGTCGACCGAAAAGGGGTGATCACAAAATCCTGGGTGGGCCAACTATCACCTGACCGGGAAACTGAAGTTCTTGACGCTCTTCGCAACGGCGGCAGGTAGGTTAACTACAAAACAGCGGTAAGCGACAGAGGCCCTCCCAAATCGGAGGGCCTTCTGTCGTCGATTCTATACCTCGCGCGGTAAGAAAACTTTTTCGGACGGAAAAAAGCTCAAATAAATGATTCAGTGCAAGCGGTACGCATGTGACAACCGAGTAAGTGTCGGTGTAGTGAGTGCTCGGAAACCCCATCATCTATTCGCTTGAAAAAATAGTTGACACCAAGTACAGGCGGGCATAGTATGCCGCGCGGCATAAAACCTTGCCTGCCGACGCTCGACTCAAAAACCTCGCCGGCATTCACGAAACGAAATTCCGAGGACACTAATGCCCTCACTCCTCATACACCAATCCTTTTCTGTTACAACACCAGTCTGTTCTTGCAAGCGATGTGGAGGAGTAGGGCGGGAGACACCTGTCTTCGTGGATAAATAAAGGCCCGATCTTCACAAGCACGTGATGACCGGGCCGCATTGCGAAACAGTCCTGTCGCGTTTGTGCAACAGACGCGTATCGCTAAGCAACCGCATCCTAGCGCAAACATGACAGCGGCTCAACCTCAACCTTATACAGCCGGTTTTCCGGTGTAAGGAGACTTCTATGGTTAAGAATCTTATGAAGAGAGCGTGCCTGCTCGTCTTTACTTTGGCGTTAGCCGGAGCAGCATTTGTCACGTTGCACCAAAAGACCGCACTCGCGCAAGGTGGCTTCGACTATATGTGCGATGCATGGGAGCAAACTTGTGACAATGGATCGGGAGACTGGTCCGGTGGTGGTGGTGGTGGTGGTGGTGGTGGTGGCGGTGGCGGTGGCGGCACCTTGTGGAAATGTCCGGATCCACTCGTCTGCGGGAATTTTGGTTGTCACGCTCGCTCAATTGCTGATCCCACTCAGGTATGTTCCCGATATAAGCTTGATCCCAATGGACCTGGTAGCTGCCCAAGTCCGGTTAACTGTACCTCCAGTTAGACGCGTCTATTGCAGAGGCTTGACCGGATTCTTCACGGTCAAGCTCTCTGTAATTCTGATAAGAAAGAGGTGACTATGCGTCTTATTTGTTGTTCTCTTTTGATAGTGGCAGCGGGGCCAGTGTTCTGCTTCGCTCAACAAAGAGATATATCTTACGACCTCTGGCTGACTCGCTCGCAAACGATCACAGCAGAATTGCTCAAAGACTCAACAGACCTGACGCAATCGCAACGCGCTGAGCTATGGGCCAGACTGGCTCAAAAGTGGTGGCGGGATGATCCTGAAAGGGCTCACTCATGGCTACTGAGATCAATCGAAATAGTGGAACCTGTGCCCAATAAGGAAAAGGTTGATGAACGACGCGAGCGTCTCAACAGCGCCAACTTGCTTTTCAAGATCGCTGCACCTCTCGATAAGAAGTTGAGCGAACGATTACTCGCCATCCTCACTCAAGATGCGGCGCAAGAAGCAATTGAGGAGCGCACGACCGATACTGAGAGATTAATCGAAGTTGCAAGTTTTCTGGCAGAAAAGGACCCACAACGTGCAGCGGAATTTGGTGCGCTAGCGCTGCAGCTTGGCAATCCAACTCAGATTGAGTTGTTAATCTTAAAACTGCGTCGCAAAGATGTAAAACTATCGGATGCGCTGTTCGCTCAAACTCTGGCCGCTGCCCGAAAAACCCTGAATCGCGGATTGTTATATTCACTCTCGCAGGTCGCCTTTTCTGACACATTGCAGCCTGCCGCAAACATGATAGCGGTTCCGGATCAACTGCGAATCGAACTATTGAAACTGGACCTTACTTATCTCCAGGCTAATCAAATCAACTCGCAAAATCGGAATTCCATTTGCATCAGTATCGGCGCGTTTATCGCACCGGTACTAGCTGAGTTTGACAGGCTCTTGCCCCGGCAGGCGGTCATCGCCCGGCAATCTCTCAGTCAGTGTCAGTCAGTAAATCCATTGGCTCGCCAAGGTGTTGATGGCGCTTTGCGCGATCAACCGCTCAATACAGTTGACAGTCTGTTGAAGGCAGCGAGTGACGCTCAAGATCAAAAGGTTCGTGCCGTTTACGAGTTTCGCGCAGCTTTGCTGGCGCGGCAGGAGAATGATTTCGATCAGGCACTCAAGATTCTGGATAACATGAGTGCTCAATCTCGTGAGTTCGCAGGTGGGTCATGGGAGTCTTATCGCTGGGAGTGGGCTGCCCTTTCCGCGCTCAGCCACTTAAAGAATAGAGACGTTTATGGGATGCGCATTATTCTGAACGCAGTCCCAACCCAATTGCAGCCCTTCGCGAAGATCGCATTTGTCCGGCAACTCCCTGATAAGCGGGACAATGATACGGACCCAACGTTGGAACTTCTGAACGATGCGCGAGCAGGTTTGTCTCGCTCTGCTCTTTCGGATGCTGAGCGAGCTGATGGATACCTCGCCTTGTTGCCATTAGCCATCAGGTTCCAGCCGAAAGAGGCGATTGCTGTTCTTAAGGAAGCAATCACGGCGCTAAACCGCACCGAACAAGCGAAAGATAAGACTACTCCTAACACTGAGGACAACAGTCTCTCCGGTGCTGAATTTGTAAAGAATCTACCTGCATCGCTGCTTGACATGGATGAATATGCAGTCAACGAGGCGGTCGCATCCATCACCTCACTCAACATACGGGTGCAAGTTCGTCTGGAATTATTAAGAGTCTGCTTGATGCGACTTAGAAGTGGGAAAGAAGTGACTTCCCAATAGGAGCGATCGACCTCGAAAGGAGAAGAAGAATGTTAAGTGGAAAACCTCTGAACTACCGATTTGTCATCGGCATTCTCCTCGGAGGAATTGTCGCGTTTCCGCTTGGGGCATTTGGAGCCAGGGCTTTCTTTTCGCTCAACCATGGCGTGAACGCCAACTCTCCTTCGAAATTGCCCACAGGCCGGTTCCTAATTGAAGGCTTTGACTTCAATTTGTTTCGCACACCGGAAAATGAATGGCGTGGCCCGAACATCGGAGAGAAGGTTGATTTGACGCGTTTGAAGACGAGAGACGGTAAAACACTCGCCAGCATTGTCGGTAAGCGACCGGTCATGCTTGTGTCAGTCAATCCCGATTGCGCCCTGTGTAGAATCGCGCGAGATGAAATGATTCACTTGGGCAAAAAGCTTTCGGGTATGAGTATCAACTACTACCTTGTATTCTTCGCCTCGCAAACCCCACATGAAGACTTTTTTAAATATACCAATTCACTTAACGTCGGGGCGCAGAGCTTTCTTTGGAACTCAGAAGCTGGTCCGCCGCCTGAGTCGATCTTCACAATGACTACCCCTTCACATCTATTGCTCAATAGTGATGGCATTGTGATTCGCGTTTGGCCGGGTTCTTATGAAGACGAGCATGTGCGTCAACGTATGGCGCAACAAATTCTTGCGGACACTTCCGTGGTAATGGATACGCTGAATGCCGTAATGCCTCAGGACGACGGCAATCGCTAAAGACTGGAAGAGTTCGCGAAGCTACTCCGATCCCAAATCATTCATCAGCGCTCGGATTTGGTCTGGCCAGCGCTGCAAGTCTCATGCTAAAAGATAATATCTTTTGACCTCGTGCACTGAGCCCTTCTCGAGCCCAGGAGACAATGTGTTAAGACTTCCCCTCCCGCTCCATTTCACAGTCATAGTTTCAGCTCTTCTGGTTGCCGTTGTGCTGGTACCTGCGGTCGACCTCCTGCGCGTCACCACGTTCGCACAAAATCAATCAGCTCTCCCAGCCGTTGCTAGAAAGCACGCCGAATTCGTTCCTGGTGAACTGCTGGTTCGTTTCCGTCCGGGTGAAACCGTGGCGAAGACAAGAGGCACAACTCAACTTTCAATGCTCAGCAACGGGCGCAGTCTTCGTGTTGAAATAAATTCGTTCGGCGGCTCGGATTTGGTCGCAGGCTTGAAGCTGGCGCGTGTCTCTCCCGAGCGGACGCTCGATGCAATCAAGGCCTTGCGCGGGCGCTCTGACGTTCTTTATGCCGAGCCAAACTACATCCGGCATTTTGATGCTGTACCAAACGATAGTTTCTACGGATCGCAGTGGCCTCTGAAGAATTCTACGTCTTTGGGTGACGGCGGGATCAGCGCCGAATCCGCCTGGGACACAGCTACCGGCAACCAGAACATCGTGGTCGGCGTCATCGACTCAGGCATCGACATCGACCATCGCGATCTCAAAGACAACATCTTCACCAACACAGCCGAAACTCCTAACAACAACGTCGACGACGATAACAATGGTTTTGTTGACGATGTAAACGGCTGGGATTTCATCCATCACGACCGAACAGTTTTCGACAATGCGGATGACGATTTTCACGGCACACACGTGGCGGGAATAATCGGTGCTCGCGGAAATAATTCGGCCGGTATCGCCGGCGTTAATTGGAATGTCCAGTTACTTCCGATGAAGGCAATTGGACCTGGAGGTGGCACCGACTCCGTACTCCTTGAGGCCTACAACTACGCAAAGGCGCTGCGGCAGCGCGGCGTGAATCTGCGTGTGCTCAATAACAGTTACGGTGGACAAGCATTTTCGCAGTCGCTGTTCGACGCCATCAAGGAACTCGGAAACGCGGGCATACTTTTTGTCGCCGCTGCTGGTAACGAAACTCTTAGTAATGATTTCGTGCCTCATTATCCGGCCACCTTCGATTTACCCAATGTCATCTCTGTCGCCGCCTCGACGCAGAGCGGTTTCTTCGCGTCGTTTTCCAACCGTGGCTCGCAGACAGTTCACCTCGCCGCTCCCGGCGACAACGTCCTGAGCACGACGCCTCATGGTTATACAGGTGAGGGGCTGGTTGCAGCTAACACCGACCCCGACGGCTCTACTTATTCAAATATCAGCGGCACTTCCATGGCCGCACCCCACGTTAGTGGCGCTGCGGCGCTTGCAGTTGCTGCGAACCCGGACATTTCGCTCCAGAAGTTGCGATCCGCTGTGCTCTTTGGCGTCGATCAAGGCGGTGTGTTTTTTACGAGGACGATCACGCAAGGCCGTCTAAACGCAAACAGGACCGTTCAATTTGCTCTTGAAAACGACCCCACTGCTCCTGCTGTCGCACCTGAGTTCAGTATCAATTCACAAGACGGCCGAAGCTTATTCGTCTTCTGGAGAACTGCGGGCGACGACGGGATGACCGGCCACGCTTCGCTTGAAGAGTTTTTATTTACTGACTCGACTACCGGAGAAGTTTTTCGAGTCAATCAGGAGGTTCCCGCGAATCCGGGAGTTTCAACGTCAAGGACCGTAAAAATCCCCTTTGGACATACGAGCGGGCAGTTGTCTTTACGCACTACGGATAACGTCGGCAATACCAGCATCGCCACTGTGGATGTCACCGTTCCGCTCAACATTGCCGATCCCTACACGGTGAGCGCTGGTTCAGCCACTCCATTAACAGCTCTGAATAGCGGTACAGCAGTTGGTCCAAAAGGCGACGATATAACTCAGGGAGTTGGCCTTCCCTTTCCTTTTCCATTCTTCGGCCAGCAAATGGGTGGCGTGAATGTTTCAAGTAACGGCGCGCTTTATTTTACTAATGAAGTGAATCCCAGTTTCGGGCCTCTTGATTTCGCAATCGCATCCAAGTCCAACCTTAACCATCTTCCGATGATCGCAGGCATGTGGGCCGACCTGAGGACTGACCGCAATTCGACTGACAATGTCTACATGATCAAACCCGACCTTGATCGCGTGATCTTTCGCTGGCAGGCAGTCACATTCGGGGACGAGACGCCCGTCAATTTCGAGATCGAGTTGCGCCGCGACGGAACAATTCAGATTCGTTACGGAGATGGCAACGCGAATCTGAAGCGAGTGATTGTCGGAATCTCCGGTGGAGAACCCGATGCTTATCTCGTGGGCTCACATTCGTCCGAGACCTCAACACTCAGTTTGACCAATGCTCAGACAGTCACGTTTGCGCTGCGCAATCCACCACCGCCGCCCATTAGTGACCTCGCGATTACCATCAAGGCATCTCCGGAACCCGTTCTCTCAGGCCAGAACCTTGTTTACCAGGTTGAACTGACGAACCTGGGACCAAATCCCGCTGACCTTCCGGTTTTGACAGTCTTGTTGCCCGCCGGAACAACCTTTGTCAGCTGCGCAACCCACTTTGATGCCACTTGTACTAACACCTCGGGAACCATTACCGGAAGACTCAATATCCTTGGGCTCTCGGTATTCTCGGGCAGCATCTTTTTCACGATAACTGTCAAAGTAGATGCAGCCGCGGGTGCATCGCTCCAGACCAGTGCTTCCGTCACCAGCGCCCGCCCGGATCCGAACCCGGCCAACAATTCAGCGAGCGTGACCAGCAACGTTGTCGCGCAATCGTTCTTCGGCAACGCGCGCGCGATCGCAGCGGGAAACACTCATACTACTAGTGTGCGTAATGATGGCACGGTTTGGACGTGGGGTCTCGGATCGCAGGGCCAACTCGGCGATGGTACCTCGGGTAGCGCGCTCAACCCTGTGCGCGCGATAACACCACTCCAGGTACCCGGCATCGACGGAGTAGAGGCGGTAGAAGACTCAACTGGCTTTGGCTTTGTCCTTGCGTTGAAGTCTAACGGCACAGTTTGGGGCTGGGGAAATAATTTCAACGCACAGCTCGGCGATGGCACGAGTGCGTCGCGGACGCGGCCTGTGCAAACCGTTGGGTTAACCAATGTGAAGGGAATAGCCGGGGGCGACGTTTATGGAGCGGCCGTTAAAACGGATGGCACCGTCTGGATCTGGGGCGCGCCAGTTCTGACGGGTGGTTTTAACCTGATCACGACGCCGGTACAGTTGAGCGGAATCACCAATGTCACCGCGATTGCCGGCGGAAATCGTCACCTGCTGATGCTCAAAACAGATAAGACCGTTTGGGCCATTGGCACTAACTCGATGGGCCAACTGGGAAATGGTAACACCAACAGCACAACCCCATTGCAGGTAACGGGTCTTTCAAACGTCGCGCGCATCGCTGCGGGCGACGAGTTCAGTCTGGCCCTTAAAGAAGATGGAACAATCTGGGCGTGGGGCAACAATTCCAACGGACAGTTGGGGCCGGGTGGCGGCAATACGGATCTTAACCCGCATCCGAATCCGGTCCTGGTTACGGGACTGCCAGGAGGAATGGCGAACATTTCTGCGGGTGGGGCTTTCTGTTTGGCACTTGCAAGCGACGGGACGATCTGGTCGTGGGGAAAAAACAGTAGCTTTCAACTCGGACACGGGTCGGGTTCCTCAACGACTCCGACACCTAAACAGATTCCAAATTTTGGGAACGTCGTTTCAGTCGCGGGCGGGCTTAATCACAGCGTGGCGCTGAAGAGTGACGGTTCAGTTTGGAGTTGGGGATTAAACCTTGAGGGCGAAGTGGGGGACAGCACAACTAACACTGTTCGAACAATACCC
>Ga0207643_10002364_pt1 | contig 10254 bp, 9 predicted proteins | sample KBSMisM62_FD_184313 | JGI IMG/M metagenome (GOLD analysis project Ga0207643, IMG submission 184313) | Miscanthus rhizosphere microbial communities from Kellogg Biological Station, Michigan, USA - KBS Miscanthus M6-2 (SPAdes) (version 2) | ecosystem: Host-associated > Plants > Roots > Rhizosphere... | reverse complement strand
GTCGGGCTGGGCGTGCGGTCGCGCGCACAGGCGGCCGAGCTCGCGGCGGTCGCCGACGGCGTGATCGTCGGCTCGGCGTTCGTCACGGCGGTCGAGAAGGGCGGGGCCGCCGGGGCCCGCGCGCTCGCGGCCGAGCTCGCCGAAGGCGTCCGCGCGCAGCCCGGGATCGCAGCAGGGTGACATTCCTCCGACTCAGTCGCAGCGGTGTCACCCCGCTGCGATCCGGGCCGCACCACCGCCGGGCTACGGTGGCGGTGTGACGTCCACCGTCCTGGCCTACATCCCGAGCCCGCCGCAGGGGGTGTGGCACCTCGGGCCGATCCCGATCCGCGCCTACGCGCTGTGCATCATCGCGGGCATCCTCATCGCGGTGTACTGGGGCGAAAAGCGGTTCGTCGCCCGCGGCGGGCAGCCGGGCACGGTGATGGACGTCGCGGTGTTCGCGGTGCCGTTCGGTCTCGTCGGCGGCAGGCTCTACCACGTCGCCACCGATTGGCAGACCTACTTCGGCCCGGGCGGCGACCCGCTGCGCGCCTTCATGATCTGGGAGGGCGGCCTCGGCATCTGGGGGGCGATCGCGCTCGGCGGCGTCGGCGCCTGGATCGGCTGCCGTCGCCGCGGGGTGCCCCTGCCCGTCTTCGCCGACGCGGTGGCGCCCGGCATCGTCGTCGCCCAGGCGGTCGGCAGGCTCGGCAACTACTTCAACCAGGAGCTCTACGGCGCGCCCACCACGCTGCCGTGGGGCCTGGAGATCTACCGCAGGGTCGACCCGGCCACCGGGATCCCCGATCCGTTGAACGGCGTGGCGCTCGACCACACGCCCATCGCCGTCGTGCAGCCCACGTTCCTCTACGAACTGATCTGGAACCTCCTGGTGGCGGCCCTGGTCGTGTGGGCCGACCGGCGGTTCCGGCTCGGCCACGGGCGGGCGTTCGCGGTGTACGTCGCGGGCTACACGGCAGGCCGGTTCGTCATCGAGCAGATGCGCACCGACTACGCCACCCGCGTGTTCGGCGACATCCGCATCAACGTCGTGGTCTCCGCGGTCGTCTGCATCGGCGCGCTGGTCTACCTCGTCGTCGTGCGCAAACCGCGCGAGGTGCTGGAGGGGCCCGCCGCGGCGGACGCCCCGGCCGAGGACGAGCCGGACGAGGGTAAGTCCGAGCCCGCCGTCGTGCTGACCAAGAGCGACAAGAGCGGCGACGACAGTACAGAGCCGGACGAGGGATGACCGGGTTCGCCGGGTTCGGCGAGGGCGCCGTCGACTTCTACGACGGCCTGGAGGCCGACAACTCCAAGGCCTACTGGACCGACCACCGCGGCGTCTACGAGAACGACGTCAAGGCGCCGATGCTCGCCCTCCTCGCCGCCTGCGAGGCCGAGTTCGGACCCGGCAAGATCTTCCGGCCCTACCGCGACGTGCGCTTCTCCAACGACAAGACTCCGTACAAGACGCACTGCGGCGCCACCGCGGGGCCGTACTACGTGCACCTCGGCTCGGACGGGCTGATGGCCGCGGGCGGCTACTACATGATGGCGCCCGACCAGGTCGCCCGGTTCCGCGCCGCCGTCGACGACGACCGCCGGGGCGACGACCTGGTCAAGCGGCTCGCCGCCGTCGAGGCCGAGGGCGTCACGATCGCGGGCGAGCAGCTCAAGACCCGCCCGCGCGGGGTCGACCCGGAGCACCCGCGGCTGGACGTCATACGCCGCAAGGGTCTCTACGGCCACCGCGGCTGGCCGCCCGACGACGTGCTGCACGAGGCGGCCGCACTCGACCGTGTGGTGGCGACGTGGCGCGTGGTGCGCCCGCTCGTCGAGTGGCTGGACGACCACGTCGGCCCCACCGAGCAACACCGCAGGTGACCACCGCCTGATCGTTCAAGAACCCGCGCTATGCTCGTTTGTGTGAGCCGCCGCACAAAGATCGTCTGCACCATCGGCCCGGCCACCGCGACCCCGGACCGCATCCGGGAGCTCGTGCAGGCGGGCATGGACGTCGCACGGCTGAACTTCAGCCACGGCACGCGCGAAGACCACAAGCAGGTCTACGACATGGTCCGGCACGCGGCCGACGCCGAAGGGCGCGCGGTCGGCATCCTCGCCGACCTGCAGGGCCCCAAGATCCGGCTCGGCCGGTTCGCGGCGGGCCCGGTCGAGTGGCGCACCGGCGAGGAGGTGCGGATCACCGTCGACGACGTGGCGGGCACGCACGACCGCGTCTCCACCACCTACAAGGGCCTCGCCGACGACGCCCGCGCCGAAGACCGGCTGCTCGTCGACGACGGCAAGGTCGGGCTGCGCGTCACCGCCGTCGAAGGCATGGACGTGGTCTGCCGCGTCACCGAGGGCGGGCCGGTCAGCGACAACAAGGGCCTCTCGCTCCCGGGCATGAACGTGTCGGTGCCCGCGCTGTCCGAGAAGGACGTCGCCGACCTGGAGTTCGCCCTCGAACTGCGGGTCGACATGATCGCGCTGTCGTTCGTGCGCAGCCCGGCCGACATCGACCTCGTCCACAAGATCATGGACGCCAGGACCGCCCGGCTCCCGGTGATCGCCAAGCTGGAGAAGCCGGAGGCGGTCGACAACCTCGAGGCCATCGTGCTCGCGTTCGACGGCGTCATGGTCGCCCGCGGCGACCTGGGCGTCGAGCTGCCGCTGGAGCACGTGCCGCTGGTCCAGAAGCGCGCGATCCAGATCGCCAGGGAGAACGCCAAGCCGGTGATCGTCGCGACCCAGATGCTGGAGTCGATGATCACGAACTCGCGGCCCACCCGGGCCGAGGCGTCCGACGTCGCCAACGCGGTGCTGGACGGCGCCGACGCCGTGATGCTCTCCGGCGAGACCGGCGTCGGCCGCTACCCGATCAAGACCGTGCGCACGATGGCGCAGATCGTGGAGGCGGTGGAGGAGGGGCCGGTCAACGTGCCGACCCTGCAGCACGTGCCGCGCACCAAGCGCGGCGTGCTCTCCTACGCCGCCCGCGACATCGGCGAGCGGCTGTCGGCGCGCGCGATCGTCGCGTTCACGCAGTCCGGCGACACCGTGCGCCGCCTCGCCCGCCTGCACACCCGCCTGCCGCTGCTGGCGTTCACCCCGATGCCCGAGGTGCGCAGCCAGCTCGCGCTGTCGTGGGGGGTGGAGACGTTCCTGGTGGACTTCGTCACTTCCACCGACGCCATGGTGCGCCAGGTTGACCACGCGATGCTCTCGATCGAGCGGTTCCAGCGCGGTGACCTCGTGGTCATCGTCGCGGGCGCGCCGCCCGGCACGGCGGGCTCCACGAACCTGATCCGGGTGCACCGGTTGGGCGAGGACGATCTCGGCTGACAGTATTCGGGGTGTGACCACCTCGACCGAGCCCGCGACCGGCCAGGAAGCGCTCGACGGGCTCGTCGGCCTCCTCGACCTGGAGACGCTCGAGGTCAACTTGTTCCGGGGGGTCAGCCCGCCGCACAGCCTCCCGCGGGTGTTCGGCGGGCAGGTCGCCGCGCAGGCGCTCGTGGCCGCGGGCCGCACGGTGCCCGAGGACCGCGAGGTGCACTCCCTGCACGCCTACTTCATCCGGCCCGGCGACCCCGCCGTCCCGATCGTCTACGAGACCGAGCGGGTGCGCGACGGCCGCTCGTTCACCACCCGGCGGGTGCTGGCGATCCAGCACGGAGTGCCGATCTTCGCGCTGTCGGCGTCGTTCCAGCTGGCGCAGACGGGGTTGCAGCACACGCAGCCCGCCCCCGTGGGCGTGCCCGCGCCGGACACGCTGCCCGGGCTCGACGCGCTCGCCTCGTCGGCGGGCGCGCGGTGGCTCACCCAGGGCCCGCGGCCGCTCGACATGCGCTTCGTGAGCCCGCCGCCGTGGTCGGACGAGTTCGCGGGCGCTTCCGAGGAGCCCGCGCGGGTCTGGATACGCGCCGACGGCAGCCTGCCCGACGACCGCCTGCTGCACGTCTGCATGCTCACCTACGTCAGCGACCTCACGCTGCTCGGCTCGGTGCTCTTCCGCCACGACCGCGCCGAGGGGCCGGTGCAGATGGCCAGCCTCGACCACGCCATGTGGTTCCACCGCCCGTTCCGCGCCGACGAGTGGCTGCTGTACACGTGCTACTCGCCGTTCGCGGGTGGCGGGCGGGGCCTGGCCACCGGCCGCTTCACCCAGGCCGACGGGACCCTGGTCGCCACCACCGTGCAGGAGGGCCTGGTCCGGGTTCGGGCATGATTCTGGGCCATGCAGGTTGAGACCGTCTTCCCCACCTCGGACGGCACGATGCCCGCGGTGCTCACCCTGCCCGACGAGGCCGAGGGCCCGGTCCCCGGCCTTCTCATGATCTACGAGATCTTCGGGATGAGCGACGAGATGCGCCGGGTGGCCCGCGACCTCGCCGCCGAGGGCTACGCCGTGCTCATCCCCGACCTCTTCGCCCGCGGCCGCGTGCGCGCGCTCTGCGTGGCCGCCACGATGCGCACGATGGTCAACGGCAGCGGTGCGGCGATGGACGACCTGGAGGCGGCCCGGCGCTGGCTCGCCGACCGCCCCGAGGTCGACGGCACCCGCCTGGGCACGATCGGGTTCTGCATGGGCGGCAGCTTCGCCCTCCTGCTCGCCCGCACCGGGCTGTACAAGGTCAGCGCGCCGTTCTACGGCAGGCCGCCCGACCTGCCGCGGTCGTGCCCGGTCGTGGCCAGCTTCGGCGGCCGCGACCGCGGGATGCGCGGCGCGCCCGAGAAGCTCACCGCCGACCTCGAGGCGGCGGGCGTGCCGCACGACATCAAGGTGTACCCCGACGCGGGCCACTCCTTCTTCACCCGGACGCCCGGGCTGACGGGGCAGTTGGTGCGACGGCTGCCGATCCACGCCGAGTACCACGAGGCCAGCGCGCAGGACGCGCACCGCAGGGTCGTCGCGTTCTTCCGGGAGCACCTCGGCGCTCCATGAGTCGCCGGGTGGGCCCAGTACGCCGCGTACGGCAGGATCGGTGGGCATGAGCGAGCGCAGCTGGGGATTCCGCACCCGCGCGGTGCATGCCGGGGCCGTGCCGGACGCGACGACCGGCGCCCGTGCCACGCCGATCTACCAGACGTCGAGCTTCGTGTTCGAGGACACGACCGACGCGGCCAGCCTGTTCGCCCTCCAGAAGTACGGGCTGATCTACAGCCGGATCGCCAACCCGACGGTCGCGGTGTTCGAGGAGCGGCTGGCCAGCCTGGAGGGCGGGCTCGGCGCGGTCGCGACGTCCAGCGGGCAGGCCGCCGAGTTCCTCACGTTCGCCTGCCTCACGGGGGTGGGCGACCACATCGTCGCCACCGCCGGGCTCTACGGCGGCACGATCACGCAGCTCGACGTCACGCTGCGCCGCTTCGGCGTGGACACCGCGTTCGTGTCCGGGCGCGAGCCCGCCGACGTCGCCGCGGCGCTCACCCCGGCCACCAAGCTGGTGTTCACCGAGGTGATCGCCAACCCGTCCGGCGCGGTGGCCGACCTCGCGGGCATCGCCGAGGTCGCCCACGACGCCGGGGTGCCGCTGATCGTGGACGGCACCATGGCCACGCCCTACCTGTGCCGCCCCATCGAGCACGGCGCCGACATCGTGATCCACTCCGCCACCAAGTTCCTCGGCGGGCACGGCACCACACTGGGCGGCGTGGTCGTCGAGTCGGGGAAGTTCGACTGGAGCCGATTCCCGCAGATGACCGAGCCCGTGCCGTCCTACGGCGGGCTCACGTGGTGGGGCAACTTCCAGGAGTTCGGGTTCCTCACCAAGCTGCGCGCCGAGCAGCTGCGCGACATCGGCGCCACGCTCTCCCCGCACAGCGCTTTCCTGCTGATCCAGGGCGTGGAGACGCTGCCGCAGCGGATGGCGGCGCACGTGGCCAACGCCCGGGTCGTCGCGGAGTGGCTGGCCGCCGACCCGCGCGTGTCCTACGTGTCGTGGGCGGGGCTGCCCGACCACCCCGACCACGACCGGGCGCAGAAGTACCTCCCGCTCGGCCCCGGCGCGGTCTTCGCGTTCGGCGTGGCGGGCGGCCGGGCCGCGGGAGAGCGGTTCATCGAGTCCGTGCAGCTCTGCAGCCACCTGGCCAACATCGGCGACGCCCGCACGCTGGTGCTGCACCCGGGCTCCACCACGCACCGCCAGCTCACCCCCGAACAGCTCGCCGCCGCGGGCGTGCCGGAGGACCTGGTGCGCATCTCGGTCGGGCTCGAAGACCCCGAAGACATCCTGTGGGACCTCGACCAGGCCCTGGCCGCGGCCGCCAAGGAGGCGTCGTGAGCGAGCTCGCGAGCGAACCGTCGATGCAGGGCTGGGAGAACCCCGCCGCGGGTGAGCGGCAGCAGATCCTGCGCGAGACCCGCACCCTGGCGATGGTGGGCGCGTCGCCGAACCCGGCGCGCGCCAGCAACTTCGTCGCCACCTACCTGCTCTCCAGCAGCGCCTACGAGGTGTGGTTCGTCAACCCGAACGCCACCGAGATCCTCGGGCGGCCGGTGTACCCGTCGCTCGCCGACCTGCCGGGCGTGCCCGACCTCGTCGACGTCTTCCGCCGCATGGAGGACATCCCGGCCGTGCTCGACGACGTCCTCGAGCTGGACGGCGTCCGCACGTTCTGGCTCCAGTTCGGCCTCTACGACGAGACGCTGGCCAAGCGGGGGGAGGCGGCCGGGCTCACGGTCGTGATGGACCGCTGCGTCAAGGTCGAGCACGCCCGCTTCCACGGCGGCCTGCACCTGGCGGGCTTCGACACCGGCGTGATCACCTCCCGCCGCCGCGGCTGACGGCCCACCCCACCCGACTTCGCACCTCTTCGGTCTCTTCGCACCCCGTCGGCGGGGTGCGAAGAGCGGTCAAGGGGTGCGAAGTCGTCGGTGAGGCGGCCGGGGTGTGGCGGTGACCACGCCTGTGGCGCCCGTCGCGGCGACCGGCGCGGGCGGGTACTAGCCTCCGGGGCGTGTCTGCAGCGTCGAGCGCACCCGTCAACGTCACCGTCACCGGAGCGGCCGGTCAGATCGGCTACGCCCTGCTGTTCCGGATCGCCTCCGGCCAGCTCCTCGGGCCCGACACGCCGGTCAGCCTGCGGCTGTTGGAGATCCCGCAGGCCGTGCGGGCCGCCGAAGGGGTGGCGCTGGAGCTGCAGGACTGCGCGTTCCCGCTGCTCTCCGGCGTCGACATCACCGACGACGCCACCAAGGCCTTCGACGGCGTGAACGTCGCGCTGCTCGTCGGCGCCCGCCCGCGCACGAAGGGCATGGAGCGCGGCGACCTGCTGGAGGCCAACGGCGGCATCTTCGCCCCGCAGGGCCGGGCGATCAACGCCGGGGCGGCCGACGACGTGCGCGTGCTGGTGGTCGGCAACCCGGCCAACACCAACGCGCTCATCGCCAAGGCCGCCGCGCCCGACGTGCCCGGCGAGCGGTTCACGGCCATGACCCGGCTCGACCACAACCGCGCCGTCGCCCAGCTCGCCGCCAAGCTCGGCGTGCCGCTCACCGAGGTGAAGCGGATGACGATCTGGGGCAACCACTCCGCCACCCAGTACCCCGACCTCTACCACGCCGAGGTCGGCGGCAAGATCGCCGCCGAGCAGGTGGACGACGCCTGGCTGCGCGACGAGTTCATCCCGCGGGTCGCCAAGCGCGGCGCCGAGATCATCGAGGTGCGCGGCGCCTCCTCGGCGGCGTCGGCGGCCAACGCGGCCATCGACCACGTCTTCGACTGGGTCAACGGCACCCCCGAGGGCGACTGGACCTCCGCCGCGATCCCGTCGGACGGCTCCTACGGCGTCACCGAGGGCATCATCTCCAGCTTCCCCGTCACCTCGGAGAACGGCTCCTGGAAGATCGTGCAGGGGCTGGAGATCGACGAGTTCTCCCGCTCCCGCATCGACGCCACCGTCGCCGAGCTCCGGGAGGAGCGCGACGCGGTGAAGGCGCTCGGCCTTATCTAGCGAGCACGATCGCGAAGGACTCCGGCGGCAGCTTCAGCTCGCCGCCGGAGCCCTCGACCGGCTCCGACGCCAGCAGGATGGCATCGATCGGGCCGACCGGCACCGAGGCGGGCGCGTCCCTCAGGTTGCACACCACGCGGATGCGGCCGCGGTGCACCACGACGGTGCGGGCCTCGTCGTCGACGGCCACCTCCACGTCGTCGAGCCACGGGTCGGTCAGTTCCGGCCACGCCCGGCGGAGCGCGATCAGCTCGCGGTGCATGCGCAGGAGCGTGGCGTGCGGCTCCTGCTCGCGCTCGGTCCAGTCGAGTTTGGAGTCGAGGAACGTGGCGTCGGCGTTGGGGTCGGGCACGACGGCGTCGCCCCAGCCGTGGTCGGCGAACTCCGCGGTGCGCCCCTCCCGCACCGCGTCGCGCAGCGCCGCGTCGGGGAAGTGGGAGAAGAACATCCACGGCGTGCGCGCGCCCCACTCCTCGCCCATGTACAGCATCGGCGTGAACGCCGAGGTGAACACGAGCGCCGCCCCGCAGGCCAGCAGGCCGGGGGAGAGGGTGTGGGTGAGCCGGTCGCCGGTGGCGCGGTTGCCGATCTGGTCGTGGTTCTGCAGGTAGACCACGAACCGGTGGGCGGGGATCCGCCGGGTGTCCACGGGCGCGCCGTGGTTGCGCTGCCGGAAGCTCGACCACGTGCCCTCGTGCAGGAACGCCCGGGTGAGCACGTGGGCGAGGCCGGTGAGGCCCGCGGTGGCGAAGTCGGCGTAGTAGCCCTGCGCCTCGCCGGTGAGGGTGGTGTGCAGGCTGTGGTGGACGTCGTCGCACCACTGCGCGGTGAGGCCGTAGCCGCCGCCTTCGCGCGCGGTGACCAGCCGGGCGTCGTTGAGGTCGGACTCGGCGATCAGCGAGAGCGGACGGCCCACGTGCGCCGAGAGCGCCTCCACCTCGGCGGACAGCTGCTCCAGCACGTGCGTGGCCCGCGTGTCGCGCAAGGCGTGCACCGCGTCGAGGCGCAGCCCGTCGACGTGGAAGTCGCGCAGCCACATCAGCGCGTTGTCGATCACGTAGCGGCGCACCGGCTCGGAGAGCGAGCCGTCCAGGTTGACCGTCGGACCCCAGATGTTGCTGCCCGCGAAGTAGGGGCCGAAGCGGTCGAGGTAGGCGCCCGACGGGCCGAGGTGGTTGTAAACGACGTCCAGCACCACGCCCATGCCGCGCAGGTGGCAGGCGTCCACGAACCGCTTGAACGCGTCCGGGCCGCCGTAGTTCTCGGTGACCGCGTACCAGCCGACGCCGTCGTAGCCCCAGTTGCGCGGGCCGTCGACGGCGTTGACCGGCAGCACTTCCACGAGGTCGACGCCCAGCTCGGCCAGATGATCGAGCCGCCCGATCGCCGTGTCGAACGTGCCCGCCTCGGTGAACGTGCCGATGTGCAGCTCGTAGAGCACGCTGCCGGGCAGCTGGCGGCCCGTCCACGAGCGGTCGGTCCAGAAGAAGGCCGACTGGTCGTAGAGCTGCGACGGGCCGTGCACGCCGTCGGGCTGGCGGTAGGAGCGGGGGTCGGGGAGCGGCGTGGGGTCGTCGTCGAGCAGGTAGGCGTAGCGGGCGCCCGCGGGCGCGTCCAGCTCGGCCCGCCACCAGCCCGCGCCGTCGGGCGTCATCGGGTGCGTGACGCCGTCGAGGTGTACCCGGACCCGGTTGCGCTGCGGTGCCCACACCGCGAAGTCAGCCACCCCTCGATCCTTCCCTACGCCGGACGGACGAGCAGGGCCACCGGGTAGCGGGCCAGGAGGTCCGCGAGCCGGGGCGCGGCGCCGTCGACGGCGGTGTCGGTGACGACGTCGTGCCAGTCCGCCGACCCGTCGGGCAGCGGGAGCACCGTGTCGCCCCACCCGCCGCGGGCGGCCAGCCCGACCGGCAGCCGCGTCGCCACCGCGACGAGGGACGACGACCGCTGGAAGGCCACCGCGTGCGCGGCGGCGGGCCCGTCGGCGGGCAGCGGCCGGTAGCCGACGAACTCCTCCGGCCGGTAGCGGCGCAGCCGCAGCGCGCTGGTGGTGACCAGGAGCTTGGCCGCCCCTTCCGCGTCGACGTCGGGCAGCCAGCCCTCGTCGAGGCGGGCCAGCAGGTCCCGCCGGGCCGCCCAGTCGACCGGCCTGCGGTTGTCCGGGTCGACCAGCGAGTACTCGAAGAGGTCGGTGCCCTGGTAGACGTCGGGCACCCCGGGGCCCGCGAGCTGCAGCAGCTTCTGGCCCAGCGAGTTCGACCACCCCGGCCCGCTGATCCGGGCGACGAGCTCCTCGATCTCGGCCACGGTCTC
>Ga0207643_10002361_pt1 | contig 10262 bp, 4 predicted proteins | sample KBSMisM62_FD_184313 | JGI IMG/M metagenome (GOLD analysis project Ga0207643, IMG submission 184313) | Miscanthus rhizosphere microbial communities from Kellogg Biological Station, Michigan, USA - KBS Miscanthus M6-2 (SPAdes) (version 2) | ecosystem: Host-associated > Plants > Roots > Rhizosphere... | reverse complement strand
CTCGTTACCATCAATCACATCCGGCCCATCCTGGTCCGGTTCCCCCTCCCGGCTCAGCAACTGGGAGAGATCCGCGGCCGTCCGAGGAAGGACGTCGAAGTCGTGGCACAGCCGGCCGGTACCGGTGTACCGGTCAAAGGCCGGCTGGTTTTCATGGACAATGCAGTGGATAGCAGCACCGGTACCATCCTGCTCAAGGGCAGTTTCGACAATGCCGACGGTACCCTCTGGCCCGGCCAGTTCGTGAGTGTGAGTGTGCAGCTCTACGTACAGAAGGACGCTCTCGCGATCCCGGCCGTGGCGGTCCTGACCGGGCAACAGGGCACATCCGTCTTCGTGGTGGATTCGGCCCAGACCGTGGCACCCCGTACGGTCAAGGTGGCGCGTACTGCCGGAGACATCGCGGTTATCGAAAGCGGTCTCCAGGCTGGAGAACGCGTCGTGACCGATGGGCAGCTTCGCCTGGTGCCCGGTGCCCGCGTCGAGATCAAGACTCAGCCGGTGCGCGGTCCGGAGGAAGCGTCGTGAACATCGCCGAACCATTCATCCGGCGTCCCGTCATGACGACGCTGGTTTCGGCCGGCGTCCTGATTTTCGGGACTATCGCGTACCGGCTGTTGCCGGTGAGCGACCTGCCCACCGTGGATTACCCAACCGTGAGCGTCAGTGCCTCGTTGCCCGGAGCGAGTCCGGAGACGATGGCGTCGGCGGTTGCTACCCCGCTGGAAAAACAGTTCTCGACCATTCCGGGCCTCGATGTGATGACCTCATCGAGCGGCCTGGGCAGTACTTCGATCACACTCCAGTTTACGCTCAGCCGGAACATCGACGCCGCTGCGGCGGACGTGCAGGCCGCGATCTCCCAGACTCTGCGTCAGCTGCCGCAGGGCATGCTGCCGCCTTCGTATCGCAAGGTCGATCCCTCGTCCTCTCCGATCGTGTACTACGCGCTCACGTCGGCTACGATGCCGTTGTCGGCGCTCGACCATTATGGGCAGACCTTCATCGGCCAGCGACTCTCGACGGTGGATGGTGTCGCCCAGGTGCAGGTATACGGATCGCAGAAGTACGCGGTGCGAATTCAGCTGGATCCTCAGAAGCTGCAGGCCTGGAAGATCGGTATCGACGAGGTCGTCGATGCCATCAACAGCGGGAACGTCAACCTCCCGACCGGCATTCTCTGGGGCACTGACCAGGCCTATACGGTGCAGTCCAACGGGCAGCTGGAGAGCGCCGCGGCGTTCCGGCCGCTCGTGATCACTTACCGCAACGGGGCGCCGGTTCGGCTGCAGGATGTCGGACAGGTCACCGACGGGGTGCAGAGCGACAAAGTCGCGAGCTGGTTCAGCGGCACCCGGGCCATCGTCCTCGCGGTCCAGCGCCAGCCGGGGACCAATACCGTCGCGGTAACGAAGCGGGTGAACGAAGTGATGTCGCAGCTGGAGAAGCAACTCCCCGCCGCGGTGAAGGTCACCAAGATGTTCGACCGCTCGGAGGGAATTCAGCAATCGGTGTCGGACGTCCGGTTCACCCTGCTCCTGACCATCTTCCTCGTGATCCTGGTCATCTTCCTGTTCCTCAGGAATATCCCGGCCACGATCATTCCGAGCATGGCGCTGCCGATGTCCCTCATCGGCACCTTCGCGGTGATGTACCTGCTCGGCTTCAGTCTCGACAACCTGTCGTTGATGGCGCTGACCCTCGCGGTGGGCTTCGTCGTGGACGACGCCATCGTGGTGCTGGAGAACATCGTCCGGCACACCGAGCTGGGGGAACAACCGTTCGACGCGGCGCTGAAGGGGGCGAAGGAGATCGGCTTCACGATCGTCTCGATGACGTTGTCCCTCGTGGCCGTCTTCATCCCGGTGTTGCTGCTCCAGGGCCTCATTGGGCGGTTGTTCCGTGAGTTCGCCGTCACCATTGCGGTCGCGATTCTGGTATCGGGATTTGTGTCGCTCACGCTTACCCCAATGCTCTGCGCCCGGTTCTTGAAGCCCGGGCGCACCGCCCAGCCCGGCCGATTCTACCAGACCACCGAGCGGCTCTGGCTCCGGCTGCTTGGGGCATACGACCGGTCCTTGTCCTGGGTGATGGACCACAGCCGCTCCGCCCTGGCTTTCTCGGCGGCCATCCTGATCGGAACGGCGCTCCTGGGCCACGTCGTGGAGAAGGGCTTTATCCCCAGCGAGGACCAGGGGATGCTCTTCGGCAACGTCGTGACTCGGGAGGGTACTTCCTACGATGCCATGGTCCGCCACCAGCAGGAGGTAGCTCGAATCGTTCAGGCCGACTCGAATGTCGAAACCTTCATGTCGTCCGTGGGGTCCGGAGGCCGCTCCTCCGGGATCAATGAGGGGACCCTCTTCCTTCAGCTCAAAGACCGGAGCAAGCGCAAGCTCGACGCCGATGCCGTCGCGCGCGAGATCACGGCCAAGGCGTCCGCGATCCCCGGCGTCCAGGTATACCTCACCAATCCTCCGGTGATCAACATCGGCGGCCGGCGGACCAGAAGTCTCTACCAGTATACCCTGCAGGGGACCGACATCAACGAGCTGTTCCAGAAGGCCGGCGAGTTCGAGGTCGCGGCCGGGAAACTTCCGGGAATCACCGACGTGAACAGCGACTTGCAGATCAAGAATCCGCAGGTGCAGGTAACCATCGACCGGGACCGCGCCGCCCAATTGGGCATTTCCGCCGAGGCAGTGCAGGAGGCGCTGTACAACGCTTACGGAGCCCGCCAGGTCTCGACCATCTTCACCCAGGATGACCAGTATTGGGTCGTGATGGAGCTGTTGCCCGAGTACCAACGGGATCTCGCGGCGCTGAATCTGCTCTCCATCCGCTCCCCCAATGGAGACCTGGTTCCGCTCACCACTCTGGCCAAAGTGGCCCCGGACGTCGGTCCGCTGACCGTCAATCACCAGGGCCAGTTGCCCGCGGTCACCATCTCCTTCAACACCGCTCCCGGCGTCTCTCTGGGCGATGCGGTCACCCGGGTGCAGGATCTCGCACGGCGTACGCTGCCCTCCTCGATCAGCACGACGTTCTCCGGTACCGCCCAGGCGTTCCAGGAAGCACAGAGCGGACTCCTCATCCTCCTGGTTCTCGCCATCGTCGTGATCTACCTAGTGCTCGGCATCCTGTACGAAAGCTTCGTGCACCCGATCACCATTCTCACCGGGTTGCCGTTTGCGGGATTCGGGGCACTGCTCATCCTCGTGATTACCCGTCTGGACCTGAGCATCTACGCGTTCGTCGGAATCATCATGCTGGTGGGCCTGGTGAAGAAGAACGCCATCATGATGATCGACTTCGCCATTGAAGCCGAGCGGCGGGACAAGAAGTCTCCTCGCGATGCTATTCTGGAAGCGTGCCACGTCCGGTTCCGTCCCATCATGATGACCACGATGGCGGCCCTCATGGGGACGCTGCCGATCGCGCTGGGAGCCGGTGCCGGTGCCGAGTCCAGACGCCCGCTGGGCGTCGCAGTGGTCGGTGGCCTCGCCTTTTCTCAGCTGATCACGCTGTATGTGACGCCGGTCTTCTACACCTACTTCGACACCCTGGCCGCCAGGGTCAAGGCGTGGAGAACACGCAGACGGGCCGTGGCGGTAGAGGCGCACTCAACTGCTCCCTGATGCCGGCGCATCCTCACATCTCTGATCATCACATCCCTACCTCCTTCCATCCTCACATCCCCTGACCACTCCCCCGACGCTCGTCCGCACCATGGGGCGGTGGTCCCTCACCGCCCTGATGATCAACTCGATCGTGGGGAGCAGTGTGTTTGGTCTTCCTTCGATCGTGGCGGGAAAGCTTGGGTCAGCCAGTCCCTGGGCCTGGGTGCTCGCGGCAATTGGGACCGGGTCGATCGTTGCGTGCCTGGCCGAGGTGGCCTCGCGGTTCGGAGGAGCCGGCGGTCCCTACCTCTACGCGCGGGTTGCCTTTGGCAGGCTGGTAGGAATCGAGTCTGGTTGGCTCCTCTATCTCGCTCGCATTACCGCGGCGGCCACTAACGCGAACCTCTTCATCATTCTCCTCAAGGAGTTCTGGCCCGGTGCCTCGGAACCACTTACCGCCCGGGTGATCCTGGCGGTGATCATCGGTGGACTCGCGGTGCTCAACTTCCGAGGCGTCTGGTTTGGAGCGGCAGCGAGCAACCTGTTTGCGGTCGCGAAGCTGGTGCCGCTCGGTCTTTTCATCATTGCCGGGCTGGTTTTCGCATTCTCTTCCCACGGGGTACAGCCGCAGCCGATTCTGGCTCCCCCATTAACCTGGCTGGAGGCGATCCTGTTACTGGTCTTCGCCTACGGGGGATTCGAGGGCGCGCTCCTGCCGCTGGCCGAGGCGAAGGATCCTCGACGTGACGCCCCGTTTGCGCTCTTCACCGCGCTGGGGGTAGTCACCTTGATCTACACCCTGACGCAGTTCGTCGTCGTCCACGTATTACCTGATCCATCCGCCAGCGAGCGGCCGCTTTCGGCCGCAGCCGGAGTGTTCGCTGGGATAGCCGGCGCCAAAATCATGGGTGCGGCCGCACTCGTGTCGATCTTTGGCTATCTGGCCGGGGTCACGCTGAATGTTTCGCGTCTCACCTTCGCGATGGCCGAGCAGGGTGATGTGCCGGCTGCCTTCGGCCGGATCCACCCGAAGTTTCGTACTCCGCACGTCTCGCTGTTCTGGTACGGCACCCTGGTCTGGCTGCTGGCTGCGAGTGGAACCTTTCTGCAGAATCTCACATTGTCGGTTGTCTCCCGTCTGATCATCTACGCTATGATATGCGCTGCGCTGGTCCAGCTGAGGCGGCGCGAGCTCACTCCCGCACCGATGTTTACCCTGCCGGCCGGAGCGCTAGTGGCTGGTGCCGGAATTCTCTTCTCGCTGACGATCGTCACCCGACTGAGCTGGCGGGATGGGGCGGCTCTTGGGGTGACCCTGCTGTTGGGGGGTCTGAACTGGCTCTGGGCCCGGGCCAGGAGCGGCTAGAGCCCGGTTCCCGATCCGCTGCGACCGTCGTCCCGCCTCCAGCATCCTTCCCCGCAGCAGCACGACCGCTGAGAACCCAATAACCCAGGGAGACTTTATGCCGCGCTTGTTGAGCGCCGCGGCGCTCACCGTCTTGTCCGCTCTGACCGCACTACCCGGGGGCGACGCGCTCGCCCAGGACCACGACCACGACCATGACTACCGGTTCGTCGTAGGGGGACGCCCGCGAATCGGGGTGATGATTGACGCCCGGGCCGATTCCTCAACCGACAAGATCGGAGCCCGGATCAAGGAGGTGACGCCGGATGGTCCCGCGGACAAGGCCGGCCTCAAGGCCGGGGACATCGTCACCAGCTTCAACGGCACTGGCCTCGGCGGTGTCAAGAGCGACGACGAGGATGAATCAGGGCCCGGTCAGAAGCTGATCGACCTCGCGCGTAAACTTGATGTGGGCGATACCGTGACCGTGCAGTACCGACGGGGCACCGAGACGCGTACCGCCCGGATCATCGCGGAAGATGTGAAGATGAGCATGCGGATGTGGATGCCTCACATGCAGGACCTCCCCCGCATGAAGATGCCCGACTTCGATGGTGATGATGGGGACTTCCGCGTCTTCATTAACGGCGGGCTCGCCGACCTGGACATGGTAGACCTCAATCCGGACCTTGGCGAATACTTCGGCACCAAGACCGGCGTCCTGGTCGTGAAGACGCCCAGCGATTCAACCCTTCCGTTGAAGGCGGGAGATGTGATCCTCAAGATCGATGGCCGGGAGCCCAAGAGCGTCTCCCAGGCCGAGCGAATCCTGAGGTCCTACGATTCAGGCGAAACGGCCAAGCTCGAAGTGATGCGGAAGCAGAAGCGCGTCACCGTGAGCTGGGCCGTTCGTGAGCGGACAACCAGAGAATGGCACTGGCGCACGCCTGAAGCACACCCGGCGCGAGGCCGGATCGAAAGGACCTGAGGGGAAAACCAGACGGCCTCGCCGAGTGGCGAGGCCGTCTGCTTACTGCACGGGTCGGTCGGCAGGAATCGATCAGTTACCCAGAATCTTCATCGCTACGCCCTTGCGGCGGAACGTGCTGAGCGGAAGCGGGGTGATGCCGGTGGTCTCGGTCACGCCGCTGCAGGTCGGCGGGAGCGCCTTGCACTGGGTGTTCCCGAGCCCGCAAGGCCCGCTGTTGAAGGTCAGCTTCGCACCGTCCGGGTTGCTGATCACATTGAACCGGAAGGTGATGTTCTGATAGCCCAGCATTGACACGTTCGAGAACGTGAACTGGACCGGCAGGTTCTGGCTGCTGTTGCCTCGCAGAATCGCGGTCTCAGTGCTGCTGCCGATGGTCGAGCCGTAGCTGTCGCCACCCGCGATGAGCTGAATGGTGTAGGGGATCGGGATGTTCGCCGTCCGGTTGGCCGACAGGTAGAGGGTCACCTGTTTCAGCGTCTTGCCCGGACGCTTGACATAGAAGGCATTTACCAACTCGTCGCCGGAGCCCGTGGTCACAGGGCATGTGGTCAGAGCAACGGAGGACGAGGTGCCGGTCGCCGTGAAAGTCACGTCCGGCAACGGCCCCAGCGCCGTGATGGAAGCGTTCATCGTGTTGGTGCCTGCCACGATGGTCCACCCGGTTGACGCGACGCCGCTGGCGTTGGTGAGGGCACCGGTCGGGTTCACACTACCCGCTCCGCTGGCCACCAGGAACGTCACCCCAGCGGCCGCCACCGGGTTACCGTACTGGTCGGTCACCTTTACCGACGGGGCGGTGGTGCCGACCGTAGTCCCCAGAACACTGCCTTCAGCCGCGGTCTGGTTGTTCCCTCCATTGATGGAAATCAGGGCGGCAGTCGACGCCCCGATGTTGAACGCATCGCTGGTAGCAGAGGTCAGCCCCGTCGAAGTGGCGGTGAGGGTGTACCCGGTCCCGGCCTTCTGGATGCTGAGGCCTGAGAACGTGGCGACTCCCTGGGTTGCACTGACCGTCTTGGTGCCAAGCAAGGTGGCGCCATTCCCTGCGTTGAGTGCCAGGGTCACCGAGGCGCTCGAAGCCGGCACCGTGCGGCCAAACTGGTCCTGCACTGCAACGGTGACGCTGAACGCGGTCCCCGCCGTCGTGGTAGTCGGCTGGACGGTGAATCCCAGCTTCGTGGCTGGATAGCCCGTGGCGGTGTAGACCACCCCAGCCGAAGGCTCGATAACACTGTTGAGATGGGGCGGCGTGGCGACGGCGGTCACCGTGTTGGTGCCACTCCCCAGAATCCAGCTGCCCACCGCGGCGAATCCCTGAGCGTCCGTGGTGGTTGCGACGCTGGTGACCGGGGTGTTGTCGCCGACTGCGGTCAATTTGCCGGCGCTCGAGGTGACCGAGAATCCGACTGCAATGTTGGTCAGGGGATTACCCAACGGGGTAAGCACCTGTGCCTTGGGCGCCGTGACCGTCCCACCTTCAGCTGCGGTCTCTCCTGAGGTCGGCGAAGCCGCGCTGATGAACGCTGCCGTGTCCACCGCACCGAAGGGGCTAAAGGTCCTTGTCTTGGAAACTGTGCCGGTGCCAGTAGCGAGGGCTGCGGCGTAAAGCGCCCGCGGAGCCAGAACGGCTGCCAGTCTCCCGGTCAGTCCCTGCCACCCCCGGGCGGCAAAGCTGCCGAGTGTGCTCCCCGTCGTAGACAGGGGTCCCGGCGGATCGACAGTCGTCCCAGCGCAGTCCAGGAACGCGGTGCCAGGCGGTAGAATTTCGATGGTCGTGAAGTTGGGCTCCGGGACGTTGTGCGCCAGGCGCAACCGCGACGGGTCGGGCGGCGGGAACGTCAGATTTTCCGGCAGGCAGATCTCGACGACGGCGTCCTGCTGAAACAGCTCGCCCGAGGACGTCTTGTACTCGTAGTAGAGCGGGTACTGGTCGAGCTGGGTGAGCAGCGGGCCGGGGAAATCTGGATGGATCCGGCTCAGGGAGATCACCGTAGGCTGGGTGACCGTCCCGGTGCCGGGAGGAAGCTGGACGCCACTGTGTCCTGACGGTGCCAGGAGCGTCTGGGCCGGCGAGCCCGGCTGATAGAGCGTCGCGTTGCCGTCATCGCCGAGGGGGTCGAGAATCGCATCAATACCGCTGATGCAGTAAAGCAGATTCGTTAGGTCAGTCACCGCCTGGTTTGTCCCACCGCTGTACGAGGTCAGGTCGTTCAGCTGACCTTGGTGCAGCTTGTCCAGGGTGAATCCGATGAGGTTGTAAGTGTTGCTCTGTGCGGATGCAAAGTCGGTCGGAGGCGGGGCATTGAGCAGGTCGACAATCTGCTGGAAGCGGGTCTGCGCCGCGTTCAGGTTCCCGCCGCTGAAAAGCTGGTTGATCAGGTCCGACGCCGTCTGCAGGTTCTGCTGAAGGCTGGGGCTGCAAATAGGGGCCGTGACGTTCGCGGTGGGCCCGTTGCTTGGCGTTGTGAACTGATCGCCCTTCTGGTCGGAACACGCGGTGGCGAGGACGATGGCAGCAACAAAACCGGCAGCGCGGCGTCGCATAGACTCTTCCTGCTGAGGAGGGCCTTCTCTATCCCAACAATTGCGATGTGTGAGCGGAGGCAATCTGCCCCGGTGGATGGCTCTACGCAAGACGCAAACCGTTGCCCGTCGCCCGGAAGTGGGAGGACCTGCGCTGCATATCCAGCACGGGGGGGCTAGTTTTTGTTGCCGTCACGCGACACTTGGAGGCCCAGGTATGGCCGCAAGGCCCCAACCGTGGCTTACCGGGGAGCTCCTACGACCTCGCGATATCGCGGGTCGTTGGAAAGGCCGCGAAACCACCAGTTCGGGTCGTCGCGGAAGCCCGCCCGCCGGCTGGGGTTAGCGAGCAGGTAAAGCTTGATCTGGTTAACGGCTTCGGTAGTGTCACCCACCAGGGTCCAGACGAACGCCGCCGTGCTGGCGAGGTCCCGCGAGGGATCGACTGCGGGATCGTCCTTGGTCCGGCGGAGGATACTCCGGGCGCTGTCCTTGAGGCCGGCCCGGGACAGAATGCCAGCGACCAGTACCTGGGCGTTGAGCTGCTGGTATTTTCGGTCCGCCTCATCCTTGGTTAACTCGACCAGTGAGTCGGCCAGTTGCCAGGCCTTCGTCGGATCCGGGTCTGGCACGAACTTCGAGGTCATCAGCAGCATCTGGCACTCCACGAACCGCGGATTGTCCGGGAAGCGGCGTTTCCCCTCCCGGCACCATCGATCCGCGTCGGGGAACTGCCCGAGGTCGTATGACGAACCGGCGAGGCGGGCCAGAATGACGTCCGCGTTACTCAGATAGGAATCCTTCTCGTACGCCTTGCTCGCCGCCAGGTTCACATCCACCAGTGTCTTGTCCGGATGGTTGCCGTACAGGTGCGAGAGCACCGCGTAGGCACTGGCCTGGGAGGGTCGGATCCGGATGGCGGCTTCCAGGTCCTGCTGAGCGCTGAACAGCAGTTTCTCGCGTTTGGCCGAGTCGGGCTCGAGCGGGTAGAGCCAGCGCCAGTAATTCAGGGTCCCGCGCATCTCGAGGGCGTCGGGGTTGTTCTTGTCGAGCGCGAGAGCCCGCTCGGCGTGGCCCAGGCCCATGTCGATCATCTTGGCCGCGAGACCGGGATCGTCCATGGCGCGCCGGGAACGCCAAAAGGCCAGCGTGGCGCGGAGCACGATCGGGTCGGGCCATGCCGGATCGAGTCGCTCCGCCGCTTCCGCCAGCGAATCGGCGGTGAGGAACTCGCGGGTCGATCCGGCGGCGTCACCCACCTTGTACAATGAGTCTCCCCTGCTGCGGGCTTGCTGGGCCCGCTGATACCGGGACCACGCATCCGTGCTTCGCGTTCCCGCGCGAGTCCTAGTCACCTGGACTTCCTCGCCGATACGCTTGCGGATCTGGACCGCCGCTGCTTGGGCCAGGGTGTCGGACAGGGTGACGAGGTCGGTGGCGGCCTTCTTGAAGCTCGTCCGGCCGAACTCGCTTCCCCCGTCATCCAGTACCCGCACGCTGACCCGTATGCTGTCACCCTCAGGCTCGACGCTGCCAACCACCAGCGTGCCGACTCCAAGTGCCCGGGCAATACTGTCCCGGCCGACCCCGCCTGTTCGATACTGTGCCACCCCACCCTTGGATGCTACTGACAAGCCCGGAACCCCGCCTAATGCGCTGATCAGCCCTTCGGTTAGGCCGTCTGCGAGATAGCCGAGGTCGTGCTGGGGGCTCAGGTCCTCGAAGTAGAGCACCGCGATGTTGTGGCGGTCGAGGCCGCCGACGTCGCTTGCCGACCCACCGC
>Ga0207643_10002360_pt1 | contig 10265 bp, 5 predicted proteins | sample KBSMisM62_FD_184313 | JGI IMG/M metagenome (GOLD analysis project Ga0207643, IMG submission 184313) | Miscanthus rhizosphere microbial communities from Kellogg Biological Station, Michigan, USA - KBS Miscanthus M6-2 (SPAdes) (version 2) | ecosystem: Host-associated > Plants > Roots > Rhizosphere... | reverse complement strand
TCACTAACGGGACCACCTCAACTTTTCCCGAAGGAGGTACACCGTGCGCTGCCGTTTCTCCGCTAAATTGAAAGTCGACCAGTTCCATGATTCCTGGAACAACCTCACGAGATCGCCAGATAAAGTTGTTTGCCTTCGCGCGTTCTATATGGATGCAATGGAATGAAGTGACCAGGTTTTCACGCACTTCGGCCTCACCTTTATAGATGAATGTGCATGCGTCGCCGCGATTCATGGCTGCATCGTCGTGCACAAACAGATACTTACCCTTGAGAACAGCGCCCTGAACATCAATTGGGTTAGGAAACTCTACGACTGCTTTGCGTTTCTGAACGTCGCCTGCGGCCGTGCTTTTCCATGACACACTGCCGAATATCAGAGTACAAAACAGCACCGAAACGAAAATAAAGGTTTTCATACCTCTCTCCTCTCTGTTTGGGCCAATCCCATGCCGGCCCACATATAAGGTCATTCAGAGGCAACGTACGTTCCGATAGATGATTTTCAGATTTACTGGAGATTTCAGCGAGCCCCGCCGGCGCCGTTGGGGAAAGTTCCAATGCGGTGCGTGAAAAACCGCTTTTTTACGGGCCCCTATAGTTGGGCCATGACACTTTGGAACTGACTGTCAAAAATAACAGTCGCATCTTCCTTTAGATCGATCTCTAATCGATCTGGGGGGTGCAATTATTTTAATCGCCCATGTTAGGTTTATACTACGTGCAGCTGAAAGCGTTGCTGGCGCTCACCAGCCGAGGTTCTCTCTCTTGTTTGAAGGTGTTCTTCTCCGAACCAACATACGCTAAGCAAGCGAGAGAGTTAAGCGTCCTTATTGTTGTGTGTTGTGATGGTATCTCCCCCATGTTGCAGGAAAAACACTCATCTGCATGAGTGGCTCTTGACGCTGTTTTTTCTACTCGGACTACACCTGCTATGTGGGATCGAAGTAGCAGCACAGACGCCTAACAAGAGAGTTCTCATCCTCACAGCCTACGATCCCAATTATCCCGCGGTCATACTTCTTAACCAGAATGTAACAGCGACGATAAGGAATGGCTCAGCGGGTCGCGTCGAGTTCTTCTATGAATTCCAGGAGAATTTCAGGATTCCCAATGCGAAATATGAACAGGAAATGGTCAACTTCCTGAGACGGAAGTATGAGGGTGAGAATATTAACCTGGTACTGACTCTCGGTGCGCCCGCTCTAAGATTTTTACTAAAGCACGAGGCGGACCTGTTTCCTGGAATTCCGAAGGTCTATTACTTCCATGACGAAACTGAGCAGGAAGCCCACCTCCTTTGGCCACACGTTACCGGTGTCTGGGCCGATCCTGAGGTGAATAAGACGCTGGAGCTCGCATTGAGTCTCCAGCCGGACACAGAAAACGTCTTTGTCGTCTCGGGGAACTCTGATCAGGATAAATTTCTAAGAGATGCGGCACAAAAACAATTACGCCCGTATGAACAGCGACTTCATCTCACTTACCTCACAGATCTGACCCTCGACGAATTAAAACAAAGCGTGGCGGCGCTTCCTCCGAAAACTGTCGTGATCTTTGTCTCATTCTTCGTCGACAAAACGGGTAACGCCTACTCCGGACCAGAGGCACTTTCCAGAATTGCGACCACTGCGAATGCTCCGATTTTCGGCATCGCGGAAACTTATTTGGGCGCCGGCATTGTTGGTGGAAACCTGCTTGACTTTCAGGCACTCGGAAAACGCACCGGAGAAACCGCGCTACGATTAATGGCCGGCGAAACGGCTCGGGACGTTACTCCACAAACCACGTCAACGTTGAGAATGGCTGATTGGAGAGAACTGCAGCGCTGGAGATTTGCCGAGCAGAGACTTCCGGCGGGCACTATTGTTCGCTTTAAAGAGCTGACCTTCTGGGAGCGATACAAATGGTATGTAATCGCTGTCGCTTTCGGGCTTCTGCTTGAAAGCGGGCTGATCGTCTGGTTGTGGTTTACTCGGGCACGGCGCCGCCAGGCAGAAACTGAAAAAGAACATCTTGCATCAATCGCTGACTCCGAGCACCGCCGTGTAAACGAAGTGCTGTCGAATGTTCCAGGTGTCGTATGGGAATCCCACATCGATCCCGCCACTGGCACGCGCAAAACTACCTTTATCAGCAAATATGTAGAAAAGATGCTCGGCTACAGACCTCACGAATGGTTGGATCAGCCAAACTTAGGTTTGAGTCGTGTACATGAAGAAGATCGCGAAAGAGTCAGTCAGGAAACAAAGAAGCTTATTGAAAGCAAAGCTGGAGGAGTGGTTCGGTTTCGCTGGATCGCAAAAGACGGGCATATCGTCTGGGCGGAGGCGCACCTGGCGCCCACGGTTGATGAGTCAGGTGAGATTGTCAGTGTGCTCGGTGTGACACTGGACATAACAGAACAGAAGCAGGCTGAGAGCGCACTGCGACACAACGAGGCCCAGTTGGCAGGAATAATCGGTTCCGCCATGGATGCCATCATCAGTATCGATGATGAACAGGTAGTCGTTCTCTTCAACGCAGCAGCGGAAAAGATCTTTAATTGTTCTGCAGCGGAAGCGATCGGACAAAAGATAGATCGCTTCATTCCTGAGCGCTACCGTTTCAAACACCGCGAGCACGTTCGCCTGTTTGCCGAAACAAAGACGACAAAACGCCAGATGGGTACATTGCAAGAACTATACGGGTTGCGGGCTTCCGGCGAAGAGTTTCCCGTTGAGGCATCGATCTCGCAAACAGAAGTCGACGGCCGCAGGTTCTTTACCGTTATCCTTCGTGACATCACCGAGCGCAAACAGGCGGTAGACGAATTAATCGAGAGTGAAGAGAGATTTGCCAAAGCGTTCACCGCGAATCCGCAGCCTATGTCGCTAACTACTGTTCCTGGTGGCCGGTACATTGACGTTAATGACAGCTTTTTAGCCATGAGTGGTTACACCCTGCAGGAAGTGGTTAACCATACATCTGTAGAACTCAACGTTTGGGAAACAGCCGCCGACAGAATAGCGTTCTTTGAAGAATTAAATAGAAGTGGAGCGGTAATTGATTATGAAATGAGATTCCGTCGCAGGGACGGGTCATTCAGAACACTGCTCATGTCCTCGGAGCAGATCGAAATCCGCGGCGAATCATGTCTTCTGGTTGCATGCAACGATATAACGGAATTCATGCGGACGCAGCAGGCGTTGCGCGAGAGCGAAGCTCGGTTTAGAACCATGGCCGATACAGCGCCGGTTATGATCTGGATCTCGGATCAATCGAAGGGCTGCACCTACTTCAACAAGCAGTGGCTGGACTTCACTGGCAGGGAGATGGAGCAGGAACTCGGTAACGGATGGACGAGCGGAGTTCACCTGGACGATTACGAATACTGCTTGCAAACATATAACAGAAGCTTCGAACAAAGAAGTTCATTCGAGATGGAATACAGACTGCGCCGGAAAGATGGTGAATATCGTTGGGTTATCGACTCCGGGACGCCTCGCTTTTCGTCGGACGGATTATTTCTGGGATTCATCGGTTCTTGCATTGACGTCACGGAACCTAAACAAGCTGAGGTTGGGCTCCGCGAGGCGAATGAAGAACTAAATCGATTGAAGAATCAGTTAGAGGCCGAAAACATTTATCTCCAACAGGAGCTGCAAACCGATCAGACCTTCGGCGAGTTGGTGGGCCAGAGTAACGCCATCAAGGACATGCTGTTCAAAGCTGCCCAGGTCGCACCGACAAATTCAACTGTGCTCATTACTGGTGAGACAGGCACCGGAAAGGAGTTGGTTGCACGGGCCATTCACAGCGCCAGTTCTCGTAAAGATCATCCACTAATAAAAGTGAATTGTGCTGCTTTATCTCCAAGTCTCATTGAGAGCGAACTGTTTGGGCATGAGAAGGGAGCGTTTACCGGCGCTTCGGCACGCAGGCTGGGCCGTTTTGAGCTTGCTAATAACGGCACGATTTTTCTCGACGAGATCGGCGAACTGTCACTCGATATGCAAGTGAAGCTGTTGCGAGTGATACAGGAAGGTGAGTTTGAAAGAGTGGGTGGTACCAAAACGATCAAAGCTGACGTTCGGATCATCGCGGCCACCAATCGGAATCTCAAAGCTGGGGTTGAAAAAGGGACATTTCGTGAAGACCTTTGGTATCGCTTGAATGTATTTCCCATCACCGTGCCGCCGCTGCGAGAGCGCAAGGCCGATATTCCAGCGCTGGTCGAGCATTTTATTGCGAAGCTCGCTAAGAGATCAGGCAAAACGATCACGGCGGTTTCACCAGGCGTGATGCAAGTCCTGGAAGCACATTCATGGCCTGGCAACGTGAGGGAGCTGGCCAACGTGATCGAGCGTGCTGTAATTCATATGACGGGAAACCTTCTGCAATCGGTGGGGACATTTGAACACACAATTGAAGAGCCCGCGCCGTCTCTCAAAACGCTCGAAGAGGCTGAACGCGAGTTGATCGCGAACACATTGGAACGCACACACTGGCGGATTGATGGCCCACAGGGCGCTGCGAAAATTCTCGATATAAACCCAAGCACGCTAAGAGCGCGAATGCTTAAGCTCGGCATAAGTCGGCCCCGCGCGGCACACTCCACGAAGTAGACGAATGTCATTGGATTCGTCGATGATCGCAATTCCGTGCCTTAATCTATTAGCAGAGAATAGATTGGATAGCGTGAGAAATGATATTGGACCTTGGGCTAACAAAGGCAGACGGTAATCCACCTGGTCTCCTTCGTAGCTTCGAAAGTCCCAAGGTCCAATACACTGTCAGTTTTGCCAGTAGGAAAATTCACTCGATTAATTAGGATGATCGTTAACGTCTCGCCATGATCTCATCGCGTCGGGACGTCAGGGTCGTGGCTGAGTCGACGACCGCCAAAGAAAGGACTGTAAAACATGCGCAGGTTAATGAATATTAGTCTGGCGATTATCGGCTTGGTTCTACTGACAAGCACGATGAGTCTTGCTCAGAAATTACCGAAGAGGATTTACATCCAGGCGCAGGCGATGGGAACATCGACGCAATTGGGCCGGTCGGCTACTATCACACTCATCATCGAGGAGCTATCGACAGATGAGGAAAGAGCGGGGTTGATCGAGGCGTTCCAACAGAAAGGCAACGAGGGCCTGGTCAACGCACTGTCCAAGATGCGCTCCAAAGGTCGGATGTCGGTTACCGGCACTTTGGGATATGACGTCGCCTATATCAAGTCGTTCGAGCAGCCTGACGGAAGCACCGTATTGCGCATGGTTACTGACCGTCCGCTTCGATTTGGCGAAGTCTGGGCCGATACTCGATCGACTGACTACAACGTGTCCGCGGTTGAGATAGTAATTAGTAAGGACAAGAAGAAGAAGTCGGGCACGCTGTATCCGGCTGTTGAACTAAAAATGAACAAAGAGAACCAACTGGAACTGAATCTTTACCAGAATCCCTGGAATCTCGTGAACATCATGAAGCGCTAGGTTTTCGGGAGTTGCTTCGGACTCCACTGCCGTTAGCCGTGTAGAGCTTCCACTGTCTTACTGTCTTACCACGAAAAGTCTTTAAGTAAGTATCGTTGCGGCTTCCGCCGGGTCTGAGGTGGGGCTTTGCCCCGCCGTGGGTGTCCCGCGCCCCAGGATTTCAGATTCGATAGAGGACACTCCGTACCGATTTCAGTGAAACAAGACACCGAAAGAGAACCGGAAAAAATCGCGTGTGCCACTGGTTGAGTCGTTAACAAATACCGGGTTGTAGTCCATCGAGGCGCGGAAGCTTACTCGCTTCGAGGCGCGGATATCGAGGCCGCCACCTAAGGCCATCGCAAAGCTGTTGTCGCTTTTCTTCAAAAGCAAATTGAGTGTTGGACCTGGGGTCGTGAAAGTTGCGCTGGTGTGCGCAATCCCGCCGAGGGCATGCACAAATGGCGTGAAGCGCGTGCTGTTACGCGCCTTAAACTCAGGGCCAGCCAGAAAATTGTAAACGCGCGTCTTGAGCTGAAAATCCTGTGTGACAGTCGTGCAGACCGGAGTGCAAGCGGTGACCGGACCGCGGTCCGACTCGTTATTGAAATGAAACGAGAAGTCGCCCTTAATGCCGAAATGCTTATTGAAGTTCCGTATGATCGAAGTCTCAAATCCCTGTCCCTCGAAGTCTCCGTCCACAGCTGCATTCGGTCCAAAGCTAATGGCGCGACTGCCGGATTCACCAAGAGCCGAGTAACCTACGAAAACTTCAACCTTGGGATGTTCGTTCGGGGTCGGGCTTTGCGCCGAACCGACTAAGGCCGAGCCCAGTAGAAGTGCAGTACAGAATGGCAGGCGAATGAGCAGGTTCTTATTAATTCGTTTCATTGACGGTCTCCTTATATTTACGCAGTTAACCGCGACGATGAGCGGCTTGAGTTCCGACGGGAGTAGATAACGGGGAGACTTTGTTCATTCGGGACTGATATGTCAGGCACGACGACCCTCGGACCGAAAGCTCGATAGATCGACTTGCTATTGGTGTTAGCCGTGTACCGTTCGAGATTATTAGTATTCGAAGAAAGATTATTTTGAGTTAGACTGCTGAGCCGCGGTTGGCATCAAACCGCCATTCGTTACATCCATACGCTCGGGCGAATTCTCAAGGCCCATCAGGTGAAGGCTGAAAACTATGCGCGCCATTTGCACACGTCATCGTTCTCGGCTGCCAAAGGCTGGTCTAATAATAATTCTCCTCGCCTGCGCCACCCTTACACCTGTGTGGGCACAGACGGCCGATGAGACCATCGCCAAACTGTCACCGTCGCTGAGTCCCGATGATGCGGAGATTCAGAAGTTAGTAATCAGAGCGTACGAAGCTTACGTAACAAAAGCCACACCGGCGCTGTTATCAATGTTCAGCAGCCAGTCCCCTTACCTTGACCAGTTCAAAGCTTTCCTCGAAGAAGACAATGCCTCTAACAAAGACCTCAGGCTTGGCATCAGAATCACTCGCTGGCCCACTGTGTTGATTGATGGTGATAAGGCGACCGCCTATTTAGATGTCGAGATTCACGCGGTCAGTAAGGACACCGGAAAGGAAGTAGAAGGCCCTGGCCGCCTGGCCCACACTTTTCGCTTCGTCAAAGAAAACGGAGTTTGGAAAATCTGGCAGTTCATAGACACAGCCGAAGAACTCACTGCTGAGTTGTTGGCGGCCAGGACCGATGACGAGCGCGCTCTGGTACTCAAACGAAGCGAACCGTTTACCGATGGTTTGCTCAAGGGCTTGTCGAATGTCGCCTCAGAACTCTTGTACAAGAACGGCAACGACACTCAGGCAGCGATGATCTTCAACATCGTGCTGACGATATCCAGGCGGGACAATTCATTACTGGGAACGGCCAATGCGCTTATTGGTCTGGGGGATGTTTACGCTGCTCAAGGTGACTACGGGCGGGCCGCGGACAACTACCAGCAGATCATGAAACTTGCGGAAAGCCTCGGCCACAAAGAGGGTATCGCTGTCCTCTCCGTAAGATTGGGCGACATTCATTACTACCAGGGTAATTTTTCGCAGGCATTGGACTACTACCAAAAGAGCGTCAGTCTCTATGAAAAACTCGGGAGCAGGCAGGATATCACCCACCCATTACTTAGAATTGGGGATGCCTACTTTGCGCAGAACGACAACACGCGGGCGCTGGAGTATTACCAGCGAAGCCTGAAAATCTGTGAACAGACATTTGATAAGGGTGGCGCGGCTTTCCTTCTGAACCGAATTGCCGAGGTCTATTCCGCACAAGGCCGCTACGACGAGGCTGATGATTACTACCGGCGCAGTCTGAAGCTTCAGGAAGAGCTGGGCATCAAGTCGATCGCGGCAACCACCTTGAACGGAATCGGGAAGCTTCGTTACCGGCAGGGTAACTACAGCGAAGCCGCAAGGTTTTCAGCTCGCGCCGCAGAACTCGCGAAAGAAGGCAATGCACCAGAAGTCTTGTGGAAAACGTTGACCTCGTTGGGCCAGGCTTATCGCGCGCTCAAGCAAGTGGATCGGGCGCAGCAGTCGTTTGACGAAGCGATTGCGATCCTCGAAAAAATGCGCGGGCAACTGGTGGGAAACGAGCGAGACCAACAGCTCTTTTTTGAGAACAAGACTGTGCCTTACGTTGAGATGGTCGAGCTATTAATCGCTCAGAACAAAGTAAACGAGGCGTTTCATTACGCGGAGATGGCCAAAGGCCGCATGCTGCTCGACGTACTGCGCCACGGCCGGTCAGACATCTCCAAAACAATGACAGCTGAAGAACGCGATCACGAGAAGCAGTTGAATGCCACGATAACGGCGCTCAGCTCTCAACAGCGCAAAGAGATTTCGCTGCCTCAGCCGGATAAATCACGGCTCGCCCTCATCGATGCGCAACTACAGAAAGCGCGACTTGAATACGAAGCAAACGAAACGCGCATCTATGCCGCACATCCGGATTTAAAGACGGAGCGAGGCGGGTCGGAGCCGTTGTCTTTGAACGAAGCGGGAGCGTTGATACACGATTCGCAAACCGCAATGTTGGAGTACGTCGTTACACAGAATCGAACCTACCTGTTTGTTCTCACAAAACCCAACAACACAGATCCAGTGAGGTTGAAGGTCTATCCGATAGAAGTTAGCGCTCGAGAACTGGCCACACGAGTTGCGGACTTTCGTCAAAGGTTGGCCGGGAACTCAGCCGATTTCAAGGAACTCGCAAGAGACTTATACGATCTCTTGCTGCAACCGGCGCAGACTGAGTTAGACGGTAAGGACGCTATCTGTATCGTGCCCTCCGAAGGACTTTGGGAGTTACCGTTTCAAGCTTTGCTGTCGAGTTCAAATAAGTACGTGCTTGAGGATCACGCATTGTTTTACGCGCCCTCGCTCAGCGTTTTGCGGGAAATGAAAAGCAAGGCCCTGGCGCAACGCGCTCGTCTTAAGGCAGGTTCTGCTGGTGTTCTGACGAAGGTCAGCCCCACAACTTCTTCCGCTTTACCGCGACTGCTGGCAATGGGCAATCCATCATTGAATGGCCAATCGGTGTCGCGGTTCAGCCTTACTCGCAGCGAGATCTCCTTCGATTCCCTCCCGCAAGCTGAACAGGAGGTGAAGGCAATTGGTGAGATTTACGGTGCGCGCGCGAGCACGATCCTGATCGGCAATGCGGCGCGCGAAGAAACTTTCAAAGCCACTGCGTCGAAGTATCCCGTACTTCATTTTGCAGCGCATGGCGTACTCGACGACGTGAATCCCCTCTACTCGCGTCTCTTGTTAGCGACCGGAAGCGAGAGCGACGATGGTTTCCTGGAAGCGCGGGAAATCATGAAGCTCGATCTCCACGCTGAGCTGGCCGTCTTATCAGCCTGTCAGACAGCGCGCGGCCAGGTCGGTTCGGGTGAAGGATTGATCGGAATGTCCTGGGCATTATTTATCGCCGGCACCTCCACCACGGTAGCGAGCCAGTGGAAGGTCGACTCTGCCAGCACTGCTCGGATGATGATTGATTTCCACCGCAATCTTCAGTCTGAGCAGGGACCCCTGAGATCGAGCGCGGCTGAGGCTCTCAGGAAGGCCGCGATAAAACTGATGGCCGACCCCAAATATCGCCATCCGTTTTTCTGGTCAGGATTCGTGGTGGTGGGTAATGGGATCTAACGTTTGCGCCACTCCTGAACAGTTCGCAACAGTCTCGTTGTAACAGGGGAATTCGGATTCTCTCTCGCCAGTATTTGCAGTTGACCCTCGGCCTCGGCCAACAGTCCAAAGCGCGCGTATGTTAGACCCAAAGCGAGATGCGAGATGGGCTTCAGCTTTTTCAGGTTCGCTAACTCGCGCAGCTTCTCTTCTTCCAATACCTTGAATTGGGCTCTGGGTTCGGGGGCAACCGGCGACCTCACCTCTTGCCCGTCTCTTACTGCCACCACTTCCCACGAATAGATCATCCCACGGCGCAGTGCCGGTGTGGTCCACTGCGTGGCTGTTTGTGGGGCGCTGCGCGTTACCCGATTGAAGTCTGCGTCAAACACGGAAACTGTATAACTTGTCGCTCCCGCCAGGGCTTGCCAGCGCAGGTTAGCATGATCCGTCGCGATCACTGTCCCGGATGGACCAAGCAATCCAAACGTGTTTTCTCGGGCAGTGGGATCCATGAGCCTGATCGAAGGTGCGGTCAACTTCTCCAGCACCTCTGGCTTTGACAACGTTTTATTCGCAAGCACATTTCTCACGAGCGAGCGGCTCGCTTCAGGAAGTTCTTCCAGACCGACCAATATGCCT
>Ga0207643_10002357_pt1 | contig 10266 bp, 5 predicted proteins | sample KBSMisM62_FD_184313 | JGI IMG/M metagenome (GOLD analysis project Ga0207643, IMG submission 184313) | Miscanthus rhizosphere microbial communities from Kellogg Biological Station, Michigan, USA - KBS Miscanthus M6-2 (SPAdes) (version 2) | ecosystem: Host-associated > Plants > Roots > Rhizosphere... | reverse complement strand
GGTGTAGGGCGCCGGGCGTCGGACCGGCGCGCGCCGCTCGCGCGAGTGGCACTGGGGTTCGGCAGCATCCTGGCCGCATTGGTGTTGGCGGTGGTGGCCTGGAACATGCCCGGCAGGTTTTTCCAGGTCAAGGAGGTGATCGAAGCATTGCCGACGATCGTCGTGCTGCCGCTGGTCGACATGAGCGTGGACCAGTCCGAGCAGTCGCTGTGCGACGGCTTGACGGAAGAGTTGTCGAACTGGCTGGCGCACATCCCTACCCTTCGTGTGGTGGCGCGCACCTCCGCCTTCTCTTTCAAGGGCAAGAACCAGGACATACGGAAAATCGCCACGGCACTCGGCGCCACGCATGTGCTCGAAGGCAGTCTGCGGCGCTCGGGCGATCAGTTGCGCATCACCACGCAGCTCATCGCGGCGGAAGACGGCCTGCACATCTGGTCGAGATCTTTCGACCTGCCCATCGGCGACATTTTCCAGATCGAGGATACCGTGTCGCGCGCGGTGGCCGAGGCGCTGCACCTGACCCTGTCGGCGGAGACGGCAGAGCTGTGGGCGCGGCGCGAGCCGGAAAAGATGGAAGCGCTGGAGCTCTACTTGTTAGGCCGCGCTCGCCAGAACCGGCGCACGGCCGAAGACAATCTCAAGTCCATCGAATATTTCCGGCGTGCCGTGGACGCCGACCCGCAGTACATCCCGGCCCTCACCGGCCTCGCGGAATCGCTGCTCAACGGGCTGTCGCTCAATCACACGCCGCTCGAGGACGTGAAGTTCGAGGTCGATCCACTGATCGACCGCGCCATGAACCTCAACCCGAATCAGCCCGAGGTGATCGCGGTCAAGGGCTGGCTGCTCACCGAGGAGTTCCGCTTCGACGAAGCACTGCCGCTGTTGCTGCGCGCGACCCAGATGAATCCCAACGACGCCGCAAGCCACCGCTTTCTCGGCAATCTCTACGATCGCCAGGCGCAGCCACAGGAGGCGATCAACCATTTTTCGGCGGCCGCCAGCCTCGACCCGATGGATTTCATATCGCACGTGTTTCGCTGCATGGAGCTCATCGACCTTGGTGAATTCGGCGAAGCCTCGGCGGCCTGCAAGCGGGCTCGCGAGCTCGACTCGACCAACGTGTGGGGCCCGATGACGACTGCGTGGATCTCGCGGGCACAGGGCAAGACCGATGAGGCACTGCAGTGGCTGGACGCCGCGTACAAGCTGCGGCCGCAGGACACCTACCTTGGAGACCAGCGCATCGAACAGCTGCTCGTCAAGGGGAAGACCGCCGAGGCACGTGCGGTATGGCGCGCGCTGCCCGACGGCGACAGTTTCTTCGGAGTGGCGCGAGAGTCGCCGATCATCTACGCCGAAGGGGGACGCGACGCGATCAAGGCCTGGCTGGCGGACCGCGGCATGGCGAACAAGGCGGCGAGCGGCGCCGAATTCGCCGAACTCGCCCGACTGCAGTACATCGGCGGCGATGCGGTCGCGGCGCGTGCAACGCTCGCGCACGCGGAGCGCATCCTGCCGCTGTCGACCGCGGACATGTTCGACGGCGGCCAGATTCGATTTGAATATTCGGCGGCGCTGGTACGCGCGGGCATCGAACTACAGGGTGGTGGCGACAAGGCCAAAGCCGCCGAGATCTTGCGAAAATTCGATCACGTGCTGGACACTTACGAAAACAATGGCGGCAGACATTTCGGCTTGTACGCGCTGCGTGCCGAATCACTTGCCCTGCAGGGCAGGATGCGTGAAGCACAGGAATCGCTGAACGTCGCCTGGAAGAACGGTTGGCGCGCGACTTGGCGCGTTCGCAGCGACTCGTCGATGGCAGGACTCGAGATCCCGAAGTAACGCTACTTTCTCGGTGGTGGTCGAATGCCGGGTGGCATGACATCACTCCCCTGATGAACCACCTGAGGTTTTACGCCGCGTGAGGCGGCCAAGCAAGACCCCGGTTCCCAACCCCATGACGAAGTACAGCGTAAGCGCGGCGTAGTACATCGCCCCGGCCCGCGTGAAGGCCCACTCGCCCGGCAGCAATTGTTTGCGCATCAGGTTCCACAACACCACGCCCAGCGCCATCACCATGACCGAATAGACAGGCCAGCGAAAATACGCGCGCCGGTCGGCGCGCATCAGCAGCAGCCCGAGGAGCATCGCGACGGCGGTGAGTCCGTAGGCGATGAACAGCTCGCGCATTTGCGGAGTAACACTCATCGACGCATCCCGGCGATGCGAAAGTGCTGCCCGCATCCCTGGTCCCTTCGCTTCACCGCCGCACAATCGAGCGGCGTACGCGGTGCGCCCTGCGGCCCGTCATTGTCCACGCACTGGCGCACTTCGATGAGATGCGGCTGCCCCGGCGCGTCGCGCAGTACGCGACAGTGAAATGTCAGCGTGGCGCCGAGCCCCGGATGAAACAGGTCCGCGATCTCCCGCAGCTCGGCCGCCGTGGTCTCGTTCCCGGCGAGAGTAGCTAGTCGCGCACCGAGCGCCGCGTCGATACCGCGCGCGAGCTCGAGCGCCTGCTGGAAATATTCATCGTCGTCGAGGCCACTGCAGCCGCCGTGTTCGCGCCACTCGTGTTCATGCAGCCCGTCGGCCATCCCCGGCATGAAATCCGCGAGTTGCTGCGCGAGCGCCGAATCGAGCGCGAGCGGCGGTGCCGGGCAATCATGCGGATAGGTTCGCGGTTCATTGCGTTCGGGCCAGAGGCCATGGATCACCAGGGAGCGATGGACAGCGGCACGGCATTCCGGCTCGCGCGAATGTCCGTCTGTGCAGAAAGCGGAATGCACCGTCAGCGCCATTAGATAAAAGTCGAATGGGGCTTGCGCGGCGGTCGCTGTGGCGCGCTTGGCAGCAGCAGGTTTTGGGAGATCGGCCGGCATTTTTCCCGCATCTTTCGGAACAAACCACGCAATCAGCGCGCCAATCAGAGCGAGAGCGATTGCGGCCCAGGTTTTGCCCTTCGAATTCGATTTCACGGCCGCGAGAATACGCTGACTCCATATATAGTTCGCCGCTGCAAGCCCTTTCATTTCATTACCGGGATCATATGAAACCTTCCGTTCTAATCTCCCGTCTCGCTGTCTTGTTGATTGCCGGCGCATCGGTGGTGTCCGCACAGACGCTGGAACTCCAACCGGTCGAACGACTTCCGACACCCGTCATCGATGCCGCGTCCGACGACGCGACGCTGGCGCTCAAGCGCTTCTCGCTGCCCGCGGGCCTCGAAGCCAAGCTGTGGGCCGCAGAGCCGATGCTCGCCAATCCGGTGGCCTTCGATTTCGACGAGAAGGGACGCCTGTTCGTTTCCGAGACGTATCGCTATCGAACCAGCGTGCTCGACATCCGTGACTACATGGGCATGCTGGAGCTCGACCTCGCCTCGCGCAGCATTGAGGATCGCGTCGCCCTGCATCACAAGGTGTTTGGCGCCCAGGCCAAGGATTTCGCGATCGAGGGCGAAGTGGTCCGTCTTGTCGAAGACACCAACGGTGACGGCGTCGCCGACAAGAGCCGTGCCTTCGCCGACGGATTCAACACCGAGCTCGACGGCATCGCCTCGGGCGTGCTCGCGCGCCACGGCAAGGTGTGGTTCACCAACATCCCCAGCCTGTGGCTGTTAGAGGAAGGCGCCGACGGCAAGGTGAAGCGCGACGAGCTGCTGCGCGGCTTCGGTGTGCGCTACAACTTCACCGGCCACGATTTCCACGGCCTCGCGCTCGGCCACGACGGCAAGATCTACTACTCGATCGGCGATCGCGGCACGCACGTGAAGGGCAAGGAAGGCCAGATGGTCGACTATCCGGATGAAGGCGCGGTATTCCGCTCCAATCCGGACGGCACGGAATTCGAAATGGTGGCCCACGGCCTGCGCAATCCGCAGGAACTGGTGTTCGACGACCACGGCAATCTGTTCACCGGAGACAACGACAGCGACCAGGGCGACATGGAGCGCCTGGTGTACCTGGTCGAAGGCGGCGACAGTGGCTGGCGCATCGGCTACCAGCACGCGCCGATGGGCAAGGGTGGCCCCTGGATGCGCGAAGGCCTGTGGAAACCCGCGTTTGCCGGCCGCCCAGCCTATCTACTGCCGCCCATCTGCAACATCGAGGACGGCCCGTCCGGCCTCACCTACTACCCGGGCACCGGGCTCGATCCGAAGTACGCCGGACATTTCTTCATCACGCATTTCAAGGGCAGCATCGCGCGCAGCGGCATCCAGACTTACACGCTGAAGCAGAACGGCGCCACGTTCGCACCCACCAGCAGCCAGCAGTTCATGGGAGGCGTGTTGCCGACGGACGTCACGTTTGGTCCGGACGGCAAGTTGTACCTTCTCGACTGGGTCGATGGCTGGCCGAAGTCCAACAAGGGACGCGTTTACAGCGTCTCGCCGGTAAAGCCGGATCCCGCGCAGGTCAAGCTCAGCGCCGACCTCGCCAAACTACTCGCCGCGGGATTCACGGCCAGCAGCGAGGCCGATCTCGTCGCGCTGCTGTCGCACGTCGACCGACGCGCGCGCCTCGAAGCGCAGCTCGAGCTCGCCTCGCGCGGCGACAAGAGCATCGCCGCGTTCACCAAGGTGGCCAACAACAAGCTCGCCAATCCGCTCGCGCGTCTGCATGCGGTGTGGGGTTTGACGCAGCTCGGCCGCAAAGCCGCCAGTGTGCATACGATCGCGGGGCCGGAGCGTCCGTCGCCCACACTGATGAAGGTGGGATCAACGCTGCAAAAACTGCTGGCTGACAAGGACCCCGAAGTGCGCGCACAGTCTGCCAAGGGACTGGGTGACATCTGGTATGAAAAGGGCGGCGTCGCACTTACGAAAGCGCTGACGGATCCGAATTCGCGCGTGCAATTCTTCGCGGCACAGTCGCTCGGAAAGCTCGGGGACGCCAATTCCACGCCGGCCCTGCTCGCGCTGCTGCGCACCAACGACAACAAAGATCCGTATCTGCGCCATGCGGCCGCGCACGCGCTGGCCGGCATCGGCAAGAACGCGGCGCTCGACGCGGGGGTTCAGGATCCATCCGCCGCCGTGCGCCTGGGCGTCGTGTTGGCCTACCGTGAATTGCGCGATGCGAATGTCGCGTGGTTCCTCAACGACTCGGATGCGTACGTGGCGCGCGAAGCGGCCATGGCCATCAATGATGCGCCTATCGAAGCGGCCTACCCGGCGCTCGCGGCGAAACTCGATGGCGCGCCTATCAACGACGAGCCGCTCGTGGAGCGCATCATCAACGCGAACTATCGGCTGGGCACCCCCGCCAACGCCAAAGCGCTGGCGCAATACGCCACCCGCAATGGGGCCAACAACACCATGCGCGCCGAGGCGTTGCTGCAGCTCGGACTCTGGGGAAAGACGCCGCAACGTGATCGCGTCGTCGGCATTTTCCGGCCGCTGGCTGCTCGCGATGCCAAGCCGGCTGCTGATGCGTTGACCCCCGTGCTGCCCAAGGTGTTGGGCAAGGCACCGGAAACCGTGCAGCTCGCCGCGCTCGAAGCCATCGGCAACCTGCAACTGCGCGAAGCGGCTCCCACACTTGTGGCGACCGTCGCCGACGATCAGGCACCGGAAGCTGCGAGAGTAGGTGCACTGAAGGCGCTCGACACCTTTGGCGGCGATGATGTGATGCGCGGCATCGATGCCGCTGAGAAATCCAGCGCCGCCGCGCTGCGCCTCGCCGCGCTGCAGATCGTGGCGCACCGAGCACCCGACCGCGCGCTGCCGATCATCAAGCGTCTGTCTACCGAAGGTTCGGAGGCCGAACAGCAGGCTGCGTTCCAGGCCATGGGGCAGCTCAAGAGTGCGGACACGCCCAAGCTGTTGGTCGCGGCGCTCGACCAGCTCGCGGCGGGCAAGGTTCAGCCGGGCGCGCAGCTCGAGCTGATCGAGTCTGCCGAAGCGAGCGATGCTCCGGCGGTGAAGGCACGCTGGGCGAAACAGCAGGCGGCGTGGGCCGCGAGCGGCAATGCGCTGGCGCCCTACTCGTTCGCGCTCGCCGGTGGAGCTCCTTCTCGCGGCGCCCGCCAGTTCTTCGAGAACCAGGTGCTGCCGTGCGCGCGCTGCCACAAGGTGGGTGGCGAGGGTGGCGAAGCAGGCCCCGACCTCTCGCTCATCGGCGCGCAGAAGAAGAAGGAGTACCTGCTCGAATCCATCATCAAGCCGAGCGCTCACATCGCCGCGGGATTCGATGTGGTTTTTCTTTAGAATAATACCGGCGCCACCGAGACTGGCTCCGTGGCGAGCGAGACACCCACCGAGATCGTGCTCAAGCACGCCGACAACACCACGACCAGCATCGATCCGAAGCAGGTGAAGGAACGGGTGACTGCGCCGTCGTCGATGCCCGAGATCTATGGGCAGGTGCTCACGCGCGCGCAACTGCGCGACCTCGTGTCGCTCCTCGGCGTACTGACGCGTGCCCAGCGGCCCGATGGTGAAGTGCCATTTGGCCAGAGCAACCGCGCGATGAGTTCGACAGCGCAGGAGACGCAAGCCGGTGGGCACCCGTAAGGTTTCGCGGCGCGGCGTCATCGCCACCGCGCTCGCGGCCAGTGTCGCGAGCCAGGTGCAAGGTGAGGAGCGAAAAGTGAGCAAGGCAGCAACGTGGGACTCAGTCGTCGTCGGGGCCGGCGTATTCGGCGCCTGGACCGCCTGGCACCTGCGCAAAGCCGGGCAACGCGTGCTGCTGCTCGATGCATTCGGAGCCGGACATGCGCGCGCCTCGTCCGGCGGTGAATCGCGGCTCACGCGCGGCAGTTATGGCCGCGATGAGATCTACACGCGCTTCGCGTTCGATTCACTGCCGCAGTGGAAGTGGCTTTCGGATCTGTCGGGGTTACCGATCCTGCACCAGATCGGCGTGCTGTTCTTCTTTCAAAAGCGCGAACCGTACGTCGATCAATCTCTCGAAGTACATCGGCGCCTGAAGCTTCCCACGATTGAGCTCGACCGCGCCGCGCTGGAACGGCGATATCCGCAGGTGTTCTGGAAAGACATCGAAGTCGGCCTGCTCGAGCCCGAGTTCGGCGTGCTCATGGCGCGCCGCGCCGTGCAGACACTCGTGAAACAGTTCGTGAAGGCCGGCGGCGAGTATCGCGTCGCGGCTGTGAAGCCACCCGATGCGTCCAGGGCGCTGACGTCGGTGGAGCTTTCGGACGGTACGTCGGTATCCGCGGCTAACTACGTATTCGCCTGCGGCCCGTGGCTGCCGAAAGTGTTCGCGCACCTGCTTGGGCCGCGTATTTTTCCGACGCGCCAGGAAGTTTTCTTTTTCGGCGCACCCGCGGGCGACGCGCGCTTCGGCATCGGCGCCCTGCCCGGCTGGGCCGACTTCAACAATGGCGACATCTTCTATGGCATGCCGGATCTCGAGAGCCGTGGCTTCAAGGTAGCGAACGACAAGCATGGCCCGCCGATCGATCCCGATCGTGGCGATCGTTTCACTTCGCCGGGCTCGCTGGCCGAAGCGCGTGCCTATCTTGCCAAGAGATTTCCCGCGCTGGCCGGAGCGCCGCTCAATGAAGAGCGCGTTTGTCAGTACGAAAACAGCTCCAACGGCGATTTGCTGATCGACCGGCATCCCACGGCGAACAACGTGTTGCTGGTCGGTGCGGGAAGCGGCCATGGGTTCAAGCATGGGCCTGAGGTCGGGCGCTATGCGGCGGAGCTCGTGACGGGGAAGCTGAAGGCTCCCGAGCCGCGCTTCAGTCTCGCAACCAAGGCGGAGCAGCAGAATCGGGCAGTGCATTAGGAATCATGACACCAGTCGTGCCGACCGAACTCCAGCCCCGGCCCAGAGCATTGCTCGTGACGGCAACGCTGATCGCCGTGACGACTACCTACCTGGCCATGCGTATGCCGGCAGGCATCAGGAATTTCCAGGCGATGTTCAAGGACCTCGGCATTGCGCCGAACCCCAACACGGAACTGGTGTTCAGGTTTCCGGACACCTGGTGGTTGTTCGCGCTGGCATCCATCGCGTCGCTGGCATGGATTGCAACGCGATCACAAGTCACGGCCGCCCAGAAGCGGAACATGAAGATGGCCCTGATCGTGACGGTATCTCTGACCGCGCTCATGTATGGCTTCGCGGCCTTCGCGATCTACACGCCGCTGTTCAGGATCGGCGCCACGGTCTAAGGGTTGGACGCCTTCACGCGGGGGGTTGATACTCCCGCGCCGAAACTGCAATAACGGGTCTCGCGTGATCAGGAGATTGAGCTGGCTTTCGGCGGGTTTTGCCAGCATTTGCGCCGCCGCGAATGCGGCCGACTCCCCTGATGCTGCCGCAAATTCGAGCGCCAATCTACTCGACGAAGTAGTAGTGACGGCGCGCAAGCGCGTGGAACGAGCTCAGGACGTCCCGATTTCGATGTCGGTCAGCACCGGCGAAGCCATGGAGAATCGAAATACGTTTCGCGTGCAGGAGATCCTGCGCACGATGCCGAATGTCGCCACGGAAGTGCTGCAGCCGCGCCAGGCCAGCATCGCCATTCGCGGCATCGGAAAGACTCCGGCAAATGATGGGCTCGAATCCAGCGTCGGCATTTTTCTGGATGGTGTTTATCTCGGGCGTCCGGGAATGGCAATCACAGACCTGATCGACGTCGAGCGGATCGAAGTGCTGCGCGGGCCGCAAGGCACGCTGTTCGGCAAGAACACCACGGCGGGCGCGCTCAACATCGTCACGCGCTCGCCGGGCGATGCGTTCGAATCCTGGCTGCAGGGCAGCGTGGGAAACAATGAGTTCTCGCAGCTGAGCGCCGCTCTAAATGCGCCGCTGATTCCCCAAAGGCTCGCATTTCGATTGACGGCGTTCGACACGGACCGCGACGGCCTGGTGATCAACGACACCACCGACAAAAAGCTGGGCGAGTTCGACCGGCACGGGGCCCGCGCGCAGCTGCTTTGGACGCCCGGCGAAAATGCACGACTGCGGTTCATCGCCGAGTACAACTCGCAGGATGAGGTCGGACCCGGCACCCTGCTGGTCGATCCAGGCATCATCATGGCCGATGGGTCGGTACGGCCTAATAACTTTCTGGACCGCAACGCGCGCGCCGGCTACACGCCCTTGATCGATCCTTTCGCGCGCCACACGGATGCGGAATCCACGCAGCGCGTGACGACCGACCAGGCGGCGTTCTCGGCACAGGCGGACGTGAAACTGGGCGGCCTGCTGCTGACCTCGATCAGCGCGTGGCGCAAATGGCATTTCCGGCCGCAGAACGATGGCGACTACACGCGCCTCGCAATCTTTCCGGAATCCGGAGCGGAAGTTCGCAGTCGCCAGTTCAGCCAGGAACTGCGCGTGAGCACCTCGGCAGAGACAAAGTTCGACTTCATGGCCGGCGCGTATTTCTTTACGCAGCTGCTGGAGAGCGAATCGGATTCGCTCTATGGGCCGGACGCGTCCGACTCCATGACCCAGGGACTGACCCCAGTCGCGCTCGACGGATTTCGCGTCGTCACCGCGGCCGATCCTGAAACCGACAGCCTCGCGGCATTCGTTCAGGGGACATGGCGCCCGACCAGCGCGTGGGAGCTCACCGCCGGCGTGCGCTGGACCACCGAGGAGCGCGCCGCGACCATTACGCGCACCAGCTCGGGCGGTGCCCCGCTTCCGGCCGGAAACGTGGCCGCGAATGCGGCTCGAACGCGCCTCGGCGGCTTTGTCACCACCGACGTCGAAACCGACGAGGATTTCACATCGGGCTTGCTGAGCGTTCGATACTCGATCTCTGAAGACATGATGACGTACTTGTCGCTGTCGCGCGGCGCCAAATCCGGCGGCATCAATGTCGCCATCGTCCCGGAAGGAGTCGGCCAGTCGCTGGATCCCGAAACCGCTAACAACCTCGAGATCGGATGGAAGAGCCAATGGCTCGGCGACACGTTGCAGTTGAACCTGGCCGGTTTCTGGATGGAGCTGGACGACTATCAAACAGCCCAGCGGGACAGCGCGCGCAACATCAGCTATCTGGCTAATGCGGGCAGCGTGCGCTCTCGCGGTGGCGAGCTCGAGAGCCTGTATCGCCCGGTACCGAACCTCGAACTGGAGTTGTCGGGCGGCTGGAACGATGCCACGTACACGTCCTTCACCAACGCGCCCTGCCCGGTCGAGACCGTCAATCTCACCGTCTGCGACTTCACTGGTGAACGCGTGATAGGTGCGCCGCCGTGGAAGGCGAGCGCCGCGGTGCGATACGAAATTCCCTTCGGCGCAAGGGGGCACCGGGTGTTCACCGAGG
>Ga0207643_10002355_pt1 | contig 10273 bp, 8 predicted proteins | sample KBSMisM62_FD_184313 | JGI IMG/M metagenome (GOLD analysis project Ga0207643, IMG submission 184313) | Miscanthus rhizosphere microbial communities from Kellogg Biological Station, Michigan, USA - KBS Miscanthus M6-2 (SPAdes) (version 2) | ecosystem: Host-associated > Plants > Roots > Rhizosphere... | reverse complement strand
CAATCATATTTTAATACCAATTGATGTTTGGCATTAATTATATTTTGAAGAAAATAGAAAAAAGCGCCATTGAAATGCCGGACATAAGTAGGAGCAGGCAGCCCACCAACACCGGGCAGTGTACCGGGATTCGTTGTACTAATTGCACTGCCTGGCTGAGTGCCGAACCAATATTCAGCTCTCCATTCAGTTTCTCCCCAGCCATGATGAATTTTATACTGAATATCACCACCATAATAATGACGAGGCGCAGAATTTCCAAGATTAGATTCAGATGAGTCTAGTAAAAAATTTTTATCGCCACCCTGGGATGTGCCCATTTCATAAACATATTTAGTTCCATTTTTCCAGCCACCTCTTAAAAAGGAAAGACCGGCACCTAGTTCCATTTTTTTAAATGAGTAAGGCTTTAGCGTTAGCCTGCTGATAAAATCTTTGTGACTATCAAAATCGGTTGTCCCCGATTGTCCCTGGCCATTAAAAAATCCTCCATCCAATTTTAAATGATAGAGCTTATGATCTTTTTTTTGCGGTTCAAATGAAAACATTACGCCAAGATCTCTCTCTCCCGGCATTAATGTTTGCGACATTCTTCCACGTTCAGGAGTTTCACGATAGGAAGAACCAAGATTAACCTCAAACCCAAACGGTCTTGCAAAAAAACCTGCTGTCATTGCAAACATATTGTTCCTTGTTTCAAAAAGTCTTATGAACATATCCCTTACAATTACGCCTCTTTCTGTCGCATCAATTTGAAAGGTGAATAAAACTTTGGGCATTCGCTCTTCTGTTCTTAATAAATAATCGATCTTAATTCTTGCCCTTCTTAACATAAACCTGCTACTGGAATATTGGGAAAAATTTCCGCCTTCATAAGATGGCGCACCATCGGCTTCTGCTACCTGGAACTGTGGTTGCATGTAACCAGATATATTTATATTTTCAAATCTTTTAATAATAGGCCGCACCGTATCTTTTAAAAATGAAGAATCTATATCTGAAAGGTAACGCTGGGCTTGCGACGAAGAACAAAATAGAATTACTGCTAAAACCAAGAACGGGACTCTTAACCTTATCTTAATCATGAAGTAATGATTTTTTAATATGGGGGCTATAAAGTGCCGCAAGTTAAATAATACCATTAGCAAATTCTTGTTATCGGGTCTTTAATAAATCGTTACCTCTATATTAAGTTTATATTAATTCTGGTCTTTCATTGATCAACCTTTACCCGACCGGGTATCTTCGTAAACAATAAAAAAATTATCATGGCAGGGTTAAATTCAATAATGAAATTATTTGTACCGAAAAACAAAGTGTTCTATGATCTTTTTGAAAAAGTTGCTACTAATTCGGCTATAATGGGAAACAAACTCAGGTCTTTAGTGTCAGAACCGGATTTTGACAAAAGGACTGCGATCATTAACCAAATAGAAGACCTTGAACACGCCAATGATGAACTGACACATAATATTTTTACAGAGTTAGGAAGGAATTTCATCACTCCGTTTGACAGGGAGGATATTCATTACCTCGCCACTTCGCTTGATGATATTGCTGATACGATTTATGCAGCTGCCAAAAAGATCAATTTTTATAAGGTCAACCCCAATGATCTGGGTATACAAAAATTGGCAGAGATCATCGATCAGAGTGCTACTCTGGTTAAGAATGCAGTTACATCTCTCAGGGATATGAAAAATCTGCGCCAAATGACTGAATCCCTTGTAAAGATCAATAGTCTTGAGAATCAGGCAGACGATGTATTTGACATGAGTATTGAAAGATTATTCGAAACAGAACCAGATGCAAAAGAAGTAATTAAAAAAAGAGAAATTTATACAGTGATGGAAATTGCCACTGATAAATGTGAAGACGCTGCGAATGTAATTGAGTCAATCATTATTAAATACGCTTAATAAAATTTGATGATGTGATAATGTGCTGATCTGCTAATGTGTTCCGACAACGTTGTATTTTTCAATTAGCACATTAGCAAATCAGCTAATTAGCAAATTAATTCTTTATGACCACCTTTTTGATAGTTATCATAGCACTGGCATTGATCTTTGATTTTATTAATGGTTTTCACGATGCTGCAAATTCAATAGCAACTATTGTATCTACCAAAGTGCTGACTCCTTTTCAGGCAGTGTTATGGGCTGCATTGTTTAACTCTGTTGCCTTTTTTATTTTTAAAGATCATGGTGTGGCCGATACTGTTGCTAAAACAGTACACAGCGAGATGATAACCCAATCCAATATGATGGTGGTCATTTTTTCAGGGTTGATCGCTGCTATTGCATGGAATTTACTTACATGGTGGTTTGGTATTCCTTCCTCATCTTCACATACATTGATCGGGGGATTTGCAGGGGCAGCGATTGCTCACGGCGGATTTGATACAATTAATAGCGCTATAATTTTAAAAACAGCAAGCTTTATTTTTCTGGCGCCGGTAATAGGAATGATAATGGCATTAATAATCTCATTATGGTTTTTAAACTCATTTAGAAAAGGCCATATTCCTAAACTTATCTCACTTGTGATCCTGCTTTTGGTAGGTCTTTTCCTTTATAAAAATCTCGAGTTTGATGCCGCCAAATTAACCACGCACTATGAATCCTATGTATTGAAGGTGATCTTCTATTCAAAAAACTTTAAGTGGATCTTATTAGCATTTATTTTAGTTATCATGGCAGTCTTTACATTCTACCTGAATACATTAAATGCAAACAGATCTAATCAATGGTTTAGAAGGTTACAACTTATTTCTTCAGCCGCTTTTAGTATTGGTCATGGAGGTAATGATGCGCAGAAAGTAATGGGGATCATTACTGCGGCATTGATTGCAGGTGGAACAATACCTGATTTTCACCATATGCCAGTATGGGTGCCTATAGCCTGTTACGTAGCGATTGGCGCCGGAACAATGAGTGGTGGCTGGAAAATTGTAAAAACAATGGGTACAAAAATTACAAAGGTTACTCCATTTGAAGGTGTAGCGGCAGAAACTGCAGGGGCAATAACTTTATTTGTTACAGAAGCATTAAAAATTCCTGTTAGCACTACACATACAATTACAGGGGCGATAATGGGAGTTGGTGCTACAAAACGTTTATCCGCTGTTCGTTGGGGTGTAACAGTGAATCTTCTTTGGGCATGGATCTTAACTATACCGGTAAGCGGATTACTTGCAGCCGGTGTTTATTCGATCGTTAAACTTTTTTTCTAGGCTTATCTCTTCTCTTTTTCCGATTTTTGCATGATAAACTTTTTTATTCATGGTGAAGATCCTTGTTACAGGCGGTTGCGGATATATTGGCTCACATACTTTGGTCGATCTGATTGAGAATGGCTATGATGTTATTTCAGTTGATAACAATTCAAGATCACATGCCAGCATGCTCGAAAGAGTGGAAAAGATCACAGGGCAAACTATAAAAAATTATAAGGTTGATCTTTGCAATTTTGATGACACGTTTGCTATCTTCCAGGAAAATACAGATATAAGAGGCGTTATACATTTTGCCGCTTACAAATCAGTGAATGAGTCTGTTGAACATCCACTATCATACTTTGAAAACAATCTATTCTCGCTGATCAATCTTTTAAAATGTGTTCAGGATTTTCAAATTCCCTGGTTTGTTTTTTCATCATCATGCACAGTGTATGGCACACCCGATAGCAGCCCTGTTACAGAAGCTACATTACCTAAGCCCGCTGAATCACCTTATGGCTATACAAAACAAATGGGTGAACAAATTGTAAATGAATTTGCAAAAAGTGCAGCAATTACTAAATGCATTTTATTGAGATATTTCAACCCCGTTGGTGCACATCCTTCAGCGATCATTGGTGAAATGCCAGTTGGTAAACCACAAAATCTTTTCCCGGCTATTACACAAACAGCAATTGGCAAACTTCCCGGTATGATCGTTTATGGAAATGATTATCCAACAAGAGATGGAAGTTGTATCAGGGACTTTGTTCATGTTTGTGATATAGCCCATGCTCATACACTGGCATTGGATTATGTAGCTGAAGGAAAAAATAAATCTTCGTGTGAAGTGTTTAATCTCGGAACGGGAAATGGCGTAACAGTTTTAGAAGCTATACATGCATTTGAAAAAGTAAACGGAGTAAAACTGAATTATACAATTGGACCGAGAAGACCCGGCGATATAATGGCGATATATGCAAGCAATGATCTTGCAAAATCACAACTAGGTTGGGAGCCAAAGTACGGCCTGGAAGAAATGGTTGCTACTGCCTGGAAATGGGAACAACGGCTTAAGGCCGATGAGACAGTATTCGCTGGCAAACCAGGAGAATTGAATTGACAACTCGCAATTTCTGCGCAACCCTTACTTTTGCGCCAACTTATTTCATTAATTATGGAAGTACTGGAACAAAAATCAAACATGCTTAAAGAAATTCAATCAACTGGTAATAAAGATACACGCAGTGGCTTTGGTGATGGTATTGTTGAAGCAGCAAGAAAAAACTCAAATATTGTTGCACTTACTGCAGATCTTGCCGGCTCATTAAAGTTGAACCAATTTATAAAAGAATTTCCTGAAAGATTTTTTCAATGTGGCATTGCTGAAGCAAACATGATGGGCATTGCAGCGGGTTTAACCATTGGTGGAAAAATTCCTTACACGACTACATTCGCAAATTTTTCGACTGGTCGTGTGTATGACCAGATTCGCCAATCAATTGCATATTCTGGTAAGAATGTAAAAATATGTGCTTCTCATGCCGGAGTTACTTTGGGAGAAGATGGTGCAACACACCAGATACTTGAAGACATTGGTTTAATGAAGATGTTACCGGGCATGACGGTGATCGTACCTTGTGATTATAATCAAACGAAAGCAGCAACATTGGCGATCGCAGATTATGTAGGACCAGTTTATTTACGATTCGGAAGACCTGTTTGGCCAATATTCACGAAGCAAGAAGATTTTAAAATTGGTAAAGCACAAATATTTTCTGAAGGAACCGATGTTTCGATCTTTGCTTGTGGTCATCTTGTTTGGAATGCGATACAAGCCGGTGTTATATTACAAGAAAAAGGGATCAGTGTTGAAGTAATAAATATTCATACAATAAAACCATTGGATGAAGCTGCGGTTATCAATTCAATTCGCAAAACAAAATGTGCAGTAACTGCCGAAGAACATAATATCATTGGTGGTTTAGGTGATGCAATTGCACAGTGTGCAGTAAAGAATTTTCCAGTGCCGATCGAATATGTTGGTACAAAAGATACGTTTGGTGAAAGCGGAACGCCTGCACAATTATTAAAGAAATATGGATTAGACGTGCCGGATATTGTTGCAGCTGCTGAGAAAGTGATGGCAAAAAAATAACTTCACAAAATATTCCTATGCTTAACCGTTGCTTCGAAAAGCGACGGTTTTTTGTTTAATAGAATTACTAAGCCCTGAACACTTCGCTTTGCTCAGTACAGGCTGGCGCCGCAACGGAAGTTCAACCAGGATACAAAAGCTGGCATTACAAAATAAAAAATTATATTTTTATACTGTTGAACAGGTTAAACGCTTCCGTATTCCAATATTCTAAACCTGATTAAAGACCGAACCAATGGCCCTGACAACCTTAAGCGATAGTGAATTGCTCGTAGAATTCCGTAACCCGGTTACAAAGGAAAAGGCGTTTACATCCATCATTAAAAAATACCAGGAAAAATTATATTGGCACTTGCGCCGAATGGTTGTTGACCATGATGATGCAAATGATGTATTGCAAAATGTGATGATCAGGGTTTGGAATGGACTGGAGAATTTCCGTGAAGACAGCCAACTTTATACATGGCTTTACCGGGTGGCTACTAATGAATGTTTAACGTTTTTGGAGCAGCAAAAGAAAAGAGCCTCGGTGTCATTAAGCGATGTGGAAAGTGGGCTGGAAAACAAGATAAAAGCCGATCAGAATTTTGATGGCAATAAACTGGAGTGGAAACTTCAATTAGGCATACAACAACTTCCTGAAAAGCAGAGAATTGTATTTCAGCTAAGATATTATGATGAAATGCCTTACGAGGAAATGAGTAGAGTGTTGGAAACCAGCGAAGGAGCTCTAAAAGCCAGCTACCATCATGCAGTTAAAAAAATAGAGGAATACATTAAGAATCATTAAACTTACAAGACCAAAAGCCGTCTTAATTGCGGTAAAATGACAAACAGAAATACCATATTGAATGAATTAGCAGATCTGGGAAGTATGTTAGCCACTCATGATCCTCAAAATATCTATGCCGTACCTGCCGGTTATTTTGAAGATTTGGCTGATCAAATCCTGAATCGCATAAAGGCTTTGGAAGCTAATGATGCTAAAGAAGAGCTATCATATCTATCTCCTTTCCTTAGCAATGTTTCTAAAGAAATGCCTTATAAAGTTCCTGCCGGGTTTTTTCAAGATCTGACTGAAGATGTATTGAAAAAAAATAGTAAGTATGAAGATCATCAAACATGTGAAGAGGAGATCGAAGCTTTATCACCATTACTTAGCAGTTTAAAAAACAAGAACCCTTATTCTATACCTGCTGGATATTTTGAAAAACTTGAAACCCGGGTCGAGAAGAAAGAAACAAAAGTAATTTCAATAACAAGACGCAGATGGTATCGCTTAGCGATTGCTGCAGCTGTAATTGGAATAGTCGCAATTAGTGGCTTGGCTATATTCAGATCCAAACCGGTTGATCCAAATAAAAATCCGCAGGCATGGATCGAAAAGAACGTAGATAAAAAAGTAAGTAAAGACAAAATTGATGAATTTGTAAAGTTAGCTGAGGACGGGGCTACCAATGTTGCGTATGAAAAAGATGATGTAAAACATGCCGAGATAAAAGAGTTAATGAAAGATGTTCCTGAAAAAGAGATCGAGGCATTTTTAAACGATGCGGTAGCTTTGGAATCAAATAGTGACACAGATGGATTGAATGAATAATGAAAAAAATTTTACTCATATTAACCCTTGCATCGTTGGGCTTTTCTTCAAAAGCCCAAAACGAGGAACATGATAAAATCAGGGATAAAATGACCGAGTTTATCCAGAAGAGACTTGATCTTACCCGTAATGAGGCCGAAAGATTTACACCCGTTTTTATCCGGTACTTCCGAGAATGGAAACAAACCCTACAAGAAACCAGAGGTGATATTCTTATACGACAACAAAAAATTGTTGATCTAAGGATCCGTTACCGCACCGAGTTTCGTGACATTGTTGGCGAAAAAAGAAGTAATGATGTTTACAAACAGCAAGACGTTTTTGTTCGTGAGATTACCGAGCTGAGAGAGGAACAAATAAAGGCCCGAAGGGCTGACAGACCTACAAAGGGTTTCCGAACTTTAATACAATAGAATTTAATCTCGGTGTTTTTCATAGGTTAGCAAAGGCCGGCTCATAAAGAGCCGGCCTTTTTTAATTTGTTCTGAATTAGGATGATTTTCCATTCAGGATGTTGACTATTTAAACCCAGTGCTTTCTTCCACGATTTATTTAAACATAGCTGGCCATTGGTTTACGAGCTAACAGGTCGAGGCAATGCGCCATGTGTACTAATACTTACGTGGGATATTACTTATGAAAAATTAATAAGCAATGAAAAACTTTTCGATTTTTGGTAATACATTTAGTCTTGATTTTATAAGGTGTAACCAAAAACACCACATTATACTTTTGCGTGTAGAATCGCTTATTATTGTCAAATGAAAATTCTGGACATCTGGCCACCACCCAATACTGTTCAACAAGTATCTAAATTCTTTATCAACCTTGGAGAGACAGGTCAGTTGGCCTATTTTACCAGTCAGGCTGTTTTTTTTTGTTTGCTGATCCTCCTGACTATTTCTTCCTGTACATTACCCAAATCTCAATCAGGAGATAAAGACTTACTCAGGAGAATTTTCGTTTCAGAAAGAGGTTTTATTGTTGTGCTTATCGTTTTCGTTTTGTTATTCAGGATACCGCTAATCATTTACGGAGTGCAAAATGTGGATGAATCTCTTTGGATAGCAAGCGCAAAAACTTTAGCGCAGGATTTCCGACCTTGGGTAAGTGCTGACACGGGCACAGGTGGTCCTTTAATTCCGATTTCCTTGATCCCTTTAAAAATATTTAATCTGCCAATCGATCATGGTACGCTAAAATTAATGAGCGGAGTTGTTATGGCACTGAATGTTGGATTACTCTACTTGGGCTTTACGAAATTAATTGGATCCGGATTGGCAAGGCTTATCATTTTGTTCTTGGCGACTGGAGTTGCCATGATGAGAACCAGCGACATGATCGCATTTAATAGTGAACATATAGTTATCCTGTTGCTTTGCATTTCATTCTTTTTTCTAAGCCGATTATATCGTTCAGGTGCAGGAAGATATAATAACAGAATAATTTTGCTCGGTTTTGTGCTTGGACTCGTTCCTTACGCGAAACTACAGGGCACACCTATGGCTCTCTTTATGGGATTGGTTGCTTGTTTGGTTGTTTATAAGACCTTATCCATTAAATCCTTAGGGTTATTAATAATTTTTGCCTTGACTCCTACGATTCTGGTTTTGCTTACCCTTTATTTAAATGGTGGATTAAGTGAATTTTGGTTGTCCTATATTGAGAATAACTTATTTTATGCTACTGCGGTAGAAAACAACAACTTGACTAATCGATGGAACTTGTTGAATGAAATTATCTTCCAACCAGAAGAGCTTCATTTCTTTTTCTATTCTTGTTTCGTGATTATTCTTGTTGGAGTGGTTGTGGGTTTAATAACCATCAGAAAAATTTCGAGAGAGAATAAAGTCATGATCGTATTATCTCTTCTCTTCCTTCTTGTTTCCATGTATTGCATTACTACCCCGGGCCGGACTTTTGGACACTATATGTTGCTTATCCTGCTTCCGCTAACTATGGTTGTTGCTTTTATACTTCATTCAATTTGCAGAATTATAGAAATCAATTGGAATGAACGCAGACTCTCAATATTTCTAATCAGGTTGTTTGCATCAATACTTTTCATTTGTATTACCAGTCTATATTTTTTTATAAAAGAATTTACATTGCATCCAAAGTATTTAGTCAAAGCACGAGAATACTATGATGGCTTCTGTCTTCATGGAGACGTTGTAACAATTTTGAATCGCTATTATGAGCCGAAGGACAAAATGGCTATCTGGGGTTGGGCAACGGAGTTATTTGAAGGCACAAAATATTTAATGGGAACACGTGATGGCGCCACACCATTTCAGATTGAGGAGGGGCCCATGCAGGCCCATTACTTGAGCCGATATTTAAAAGATCTCCAGGTTAATAAACCCAAAATTTTTGTAGAGACTATTTCGCCTTCCTTCTTCCGTTTTGCGGACCGAAGTAAAAGTGGGTTTGAAAATTTTCCATTAATCTCAAATTACATCAAGACAAATTATAATTTTGAAGGAGAAATTGGAACTGCGAGATACTTTTTGCGAAAGGATGCGATCTTCCCGGAAAAAAAATGGAAGAGAGATATTTCAATTCCCCAGGACGTCATAAGAGAATTCCATTCAAATCTTGAGCTACTTGAAAAGAACGGGACTTTTCTCAAATTTAAGGGGTGGACAGTACTTGGAATGAACACTGATCATCAAAAAGTAACATTAGCTTTAATATCCAAGTCAGACACTTTGTTTGTCGATAGCTATCAAATGTCAAATAAGGAAATCGTTGACTTCTCGCCCAACAACACAGGCTATCTAATGTGTGGATTCATTGGATATATTCCACTTAAAGAAATTCCAATGGGAGACTATGAAGTTGGATTATTCGTTGAGAACGAAGGTAAGAAGGCATTTAAGTCATTGAATCAAATTTATTCCTCCCGTCCTAACCCTAATTGATTTATTAATGTGATATCCACTCAGCAAATATGATCATTCGGTAAACAGAAATATTTGAATCTTTATCTATGGAATTTTTAGAAGCCTGGTCACCTACAACTACGGTTCAGCAAGTTTCCAAATTTTTCGTTGGCCCGAAAGAATAGGGACGCTCAGTCTATTAATTCAATAATTGGGTTTTTAACATCGTGATAAAAAAGAAACGTCCATTTTTCTTGTTGCCCTTGCTCCCACCATGCTTTTCGTAACTCCATTGCTTTTTTTCCATCAAAATCATACTTGGCAGCAAAGCGATGTTTCATTTGCTGAAGTTGAGGAGCATCATCCCCACCAAAAAAAATTGTTTTATCAGTTTCTTTGATCCAAAAAAC
>Ga0207643_10002353_pt1 | contig 10279 bp, 9 predicted proteins | sample KBSMisM62_FD_184313 | JGI IMG/M metagenome (GOLD analysis project Ga0207643, IMG submission 184313) | Miscanthus rhizosphere microbial communities from Kellogg Biological Station, Michigan, USA - KBS Miscanthus M6-2 (SPAdes) (version 2) | ecosystem: Host-associated > Plants > Roots > Rhizosphere... | reverse complement strand
GGCGGGGATGAGCGTTACCGATACGCTTGTACGCCATCTCGAATCGCGCTCGCTGCTGCTCGTGCTCGACAACGCGGAGCACTTGCTCGATGCGTGTGCGCAACTAGTCGACCTCGTGCTGCGGCGCTGTCGCGACGTGAAGCTGCTCGTGAGCAGCCGTGAAGGGCTCGGCGTGCCAGGCGAGGTGATATACCGCGTTCCGTCCCTTACGACTCCGGATGCGAAGGCGGGTGCCAGTCCCGAGCATCTGGCGACGTTCGAGTCAGTACGCCTTTTCACAGCGCGCGCGCAGGCGCAGGTTGCACAATTCGCAGTCACGCCCCAGAACGCGACCGCAGTCGGGTCGGTTTGCCGTCGCCTCGATGGCATCCCGCTTGCGATCGAGCTCGCGGTCGCGCGGCTGCGGTCGATGACGGTCGAAGAAGTCGATCGCAGGCTCGACAACCGGTTCCGCCTGCTCACCGGAGGCTCTCGCACCGCGCTTCCGCGACAGCAGACGCTGCGGTCGCTGATAGATTGGAGCTACGACTTGCTGAACACGGTCGAGCAGGCTCTGTTTTGCCGGTTCACGGTGTTCGCGGGTGGCTGGACTCTGGAGGCGGCCGTTGCTGTCTGTGGCGGCGATGGGATCGGCGAGTGGGATGTGCTCGAATTGCTCACGTCGTTGGCGGACAAGAATCTCGTGGTAGTAGAGGAGCGAAACGGCGCTACTCGCTACCGACTGCTCGAGACACTGCGGGAATATGGCCGCGAGCGCCTGCGGCAAAGCGCGGTCGAAGAGCACTGGCGCGACCGGCATCTGGCGTACGTCGTGGCGCTGGCCGAAGAGGCCCTGACACATCTGCGGAGCGCCGACCAGACGGCGTGGCTCGATCGTCTAGAGACGGAACACGATAACGTACGTGCCGCGTTGTCCCATTCTCGCACCCCGGGCGCCGACGCCAGCGAGTTGCGGCTGGTCGCTGCACTGTGGTTTTTCTGGCTGCTGCATGGCCATGTTGCGGAAGGCCGCAGCCATCTCTCCGCAGCACTGTCACGTGCGCGAGACCAGGACGAATCGATCACCGCAAGGGCGTTGTCCGGGGCAGCCATTCTGGCTTTCGAGCAAGGCGACTATGTCGCGGCACGCCCGCTGTGCGAAAACGCTTTGACGATGCAGCAGAGGTCCGGCAACCGAGCTGGGATGGCCACGTCATGGCATATTCTCGCAAGCTTGGCCCACATTAAAGGGGACTATGAATCGGCTCGAACCTTGTATGAGCGAAGCCTGGCAATTCGCCGCGAGCTCGGTGACCATAAGGGTGTCGCGGATTCGCTCTGCAACATGGGGCTTGTGGCTGCCGAGCAGGCGGACTACCCATCCGCAATGGCCCTATATGAGGAAAGCCTCGCTATACAACGGCAGTTGGGCAATAAGAAGGGAATCGCGAACTCGTTAACCAACATTGGACTCGTGATGCATGACCTGGCCGACTACGCGTCTGCGCGCATGCACTTGGAGGAGAGCCTGGCCATCTGTCGACAGCTCGGGGACCGGGCTGGCATCGCAGCTTCCCTTTGCAGCCTTGGTTACGTCGCGACGGAAGAAGGGGCGCACTTGTCCGCACGGACGATGCATTCGGAGAGCGCGGCGATACGCCTGGAATTGGGCGATCGGCGCGGTATGGCCGACTCGCTGGAAGGCCTTGCTAATGTCTCGTTGGCATGGACACGGCCGCTTCGGGCAGCCCGCATCTGGGGCGCAGCGGAACGCCTGCGGGAAGACATCGGATTACCGATGGCGCCTGCCTTTCGGCCACGCTACGACGGCAGCGTAAAAGCCGCGCGTGTAGCGTGCGCCGACGACACGGCATTCCAGGCGGCGTGGCGGGAAGGCAGCGCGATGACACTGGAACAGGCTGTCGCCTATGCAGAACAGGGCTGATGCCCACTAGATGCGTCGAAACCTGATGAGTTGACTCTCCGCTCTCGAAAGATCGAGCGGCTGCTCGGGGTCGATAAGCGCCGGCTCGTTGGAGTCAACATGAAGCTCCTTTCCCTCAACAGAGGAGCCGTTCATGCATACCACCGCAGCGGCTACGCTATATGCAATGACCGATGTGAATATCGCATAGAATTTTCAGATGCACTATGTCGAGCCATGGCCGGTCCCGGATCTACAGGATTGCCATTGGTATCACACGCTCGACTTACCCTCCGGCCGTGTGGCGGGCGAATGGGATCTGCGTGGCAGGTTCGATGATTACGTCGGCCGCCTCGACTTGTCCGGCAAACGCGTGCTTGATATCGGGACCGCCAGCGGCTTTCTCACGTGGGAAGCCGAAAGGCGCGGCGCCCAGGTCGTCTCGTTCGATCTCGATCATGCCTCCCGTCAGAAGCTTCTGCCGTTCCGGGATTCGATTTACATGCGCGACCGTGCGGAATCCGAGCGTCAGCGGGAGCACTTCTTCGACGGCATGAAGCGCGGCTACTGGTATTGCCATCACGCGTTCGGCAGTTCTGCGAAGGTCCACTACGGCAACATAGAACGTATTCCGCTTGAACTCGGACACTTTGACGTGGCGCTGCTTTGCTCCGTCCTGGAGCATCTGCCAGACCACATCCAGGCCATTGCGAGCGCGGCCTCACTGGCCGATACGCTCGTGATTACGGGTCCGCTTACCGATTTCGACGACCGTCGCGCCGAGTTCGTCGGATACGCGAGTCATCCCGCGGCAAACTTCTCCTTCTGGCGCTACTCGATCGGCGTTTATCGCGAAGTGCTCGCGATGCTCGGGTTCAGAATCGCTCGCGTTACGCGATCGCGTTACCAGCATGTTGCAACTCCGGCACCCATCGAGCTTCCGACAATCGTGGCGGAACGCAATTAGGTCGAAGGCAGGTTTTTGTAAAACAGCACGTGGGCAAGATTGCTTGGGACCGATGGATTACAAGTAAGCGCGCGCATTTAGGACCTCAGTCATCCGTGCGACTGGCTGACATGTACGGCTGCTTGTAGGCGGCGGCGCGATCCTGTCCGCTCTCGAACACCTCTTCGCTGATCGAGTCTCGTGTTTCCTGCAAAGATCTACGACACCACTAAAGCACAATGGGCGGTTGATCACCTTGGCAACTCGCACGTCGGCCACCCCGTTTGCTGCTATCGTGATGGAGTTTCCTCTATCCTTTAGGCAACTATTTCTTGTTAGACGGTCACCGATGACGGCGAGTCACCGGTTTGGGCCATGGGAGCCGTACGTAACCTCAAAAGAGGAACACCATGATACTTCGGCACTTTTGTACTGCATCAATTGCCGCGGTCGGATTGGGCATCGCGCGACTCGTCACGGCTACGATGGCGACAGCGCTGGCATTGTGCTGGGCTCAACCGGCCAATGCGCAGCAAGCCGACCTTCCCTTCGCCATCAAATATACCGGTACGCTGAAGCAAATAAAGGATAGTGGCGTCGTCCGCATCGGCTATCGCGAGAACTCGCCCCCGTTTGCGTTCCTCGACAAGAACAGGAAGCCGGTCGGATACTCGCTCGACCTGTGCGAGATCGTCGTCGAGGAGATCGTCGCGGAACTCGGCGACGTCCGGACCGAATACCGGCCGGTAACGCCCGAGAATCGCTTCGACCTTGTAACCTCGGGCCAGATCGATCTCGAGTGCGGTTCGACGACGAATAACATCGAGCGCCGCAAGATCGTGGCGTTCTCGCCGACGATATTCATCACCGGCACCAAGCTGCTGGTGCGGCGGGGAAGCGGAATCCTGAACATCCGCAACCTGCAGGGCAAGACGGTCGTGCTTACGCGGGGGACGGTCCAGGAGACGGCGATTCCGAAAATTGCCGAACGACAGAAGCTCGCGATCAAGTTCGTGTTCGGCGCTGACCACAACGAGTCATTCCAGATGCTGGCCTCGGGCAAGGCCGACGCCTTCGCGAACGATGACGTGCAGCTTTACGGAATCGTGGCCGAAACGAAGTCCGCCGCCGACTTCCGTGTCGTCGGGGACTTTCTCACCTACGCCGGTTACGCGCTGATGGTCCGCAAGGACGATCCGGAATTTGCCGAAGTCCTCGAGCGCGCGTTTCAGCGGCTCGCGGGGAGCCGCGAAATCGTCGCGATCTACGACCGCTGGTTCCAGAAACCCCTGCCTTCGGACGTGCGCCTCAACCTGCCGATGAGCCCGCACCTCGAAGAGCTATTCCGCGTGCAAGGCTTGCCTTCGGACTGACTGCGGTTGGCGCGAATGGCGTGGGGGGACAGTCGCTCCGAGTCAGCAACGGCCCTCTGGAGGTGACGAATGAGCGAATACCATCAGCAGCGCGCGCAGGAGATCGTTCGAAGCCTTCTCTACGTTACGGTGGCGACGACTTCTTCCGTGGGCGACCCCTGGAACAGCCCTGTGTATTCCGCGTACGACGACCGCGGGAACTTTTACTGGACGTCCTCGCCGCTGGCTCAGCACTCACGCAACATCGACCAGAACGGGAGGGCATTCCTCGCGATTTATGATTCGATGGTCCCCGCAGGAAAGGGCGAGGGCGTTTACATCGAAGCGACTGCGGCCGCGCTCATAGTCCCCGAGGAGATCAACGAGGCGAAGGTCAACTTGGCGCGTCGCGTGGGCAAGGAGGTCGGCTCCGAGACGGAGCGACTCGACGCGGGCGTGCAGCGCATCTATCGCGCGACGCCCAAGCGAGTCTGGATGAATGGCTTCGAGAATGACAAGAACGGTCGATACTTGCGAGACGTGCGGGTCGAGATTCCGATCTTGTGTCTCGAGCGGCTCGTGACGTGGTAGCGTGAGGCCGTCCGCTCCGGCGGCGCCGTGTCGCCATTAAAGGTTTTGCAAGCTCTTCAGAATCAGACGCAACCTATGGCATCCATCAGCCGATGCCTGATTAGCGCATGTTCGAAGTCCGGCTCGAGCACCGCGCCATGTGTGACCGCATTTCCCAACCGCCGGTAGAGCGCCCGCCACGTTGCGCGGCGGACCGTGGGCGTTTCCGCAGGCACTTCCAGATAGGCGGACGGGACATCCATCGGTGCGAGCGGCGCGCGTCCCAACGAGCCCGCCAATGCGTTCGCATCGCGCTGCACGGCGCCCGGCGTCGACACATGTAACGCGCCTTCGCGTCCATAGATTTCCATCCGGAACCCGGGCGTGGCCGTCGGAACGGTCGCGATATGCGCACTCACGACGGCACCAGTGGCCACCGCACCATGAATCATGACGTTGTCGGGAACATCGACCTCGATCATCTCGCCGGTCTCGACGACTTTCCATTGCCGGATCTGCGTCGAGATGGAGGCGGTCTCCTATGAAACTCGAGACCGCGTTGTCGATGCTGGTCGGTCTGTCGCTTATCGCGGGTTGCGCTTCTCGCCCCGTCAACCCACCGATCACGCAGACCGACCTTCGGACCGGCTATCGCCTCGAGACGCGGCAGGCACAGAGCACGAACAGCAAGGAGAACCTGGTCATCCTTGCCTTTTCCGGTGGCGGCACGCGAGCGGCGGCGTTTTCCTATGGCGTGCTGGAGTTCCTCAAGCGTACCGAGATCATGGCGCCGAACGGGCAAAAGTTTCGCCTGCTCGATTCCATCGATGTCATCACCGGCGTATCCGGCGGCAGTTTCACGGCGCTGGCCTACGGGCTGTATGGCGAAAAGCTGTTCGACGACTACGAGCAGCGATTCCTGAAACGCAACGTCCAAGGCGACCTCATCTCCCGCGCCTTGAGTCCGCGCTACTGGGGTGATCTATTGTCAGAGGGCTGGGGCCGCTCCGAGCTGGCGGCGCAGCTGTACGACGAAATCCTGTTCAACGGAGCCACCTTCGGCGATCTCAACCGCGGGAATGGCCCGATGATCGTGGCGTCGGCCACCGATATCTCGACGGGCTCACGTTTCGTCTTCAACCAGGGCACGTTCGACGTCATCTGCTCGGACCTCAATGCAGTAACGCTGTCGCGCGCGGCCGCGGCTTCGTCGGCGGTTCCTGTCGTGCTTTCATCGATCACGATCAAGAACTACGGTGGCACCTGCAATTGGAGTCCCCCTCCATGGTCGAGGCTATTCCTCGGCGACAACCCGCCGCGCCCCGCTGCGCGGGCGATACGATCGATCTACAATCTACAAGCCTACGGCGACGGCATCAAGCGACCCTACCTTCATCTTGTCGACGGCGGTGTGTCCGACAACGTGGGCATGCGGGCAGTGCTCGATACGCTACAAGTCCTGGAATCGCTGAATGAAGCCGGCCAGCCAACGCCCCTCGACGACGCGAAGAGGATCATCGTATTTGTCGTGAACTCGCTGTCGTCACCGCCAACCACCTGGGACCAATCGTACAGCCCGCCTGGCACGGTCGACATTCTGCTCAAGTCAGCCGGCACTCCGATCGACGCATTTTCGTACGAGACGATCGAACTTCTGCGGGACATGGCGGCGCAGTGGCAGATCAAGCGCCTGCTGCGCAATTCAGCCGCATTTGCCGCGAACACGGACGCTGCCGTTGCCAAAGCCTTGCGGGTCCCGACCGCGGAAATCTACGCGGTCGACGTGTCGTTCGCAGCCCTGAAGGACAAGAAGGAACTCGAATACCTGAACCTGCAGCCAACCGCGTTCGTGCTCGAGCCCGAGGCCGTCGACCGGCTACGCGCGGCTGGGGGAACGATCATCCTGGAGTCGCCGGAGTTCAAGCGCCTGCTGAAGGACATCGGGGCAACGCTGGTCGCGCAACCAGCGGCCACCGCAAGTCCGGCGAGGGCGCATTAGTAGCCGCGGGAGCCACGATAGGCAGGAACGTGGACCGACTCGGTCTGGGCATGTCCGTGAATAGCGACGGCCACCCTTGATCGAGCACCATACAAACTGTGTCCGATTTGCGGAATCGCGGCTACACGTGGCTCAAGGACCTTCGTAGCGATGCTCGCGCCCTGGCAAGACTCCGCGTCCGATTGCTGCGATGGCTGTCCTGCAACCGATGGCGGCATTGCGCACGAGATCTGCGATTTGTCTATCGCGCAGCTTTCGTGCATGTGCTTCTATGGAGGCTACGTCGCCTCGAGTGATCGCGGCCCTCAGCGGGCCGTAGTCCAGGTTAAGCGGTTCCATAGCGTCTCCTTGAATATCAGGGCAGCGACAACGACTGTCGGCACTGCACCATTGCAATATAGGGAGACTTGCGCGTTACCTCCATTCGTTTCTTTGGATGCAAGGCATCGTCGTTTCCGATTCCGCCCGGGCGGGTCGCAGTAGGTCAGCCGGACGCGCTGAGGATTTGCGCGCCCGTCCAGCTCTCCCCGCTGGCAAGGACGATGGGCGCGCCGATCGCCGCAGCTTCGACACACAGCATTTGCTGGTAGGCGTCGTTCGGCAGGTCGTCGAGCAGCGCACACTTGTCCTGCCATGGGTTCCAGACGACGACATCCGGAAAGCCGATCGCATGGACGTTCGTCGAGCGAATGCCCTCGCGAACGACGAGCTGATGCGGCGCATCCATGTATAGGCGGTCGACTTCCCTGTCGATCGTCACTGCATCGGCGCGGTCCACGATTTCACGGTCATGATCGGTCCTGTCTCGATATCGCGTGTCGCGAAGTCCCTCGAGACGGACCGCACCGATGTCTAGCACTCGAATGTACGTATGCAGCGCCGCATGGAACTCGAACGGACGGGGCCCGGGATTCTCGATGCGCAACTGCAGTTCAAGCGTAGCGCTGCTTACCAATACTCGCAGCTCGCAGGCGAACGCGTAGGGCCAAAGTCTGCGCGTCTCGTGGGAGTCTTCGACGCGAAACGTCGCGCGAGCGTCACGTTCGCAAATGTCGTTGCTGACGATACGCCAAGGGCAAGTGCGGACCAAGCCGTGGTGGGGCAGGGGACCGTACGTCGCGAATTGGGGGAACACGACCGGCACCCCGCCCCGGATCGGCGAACGTCCGTCGAATACGCTTTGCCGACTCAGGAAGAGTCGCTCGTCGCCTGCGGATATCCATGACACGACGTGTGCGCCATGCCAGGTCACGATGGCGGTGGCGCCATCGGGTGCCCGCAGATGCACGCTGTCCAGTCCGAAGAACGGCACCTTCTCTGGATTTCCCAGGTCGAGCACTGTCGCAGAGCACGGTAGCGCGCTCAAGCGATCAGAGCGCGCGCGAAGCGATCAGGTGACCGGCGCCGGATTGAACAGCACCAGTGCGTTGTGAAGCCGGTGTTGTTCGGCCCATGTCTTCTTCCGACCACTGGCCACGTCGAGCATCAGTTGGAACAGTTGCCAACCCACCTCTTCGATCGTCGCGCTGCCGTCGGCGATCGTGCCGGCGTTGATATCCATGAGGTCGTGCCATCGTCGCGCCAGGTCGTTGCGCGTCGCGACCTTGATCACCGGGCATTGCGCCAATCCGTAAGGCGTGCCGCGACCGGTGGTGAAAACGTGCAGGTTCATGCCTGCGGCGAGCTGAAGCGTGCCGCAGATGAAGTCGCTCGCGGGCGTGGCGGCGAAGATCAGGCCTTTTTTGCCGTTGAGCTTCTCGCCGGGCGACAGGACGCCGACGATAGGTGCCGAGCCCGATTTGACGATCGAGCCCATGGCTTTCTCGACGATGTTGGAGAGCCCGCCCTTTTTGTTGCCGGGCGTCGTATTGGCGCTGCGATCCACGCGGCCCTTTTCGAGATAAGCGTCGTACCACGCCATCTGTCGAATCATCGCTTCGGCCACGTCGGCGTTGATGGCGCGTGACGTCAACTGGTCGATGCCGTCCCGAACTTCGGTGACTTCCGAAAACATGACCGTCGCGCCGGCCCGCACCAGCAGGTCGGTGCAGAACCCGACTGCAGGATTCGCCGTCACGCCGGAGAACGCATCGCTGCCACCGCACTGAACGCCGACAACGAGCTCGCTCGCCGGCACGGTTTCGCGGCGGCGGTCGTTGAGCCGTTCGAGGTGGATCATTGCGCTGGCCATGATCGACTCGATCATCGACATGTAGCCGACGTGTTTCTCCGCCTGCAGAACGACGACGTCGAGATCGGGCTCGGCATTGACGCCGACGTCCGCGACACTTCGCTCGTCGACGATCGGGATCGTTCCCGGCGGAAGCAGTCGCTCGGGCTGCAGCTTCTCGCAGCCGAGGCTCACGACCATCACTTCGCCGCCGAAGTTGGGATTCAAGCTGATATTGCGCAACGTGCGGATTGGAATAATCGCATCGGGGGCGTCGATGGCCACGCCACAGCCGTAGGTGTGCTCGAGGCCGACCACGTCATCGACGTTGGGAAAGCGCGGCAGCAACTCTTCCTTGATGCGCTTCACCGCGAAGTCGACGACGCCGGCTACGCATTGCACCGTCGTTGTAATCGCCAGGATGTTGCGGGTGCCGACCGACCCGTCGGCATTGCGATAGCCGTCGAAGCTGTAGCCGTCGAGCGAGGGGAGCGGCGCGGGCCTGACCGTGGCGATCGGCAGATTGTCGAGCTCGCGCGCGGCCGGCATCTTCAGCAAGCGCTCGTGCACCCAGCTTCCCGCCGGAATGTCGCGGATCGCGAAACCGATCGGGACGTTGTAGCGCAGGACTGCGCCGTCGGCAGGCAGGTCGACCAACGCTACTTTGTGGCCCTGCGGCACGTGCTCGCGCAGCGTCAACCCGGAAGGGAACGTGGTGCCGGCGGGCAGGCCGCCATCGTTCGCGACGATGGCGACGTTGTCTCGGTCGTGCATCCGGATGGTCAGCGGGGATTGGCGATTGGCATCGGACATGTTGAGTTGCTGATGATGATGGAGGGTAGGTCGGCGGGAGAGACGAGCGCCTCGACAAAAAATGCTGGTCTGCCGCGGTCGAGTCGTCGTCTCAGCTATTTTTTGGTGGCCCAACTATAAATGCAAACGTCGGCGTAAATGCAAGTATCCAACGCCTCGAGCTCGTGCACCGAGACCTGATCGCTCGAGTGCGCTTTTGTGACCGCGACGCTGACAATGACGCGTGCATTGCGATTGTCCTCCATCGACCGAGGTCCTGAGCGCCCCGGCTTCAGTTTGCCCGGAAGTTACTCTTTGGGCACACAGGCTGCGGCGACTTCCCGCATTACAGGCGGCTGGACTTATCATCTCATCGCCTCGGCGGCGCCGAAACCGCCGGGGCGTCTCGTAGGCTCGAAAAGGTCTGGCTCAACCCGCGGGAGAAGCGGAAGATCCAGGCTTCAATCGACTGAACGAACGAGGCTCCCTGGGACATGAGAAAGCGGCGCATTTGGGTGATCGCATCGGTAGGTTTGGAGTCGCATCG
>Ga0207643_10002352_pt1 | contig 10279 bp, 7 predicted proteins | sample KBSMisM62_FD_184313 | JGI IMG/M metagenome (GOLD analysis project Ga0207643, IMG submission 184313) | Miscanthus rhizosphere microbial communities from Kellogg Biological Station, Michigan, USA - KBS Miscanthus M6-2 (SPAdes) (version 2) | ecosystem: Host-associated > Plants > Roots > Rhizosphere... | reverse complement strand
CTCGGACACTGACAGCGACTGTCCCCGGTGATGTGTTGGTCTGCAGGTCTCGATACGCGAACGTCGTGTAGCTCAGACCGTAGCCGAATGGATAGAGCGGCGTGTCGCGAAAGTACATGTAGGTTCTGCCATGACGGATGTCGTAGTCCATCATAGGCGGCAATTGATCGAGAGACTTGGGCCACGTTTGGACGAGGCGGCCAGCGGGGTTGTAATCGCCGAAGAGCACGCTCGCGAGCGCTCGCCCTTCTTCCTGACTATTCAGCGCCATGTGAAGAATCGCCGGCACGTTTTCCTGCGTCCAATTGATCGCGTACGGGAAACTTGATTTCAGCACCACAATCGTCTTCGGGTTCGCTTGCAATACTGCCTTGATCAAATCCTCCTGTTCCAATGTGATCGACTGTCGATCGACTGCTTCCCGTCCTTCACTCGGCACGGACACTTTCGCCCATTGCGTGTCGAAACCTCCATTTGGATGATTGCCGACACAGACGATCGCCACGTCAGACTCGCGCGCGATTTTGACCGCGGCGTCGCCATCGTTGCTCGCCGCGTAATTGACCTTCACGGAATTGCCGGCAGCGTTCTTGATTCCTTCGAGCGGTGAAATGGCGTAAGGAGGTGTACCGCTGTACCAATCGAGCAAGACTTCATTCGCACGTGGTCCAATCACCGCGATCGACTTCAGCGATTTCTTGTCGAGTGGCAAGAGATTGGCGGAGTTCTTTAACAGGACGATCGATTTCTGCGTGGCAAGCAGCGCGATTGCTTTGTGTTTGTCGGTAGCCCACGGGTCGACCGATTCTTGTCCAATTGATGAATAGGGCACACGCGCAGGAGGATCCAGAAGACCCAGGCGGATCATCACTCTGAAATTGCCACGCAGCGCGCGATCGATATCAGATTCCGCTAGGATGCCCTTCTTCAACGCGCCTCTAACCGCGTCGCGATAGTCGTCGAGGAATTGCCCGATGCCGGCTTTGACTGACTCTGCCGCGGCGGTCTCGAAGTCCGGGTAGTACTTGTGCGCAGTGACGAGATTGCGCATAGCGCCCGCATCGGTGCAGATAATGCCATCCTGTCCCCACTGCTCGCGCGTCACCTTTTGCATGATCGAGTTGATCGTCATCGGCACTTTGTTGACCGCGTTGTAAGCGGCCATGTACGCGCGCGAGCCGCCTTCAACCACTCCCATGCGAAACGGCACCGAGTAGTATTCGTGAAACAGACGCTCATCAAAATCGGAGCTCGATTTGTCGCGATCGTTCTCGTTGCTGTTGGCGAGGAAGTGCTTCATCAGCGCGGCCGCTTGCCAGTACCTGGGATCGTTGCCCTGCAAACCCTTGGTGAAGGCAACAACCATCTTGCCGTTCAAGAGCGCGTCCTCGCCGTAGCACTCTTCAGTTCGGCCCCACCGCGGATCGCGGCCGATATCTGCGTTGGGAGATCTGATCACGATCCCGCCCTGTTTATATTTAGGACTCTGGAAAACATACCGAGCTTCGTAGCCTTCGACTTCTCCGGCTTGTCGCAAGATGTCGGTGTCCCACGTTTCGCCGAGCCCGATACCTTGTGGAAACGTCGTGCTTGGAATAGTGAGAGGCCGGCCCCACTTTCCTGGTCCACCCTGAGTCAAACCGTGAATGCCTTCGACGTGGCCACTGCCTTTGATACCCAGGCGCGGGACGCTCGGGTTGGTATCGAGACATTCGATCTTCTCGTCGATGGTCATTAACGAGAGGATGTTGTCGATTCGCTGCTCGATCGGGAGATCGGGATTTTGGAAAGGATATTGCTGAGAAGGAGATGTCGTCTGCGGTACCAGTAAAGCAACGCAGAACAGCAGACACAGATTCACACGGATAAAAACCACGGATTTTAAGAGCCTTCGACGACCTTCAAATACTTCCTCAGAGGTGGGTTGGTTAGTTTAGTAACTTGCCCGCTGGGCCATTTGATCTCGATGCTGTCGATTTTTGTCGCCGCGCCGGCGCCGAGGATCTCGCGTGGATCGTGCGACGAAAGATAACTGCCGCCCGCGGTCTTGAGACGTCTGTATTTCACGCCGCCCGCTTCCCACGTGATGATCGCGCCAACCGCGCCGGGATTGCTGCGCGTCGCAACGAGGTTCAGGCCGATCCAGTTGTTGCGATTGCCGCCTTCGTTTTTCAGCAATATGGGCGCATCGCCGTTGTTGATAATAAGGACGTCGAGATCGCCGTCGTTGTCGTAATCGCCGACTGACAAGCCGCGCGCCGGAAAGTCTTTACTGAAAACCGCACCCGAGATCGAGCTGACGTGCTTATACGATCCGTTGATGTTCTCAAACAGCAACAATGGCTCTTTGTACTTAACTTTGAGCGACTGGATCTCGACCATGTCGTCCGGATGCCCGTTCGCCAGGATCAGATCCGGATCGCCGTCGTTATCGTAATCAAAAAAGCGCAAGCCCCAACCGCTGAGCAGGCGCGTCGCCGATCCAATCTCTCCGGGCTTGTCGATAAACGTCAGGTCTTTCTGGTTCTGGTACAGACTGAAGAGTTCCTGATCGATGTTGGCGACGAACAAGTCCTGCCAGCCGTCATTGTCGTAATCTGTCGCGTCGACGCCCATTCCCGAGCGAGGCGCACCCGAATCGCTGTAGGCCACGCCCGATAGCAGTCCGACCTCTTCAAACTTTCCTTTGCCCTTGTTTACAAAAAGGAAATTCGCGAGCGTATCGTTCGCGACGAAGAGATCCATCAAACCGTCGTTGTTGATGTCAGTCGCAACCGCGCCGAACGATTTGCCGAGCGACGCGGCGATCCCGGAGTCCTTACTCACGTCGAGAAACTTGCCGCTGCCCTCGTTGTGAAACAGAAAACTCGGTCGCGGCTTGAAGACGCGCGGGACGCAATAGTAGCGACGACCGACCTTGTTATCGCCGCAGAAGATCGCGCCGTTGGCGCTGTACTGCACGAAGCTGGAAACAAAGAGATCGAGTTTGCTGTCGTTGTCGTAGTCGAACCACGTCGCGCAGGTGGACCAGTTTGGCGCCGCCACACCGGCTTTGTCGGTTACGTTTGTAAACGTGCCGTTGCCGTTGTTATGGAAGAGGACGTTGGCGCCGTAGTTGGTGACGTACAGATCCTGCCAACCATCGCCGTCGTAATCAGCCGCGGCGGCGCCCATGCCGAAGTGGCCCATCTGACCGCACGCGACACCTGCTTTGTCGGTAACGTCGACGAACGTCCCATCGCCGTTGTTTCGATAGAGCGCGTTCCGGATCGGCGTCTTAGGAGTGTAAAAGTCGGATGGTCCACTGTTGACCAGATAGATATCCATCCAGCCGTCGTTATCGAAGTCGAAGAAGAGACCACCGCCGCCGCACGTCTCAGGAAGTTGTCGCAACTCCGAGCGCCCATTATCGTGTACCCAGGTGATCTTGCTTTGGGAGCTTGGCACTTCGACAAAGGTGACGCGCTGTTGTTGCTCGGTTCGCGGCTGAACCCAACCACTCCCCACGAGCAACGCTGCAACCGTTAGTAAGCAAAAATACTTCATTCTGATCTGTGTAAATCCATGTTTTAAGATCCGTGAAATCCGTGGCCTAATTCGGAAACTTCTCTCCGGGCTTCACGATGCGAATGTAATGATCCGTAAACTTAAAATGCGCCGCCTTGATCTCGATCTTCGGCATGTGACACGAGGTGCAATCCTTGTCCGCCACGGGACAGCTCGTTCCATCACCCGTCCTGGCTGCTGTCTTGGTCTTAAGTGAATGACACGCCAAACACTTCTTATCGTAATAAGCCGCATCCTCTTTTAGCGGCTCATGCGGATCGTGACAGGCGATACAACTTATCTCGCGCTCGTCCGAGTAACACTTGCTGTTAAATATCCGGTAAGGCTGAAATCGAACGTTGTTGATCTCCATGCTCTTCAACAACGAGAACTCATCGGCGCCACGATGACACGAGGCGCAGAACTGTTGCGTCAACTCGTCACCACCCAACCGTCCCGGATTAAAAATCGACGTCCGGCCCGGCTTCCCGTCTTTGATCGCTGCAATGTGACCGCCGCCTGGTCCATGACAACTCTCGCAGCGCACGCCATGCGCAAACTTTTCCAGTCGCAGTTGTGAGCCACTGACCGCGCCCGTCGCGTGACATCCAAAGCAATTCGACACTTCGTTCGGCGTCAGCAAACGTCCAACCGCATCGTTCAGTGACGCCGGCTCCATTCGCGGCGCGCCGATAGTGAAATCCAGCCCCTTCGTTTCGTTGTAAAAACTCACCAGGCTTTCGTAGAACTTTCCGTCTCGTTGCAGAACGTACGTCTGGCCCATCTTGCCTTGTCCGAAGGCGTAGGCGATTGGCAGCGAGATGGTGTCTTTGCCATCGGTGACCGAGTAGAAACTCTGTTTGCCGTTGCGCTTGATCTCGTAAGTATAAGCGCCAACGCGCATGCTCAACTTCGGATTGTCGCCGAGCACTTTCGATTCGGCGATTGGCTCCATGGCCATCGCCATTCCGGTTGGTCCAAAAGATCCGGCAAACTTTTTATGACATTCGGCACACGCCTGATCGCCGGTAAAAACAACGTCTGCCGGAACTCTGCGCGGGTTCCAGCGCTGTACCGGACTGAGCTGTATCCAACCCAATGCAATCGCCAACACGAGCAATGAATAATTTTTAACTACAGATTTCACGGATAAAGACTGATTTACTGCGGATCGGGCTTACTAGAATTATCGAGCTGCCGCTTCTGGTTGTATTCGTCCTGGAGCTTCTTGAAGGTCTCGCGCTCGCGGGCGGCCTCCTGTTTCCGGCCGGCGCGCGTGTAAGCGCGAGCGAGTGCAAAATGCATTTCCGGGCTTGAAGGCGCGAGTTTCACTCCTTCCTCTAGTTCTTTGATCGAACGATCGATTTGTCCTAGCTCGAGCAACACTCGCCCTAACACGTTGCGCGCGGCGTACAACTTGGGCGCGAATTGCACCGCCTTTTCCGCTAACGGCAATGCGTCGTTGTATTGATCTCGCTTCAAGTACTCGAACGCCATCTGCACCATCGACGGAAAATGATCCGGCGAAATTTCGAGCTCGCGTTTGAACTCTTTCATGGCAACGTCCGCGTCCTGCGACAACATGAAGACACCGAAGCCGTAATGCACGTTTGGATCGTTTGGATACTGCGATAACAACGTGTCGAAAGCCGCGCGCGCCTGTTCGAGCCGGCGCGCCGCCATGTGTACACCCGCCTGTCCGGCGATGAGAATTTTTTCGCGCTGTGCCGGAGGGATTTCCTTCGGCAGGTACGGCATTCTCAACATCGTCAATCCGAAAGCTTCTGCGACTTTCGGACTCTCCTGACCCATGCGTACGAACTCTGCGAGAACGTCGTAGGAATTCTCGAAATACTCAAACCGGATATAAATCAGCGCCGTGTGATAACGAACGACACCGGCCAGTTCCGAACGATCATTCACTCCCAACGAGCGCCCGCGCTGAAGTGAAACTCCCGCGCGCTCGTACTCACCGGTTTGAAATTGACACAGACCGAGCATGGCCCACGCCTGTCCTCGTTCGGGCTCGAGTGCAACGAGATTCTGAAAGGCGTCGCGAGCCTGCGGGTACAAGTCTTTCTGATAAAAGATCGCGCCGACGTACCACCAGCCGTCGGGCCACTTCGGTTTGATTTTTAAGGCTTCGCCGTAGAGTGAAACTGCCTCGTCAAATTTCTCCGCCAACCGCGCGTCGTCAGCAAGTTTTGCGACACGTGCGAATTCCGTCTCCGGCGATTCGATCTGTGCTTTCGGTCGTGCGTTGCGCGTCTGAGCCGAAGCGACCAGCGAACACAGCAATAACAGAAAGAGAACCTGTAAAAGCGAACAAGTCAGGAAGAGGGGCTTGCCCCCGCTGTTGGGAGAGCGGGGGCAAGCCCCTCTTCCTGACTTGTTCGGCTCTACGGTTGTTGTTTCCTTTATCACTACTGTGGTTGTTTGGCTTGTTGCTCGGCGTTTGATTTTTGGATGAGCGCCTTTTCGCGGTCGCCATCCTCTTTTCGATTGAGCCGGTAATAGACTGACGCCAGCAGCACGCGCGCTTCGAGAAAGTCCGCATGCTCTTTCAAAACACCTTCGAGCAACGGCAGCGCGTCAGCCGGCTTGCCCGCTGCCGCATACACCGCCGCCAGGTGATAACGAGCGTACTGTTCCCGCGGACGCAACTGGATCGCGCGCTGCAAAAAACTACGAGCTTCATCTAACTGCTTGTCCTGCCGCAGCAATACTCCGAGATAAAGATTGGAGTCGAAGTCGTTTGCATTATTCGCCAGTTCACTCTTGAAAGCGGCCTTGGCATTTTCAGTATCACCGAGACGCATCAACACGCGACCGTGCAAGGCATTGACCGCCGGCAGTTTCGGATTCAACTCGACCGCTCGCTGCGCTTCTTTGAGAGCGGATTGCGCCTGGTCCGCCAGCAACAGAATTGACGCCATCAACAAGTGCGCTTCAGCAGAGTCTTCGTGACGAAACAGCCGATCGATGATCTCCTGTCCTTTGTTTAGTTGACCATCGCCGATCAACGCGCTGCCGAGCAGGTAAGCGAGCATGCGGTTGGATGGGTCCGCTTCCGCCAACGGAGATAAAGCCTGGATGACTTTCTTGTATTCGCCTAACCTGACCTGGCAATCGGCGAGTACCAGTCGTGCGTTTGCTGCTTGCGGAGTATTCGGAGCAGCGGCGATAAACCGTTCCAACTCAGCCGCCGCCTCCGCGAACCAGGCCGCCTTGTAATAAGCCAGAGCGAGATTGAAACGAATCGCGTAGTTTCCACTATCGATAAGGAGCGCTCGCTTGTACTGTTCGATCGCCTCTTCGTAACGGCCCAAGGCCGAATACGCGGCACCCAGATTTGAGCGAACATCGACTCGCGCCGGATTGTTCGCGAGGATCGCGAGATAGCCGCGCACAGCACCCTGCAAATCGCCTGATTGGTGCAACTGAGTAGCGCGCTCAAACTCCCGTTCTACGGCAGGATCCTGTGTCCCAGCCTGTGCCAAAACCGGGGCGGTAAACACTGCTCCTATAGTGAATAATAAGACTAGAAAAACGACTCTAATCATGTCGGAAAAGTATGCCACAGATCGACTCATTCTGTGGCATACTCAAGCACAAAAATGAAGCCTTTTCTGAGCCTTGTACTGATTATTTTCACTGGTTTCTCGCCTGTTCCGGTGTACGGCCAACAGGACGACGACGTGGTTCGCGTGCGCAGCAATGAAGTGAGGCTGGACGTTGTCGTGAAAGACAAAAAAGGACGCCAGATCAAGGACCTGAAACTGACGGATTTTGAGGTTTTGGAAGACGGCGTCCCTCAGAAAGTCGAGTCGTTCCGCTTCGTCACCAGGGAACCCACGCCGGCGACGTCAGACACAGCCGGCAACCCGTCGCCAACCACCGCGACAACCACACCAGCACCAGCGAAACGATCAACACCGTCAGTGACAGCGCTCGTTTTCGATCGACTGTCGCCGGAAGCCCGCGCGCTCGCACGTAAAGCCGGTCTCGCATACGCGCAGGAAGACATGGGCAATGGAGCTTTCACCGGCGTCTTCGGCATCGATCAATCACTGCGCACCGTCCAGTCTTTCACTGACAACGCACAACTAATAAAGGACGCGGTCGAGCGCGCTACCGCAACCGCGACGTCAACTTACGCTTCAGGCGGCGCGAAGATACGCGAGAACACGGACCGAAGCATCTCGCTCGACCAGCAGATCTCGACGTCAACGCAGTCCGCGCAAGCAGCCGGTGCCGCTCAAAACGGCGCCGGAGCCACAGCTGCCGGTGAAGCTGCCGGTCAGGCAGCCGCCGAACAAAAGTGGATCGAGATGCAAAACCAGATGCTCGATCACTTCGAGCGTCTCGAACGCGACCAGGAAGGTTTCGCGACGATCAACAGCCTGCTCGCAGTGATTAGCCCGATGCAAAATCTGCCGGGACGAAAAACAATCATCTTCTTTTCTGAAGGTTTGAAGTTGCCGCCGGCGGTGCAGGCGAAGTTTCCGGCAGTAATTAACGCCGCCAATCGCGCGAATGTCAGTATCTATTCGATCGACGCCGCCGGCTTGCGTATCCAAAGTGGAACGGCGGAAGCCGCACGCGAGCTCAATTCGATCGCCGCGGCAGGCATGGCGCAGCAAGGTCGCGGCAATGATCGCGGCGTCAGCGGGCCCTTATCGAGGTCACTCGAGCGCAATGAAGATCTACTGCATTTTGATCCGCGCAGTGGTCTCGGCTCGCTATCGGATCAAACGGGGGGCTTTCTGATTCACGACACAAACGATCTGGTCTCAGGTCTCCGTCGCATCGACGACGATATGAACGGCTATTACTTCCTCACATACGTGCCGCAAAACAAAGATTACGATGGGCGTTTTAGACGGATTAGCGTGAAAGTAGCGCGGTCGAATGTTGATGTTCAGTCGCGCCAGGGTTACTACGCGGTCGAGTCTGTCGGTCAACTGCCGATGCTTGATTACGAAGCGCCGGCGATCGCAGCCGCCAGAAAGTGGAAGAGCAGCCCGACGCCAAACTTGCTGAATAGCACCGCGCTTAGTTATCCCGCACCGGGCAGAAACGGATTGACGCTGATTCTTGGTGAGGCGCCACTAGCTATTTTCAAGTTTGCACCCACGAACGACAACAAAAACTACAGCACGGATTTCTCAATCGTGGCCCTCGTGCGGAATGAATCCGAGCAGGTGGTTCAAAAGCTAAGCCAACATTATGGCTTGGACGGCGCCATCCAGGATATCGATAAGGCGAAGAAAGGAAACGTCCTTTTCTATCGCGAAGCACAACTTCCGCCTGGTAAATACCACGTGCAACTGATCGCCTACGATGCGGTAACCGGCGGTGTCAACGTCAGCTCTACACCTTTAGAGATCGCGAATGCCGATGAAACAAAACCGCGACTCAGCAGCGTCGCAGTGCTCAAAAGAGCAGAGCGCCTGACACCCGAAGAACAGAAACGCGATCATCCCCTTCACTTCGGAGAACTCCTCGTCTACCCGAATCTCGGCGAGGTGATCGATCGCACTTCAGCGAAACAGCTCGCCTACTTCTTCACCGCCTGGCCGGCAAAGGGCGCAACAAAACCTTTGCAAGTAACGCTGGAGATCCTCCAAAACAATCGCCCGGTCGGTAAAACCTCAGGCGAGCTTCCACCCGCCGACGAACGCGGAGGGATCAAGTACGCGAGCTCATTCCCACTTGATAAATTTCCTGCTGGAGAGTTCGAACTGAAGGTAACCGTGACTGATGGTGTGAACAGCGTGAGTCGCTCTACCAATTTCGTGATCGGATCGTAGAATTCAGCTTTGTGCCTTTTTGCGGCTAATTATCGAAAAGGATTTATGACGATAACCCCATCATAGTTCTGACCGTCGCTAAGGTCTTCAGTGTACAGAGTGTGGCACTCAAGTTCCGAGGCGGCTGCTATTATTGCCGCATCCCAATAACTCAAGCGGAATCTTTGCTGTATTTCCAATGCCCGTAATAATGTTGATGAACTGATCGCTGCGGTGGGAAAGTTAAGCCAGGTTTTTATAAACTCCGCTGCTTGCGAAGGAGGGAGTTGGAATTGGCGTTTGGCTGACGTCGCTGCTACAAAGAATTCGCCAGCCACTTGGACCGACCATCCCCAACTTTCATTGAGCAACAGGGCGCGCGCACGAGTGGCTTTTTCCTGTTCTTCGGCTAGATGGCTGATTGCGTAGAGGAAGACGTTTGTGTCAATGAATACGTCCGCGTTCATGTAACTCTTCACGTGAGGGTTTTTGACCTACTCCAAATCCTTTAGTCGTATTAAATAATTCTTTCATCCGTAATCGAGCGGCACTAATTTGAGTGTCTTCACCGCTCAGATCTGCGAGGTAGCGTGTAACGCGCTCTTCGATGGACGAATCGACGTCACCAAGTGCTTTCCTGGCGCGTTCATAGAGTTCATCATCCACCTTTATTACGATCTCTTTCATGTGATTACACTACCCCTGAAATCGGGCCACCGTCAAGGAATCTCGATCTTGCGCAACAGGTCCTTAGCTTCCTTGATTAATTCACCTTTTGGCGCGAGTTGAATATAGGCTTTAACCGAGCGGGCGGCTTCTGGTCGATCGCCGCGGGTTAGGTAGATGCGGGCGAGGTGATAGTGAGCGGCGACGCATTCGTCTCCACCGGTGATTAGCGCGCGCGTCAATTCAGATTCGGCGGTTTCGATGTCGCCCAGTTC
>Ga0207643_10002351_pt1 | contig 10280 bp, 8 predicted proteins | sample KBSMisM62_FD_184313 | JGI IMG/M metagenome (GOLD analysis project Ga0207643, IMG submission 184313) | Miscanthus rhizosphere microbial communities from Kellogg Biological Station, Michigan, USA - KBS Miscanthus M6-2 (SPAdes) (version 2) | ecosystem: Host-associated > Plants > Roots > Rhizosphere... | reverse complement strand
CCGCAGGGCGCCAGCGGTGCCGTTAGGCATCCGGCCGGCCGGATGCCTAACGGTTCGATGGGGCGTCATGGCCGCCCCGCACGTTGAACGTACGCCGGCTCCGTTCGGGCTATGCTCCCAAAAAACCGCGCGTTCCAGCAGACGACTCGCCCGGACACGTCACGCTCGAGTCCGCAGGCGTGTGCATCACCGAGGGCCAGCGCCGAGAACATCCGGGCGCCGCCGATGGGCTCTGGTGCAGATATCTCGGCCTCGTAATAGTAGTAGTAGTCGTCGTAGTAGAACGTCCAGCAGTAGGCCCGGCCCTCGTCGGTGAGCCCGCAGGCGTCCGTCGCCCGGCCCGCGACGAGGTTGGTGATCGGGAAGGTGAGCTCTACCTTGGTGCGCTGTGCCAGGTTACTGCCCCAGCACCAGGTCGATCCGTCGGGCTCGACGCCGCACGTGTACTGGAGGCCCGCACTCAGCCGGATGAAGCTGCCATTCACGAGGGAGGGTGTGGTGATGCACCGGCTGCGGCATTCGCTCTCTTCCCCGGTCGCGCCTACCTGACCGACGTCGTCGTTGCCCCAGCACAAGGCACGTTGCTCGTCCGTCAGGCCGCACGTGTGGTTCGGCCCCGCCGTGAGCGACGCAAAGCGACTGCCGCCGGCTACTTCGTTAGGCACCAGGTGCGTGGCGGTCGTTCCGTCGCCGAGCTGCCCGTCGACATTGCTGCCCCAGCAGTACGCGACGCCACCGGCAGTGATCCCGCAGGTGTGCGACGTGCCGGCGGTGAGCGACACGAACGCCGCTGGCTGGTCGACCGCGACTGGCGTGAGTCGGAGAAGGCGCGTGCCGTCGCCAAGCTGCCCGTCGCCGTTCGCGCCCCAGCAATATGCGCTGCCGGTGCTCGTGAGCGCGCAGGTGTGCGACGATCCGGCCACCACCTGCGTGAACGATTCGGCGCCGGCCTGAACGCGCATCGCGATTTGACGCGATTGACGGCCACCGTCACCGAGCTGGCCGGCGGTGTTGTCGCCCCAGCAGTAGACCTCGCCCTCGGCCACCGCGCAGCTGTGATGCCCGCCGGCGGCGAGCGACGTGGCGGCCAGCCGCGCATCGCCGACGGTCATGCTGTAGAGCGCCGTCGATGCGTCGACCGATGCGAAACGCTGGATCGACGCCGTGATCCAGTACGCTCCCGCGCCCAGCTCCGAGCTCGAGCTCGCGCGAACCGTCCATTCGTTCTCGGTCGAGCCGTCGGCACCGGTCACGGTTTCCGTGCTAACGAGCGTTCCTCCGACCGGTGCCGCCCACTTCACCGTGACGTCCGGAACGGGATTCCTGTACGCGTCGTAGGCGAGGGCGACGACCTTGCTGGTGAACTCCGGAAGTGTCTCGATGACTCCGGGCAGCGTCGGGATCTCGACGGTCCACGCGGCGTCGGGAAGACTCGTGGCGTGGAACGTGACGTTGATACCCTGGGGAGCGCCTGACGCGTTCAACACGTGCGCGACTGCGACCTGGTCGGCGGCTGTCGAGGTGCCGAGTCGCCAGGTGGCTCTCGCGAGGCCCAGCGAGTCGGTGCGATTGCTGGCGCCGCCGACTATGGCGCCGCTGCCCGAGCCGATCTCGAACCAGACGGCCGCGTTGCGTACGGGTCTGCCGCGCCCGTCCGTGACCTTCACGACGATGGGGTCTGCGAGCGAGCGTGCGACGATGGCGGACTGCCCGTCGCCGCTCTGAATAGCGATGGCGGCCGGGGTGCTCGAGGGCTTGGTCCCGGTCGGCAGGTCGTCCGAGCAGGCGGCAATGAGCAGCGCCAGCACGGCGGGGGAAGTACGATTGAACATGTGGAGCTCCTGGCCGCTCGGCGCAGGGGCGTCGGGCGGGCCGGTCGATCACAGCGGTGATCCACTCGTGGTGAACGAGTGCGAGGCGCGTCGGCACACGTCGGCGCTGCGCCTGCTGGAGGCGGCGCGGGGCGCGGCAGACGGTCTCGGTGCACGCACCGGGGGCGTACGACGTCGTGCTCCCACTGGGGGGTGCTCGGTCTTAGACGGACGCCGTCTCGCGATTCTTTCGCCGATCCACCCTAACGACCTGCGGTCGTTGAGCAGCGGAGGTTGCCGCTGCTGGTGACAAGGCGCCTACGGCCCAGGCGTGTGCATCATCGCTTGCAACAGCACGGTGTCAATCTCCTCGCACCGCACGAGGAGACTCAGGACCCGAGGACTGATACAGAGAATGCCGGCGACGGACTCCGCCAGTCCGCGATCACTTGTCCTGCAGAATGAACGAGACCTTCATGAGCACGCGATACTCCGTGATCTTGCCCTTCTCGATCACGACCTTCTGACTCTTGATCCACGCGCCGGTGAGGTTGCGCAGCGTCTTGTCGGCGCGGGCGATACCGGCGTTGATAGCATCCTCGAAGCTCGTCGTGGACGATGACTGGATCTCGGTGATCTTGGCGACAGACATGACCTGACTCCGTGGGAGGGGTCTCGAAGATCGGATCGACCGGAACGGTTGTCGAGTAATTTCGGTATATTGTATCCGATTCGGCCACGTCGCACCGGCTCCGCGCTACCGCCAAGACCGATCGCGCCATCGCTCATGAGAGAACCCACTATGCGTCGCCTCGCATTCGCCGCTGGGCTGTTCATCCTCTCGTCGTCATCGCTCGTCGCGCAGACGACCACGCGACCCGCGCGCCCCGACTCGGCGGCACAGCGCCGAGCAGCGGAGCACGTCCCGAAGCGCTCGCGCGCCGACACACTGCGCGGCTCGTTCACCACCCCCGCCCGCAGCTGGTGGGACGTCACGTTCTACGATCTGCACGTGGCCATCCGGCCTAACGACAGCACCATCGCCGGCTACAACGGCATCACCTACAAGGTGCTCAAGCCCGCGACCGAGATACAGATCGATCTCATGGAGCCGCTCGTCGTCGACAGCATGAAGCAGGACGGACGGCGCGTGACGCACCGGCGCGAGGGCGCCGCGTTCTTCGCGAGGCTCACGGCCCCACAGCTCGCGGGCCAGCTCAAGACCATCACGGTCTACTATCATGGCAATCCGCAGATCGCGAAGAACCCGCCCTGGCAGGGTGGCTTCTCGTGGGTGAAGGACAGCCTCGGCCGCCCATGGGTGGTGACCACCGATCAGGGCATGGGCGCGTCCGTGTGGTGGCCCAACAAGGACACGCAGGCGGACGAGCCGGACTCGCAGCGCGTCGCGCTCACGGTGCCCGACCCGCTCATCAACGTTTCGAACGGACGGCTGCGCAGCACGAAGAAGAACGCGAACGGGACCACGACGTACGAGTGGTTCGTGGTGAACCCGATCAACAACTACGCGATCGCCGTCGCCACGGGCAATTACGCCCACTACAGCGAGACGTTCGACGGTGCGAAGGGCACGCTCACCATGGACTACTGGCCGCTCGATTACAACGTCGAGAACGCGAAGCGCCAGTTCCCGCAGGCGAGAACGATGCTCAAGTGCTTCGAGCACTGGTTCGGACCGTACCCGTGGTACGAAGACGGCTACAAGCTGCTCGAGGTGCCGAACACGGGGATGGAGCATCAGAGCGCCGTGTCGTACGGCAACTGGTACGCGAACGGCTATCGCAAGCGGGAGTCGTCAGGCACGGGGCTCGGCCTCACGTGGGACTTCATCATCATCCACGAGAGCGCGCACGAGTGGTTCGGCAACAACATCACGGCGAAGGACAACGCCGACATGTGGGTGCACGAAAGCTTCGCGAACTACGCGGAGGGTATCTACACGGAGTGCCTCCACGGCAAGGACGCTGGCGCGCGGTACATCGTCGGCAACCGGCGCGGGATCCGAAACGACCGCCCGATCATCCCGGACTACGAGGTGAACGACCAGGGCTCGGGCGACATGTACCCGAAGGGCGGCGAGATGCTGCACACGATCCGACAGATCGTGAACGATGACGAGAAGTGGCGCGGTATCCTACACGGACTCAACCAGACCTTCTGGCACCAGACCGTCATGGGCAAGCAGGTCGAGGAGTACATCAGCGCGCAGGCGGGCGTCGACTTCGGCAAGGTGTTCGATCAGTATCTGCGAACGGTGATGGTCCCGACGTTCGAGTACCGGATCTCCGGCGACACGTTGTCGTATCGCTGGGCGAACGTCGTCGCCGGATTCGACATGCCGCTTCGTGCCACGCTCGACTGGCCGACGATGACCCTGATTCATCCCACCGAGCAGTGGCAGACGACGCGCGTTAGGCTCGGGAACCCGTCGGACTTCCGCGTCGACGAGAACTTCTACGTCGTGCCGACGATGGTTCCCGGGCGACCGTAGGAGATCAGGGAATGCAACTCCTCCGGGCGCTCACGCTGGCTTCCCTTGGCTTCGGCTGCAGCGCCTGGAGTGCAACACCCGCTGTGGGTCAGCGCGCGGACCTCGCGGTTCGCGCTGCCCGTGTGCTCGATGTGAAGACCGGCCGATACGGCGGCCCCACCGTGTTGCTCGTGACCGACACGCGCATCACGGCTACGGTCCCCGCCGCACAGTTCGATAAGCGAAGCGCGTCGCGCATCATCGACCTCGGCGACATGACCGTCGTCCCCGGACTCATCGACGCGCACGTGCACCTCGCCATCGGCGGTCCCGTTCGGGCGAACGCACTCGCGGACCTTCGCGCGGGCTTCACGACGGTCGCGGATCAGGGCGCGCTCACGCACCGACTCCTCGTCCTGCGAGACTCGATCAATAGTGGTCACATCGAAGGGCCACGCGTGCTCGCGGCCGGAATCTGGGTCGGCGCCAAAGGTGGAGTCTGCGAGTTCAGCGGAATCGGCATTGCCGGCGGTGCCGAGGCCTTCGTCCAGCGTGTGCAGCAGAACATCGCGGCGGGTGCAAACCTCACGAAGGTGTGTCTTTCGTCCTGGCCGGCCGCGTCCTACGCATCGCCCGACAGCGTGGAGATTCCGCGTGATGTGCTGCGGGCGATCGTCGAGGCCTCACACGCTGCGCGCAGACCGGTGACTGCACACGCGATCAGTCGCGGCGCCGCACGCGCTGCGCTCGACGCGGGCGTAGATGGACTGGTGCACGCCGCATACGTCGACGCGTCGCTCGCGGCCGCGATGCGTGCGCGAGGCATGTGGATGAGCCCGACGATCGCATCGCTGACGGCGGGCGACACGAGTGCTGCGGCCCGCGCGCTCACGGCCGCAGTGCGCGTGGCGCACGACGCCGGCGTCAGTCTCGTGTTCGGCACGGACGGCGGCGTGCTTCCGCACGGGCGCGGCATCGACGAGATGGACGCGCTCGTCTCGTCAGGCCTGACGCCGCTCGAGGCCATTCAGGCCGCCACGATCAACGCGGCAAAGGCACTCGCGATCGCGGACAGCGTCGGACAGATCGCGGTCGGGATGTCCGCGGACTTCGTCGCCGTACGCGGCGATCCATCGCGCGATGTCGGCGCGCTTCGAAGCGTGGTCCTCGTCGTCTCGCGCGGCCGGGTCGCGGTGGGACCGCCCTGACCGAACTGCGTAGAGCGCTGCTTACTGCTTGCTGGTGCTGCTTACTGCGAAAGAAAACCCTCGGGAAGCGCGTGGCCTCCGGAGTCTGACCCCAATTTCTTGGCGGCACCGGCAACGAGGGTTGATCAGCCGTCGTTCGCTCGCTCGCGCCACCAGCGCGCCGCCTGCGGCTCCCCCCACGGTTCGACGTCCGCCTCCGCTACCATGAGCGCCTCCGCAAACGCCGCCGCGCTCGGCGTCCGCGACGCCGTGTCCTTCGCCAAGCAGCCGATCACCGCCGCGTCCAGCGATGGCGGAATCGGCAGCTCCGTCCGCGTCGACGGCGGCACCGGCTTCGCGTCGATGTGCATCACCATCACCCGCATCGGGTTGTCGGCCTCGAACACCAGCCGGCCCGTCAACAGGTAGTACGCCACGCAGCCTAACGCGTACACGTCCGCCCGCCCGTCCACCGCTTCGGACAGCGCGAGCTCCGGCGACATGTACGACGGCGTCCCGATCGCGAGTCCCGCCTCCGTGGCAAGCGAGTCCCTGCTCCGGCGCGTTACTTCCTTCACCAGCCCGAAGTCCAGCACCTTCACGAAGTCGTGCCGGAGTCCCACACAACCGACGTGGATGTTCGCCGGCTTGACGTCCCGATGCACGAGCCCCCGTGCGTGCGCCTCCTCGAGCGATTCACACACCTGTCGCATGAGGTAGATCACGCGGCCGGCCGGCAGCGCGCCGTACCGCCTGACGAGCGTCTCGAGATCCAGCCCCTCGAGCATCTCCATCACGTAGTACAGCGTCTGATCTTCGGTCACACCGAAGTCGTAGACCTCGACCGTGTGCGGCGAGCGCAGATTCGCGGCGGCCTCCGCCTCGCGCGTGAAGCGATGCATCGCGAGTTGTGCGCTTTCGCCATTCCCTCCCCCGAGCGATTCCGGGCGGATGAGCTTGATCGCGGCCGGACGCGCCAGCATGGTGTGCGTCGCCTTGTACACCTCGCCCATCCCGCCGCTTCCGAGCAGCTCGCCGAGGCGATAGCTCCCCATCTCGCGCGCTCTCGTGACCTGGCGCCCGAGGTGCGTCACCACGTGCGAGATCACCCCGGCAGCGCCGACGAGCAGGAAGTCCGGGTAGTGCATGACCAGCACGTTGCTCGCGGCACCAAAGTCCAGGGTGCCGTGCCAGCCCGCGATCAGCATCCCGATGGGATTCATCGACACGGCAATCAACGCCGCCACGACGGTCTTTCGCGTCGGTGTCGGTACGATCGCGGCGAAGATCAGGATGACGGCGCCGATCCAGCTGATCTCCGGCGTGATCACGACCTTCGGCCTCACCGACGCGCCGAAGTAGATCATTCCCACGTGGAACAGGAGGCCGAGCGCGAGCGAGATCGCGATCATGTACGCGAGCCCGAGGTCGAGGCTCAGCTTCGAGTTCCTGTTCCGGCGCGTGTACGCGAACAGCGCGAGCGACATGATGATGCTCGTCACCGCGATCGCATCCATTGGCAGGATGATCGAGCGCCATCGGGTATCGCCTGGCGGACTCTGCGCGCGGATCGCGACGTGCCCGAGCAGCGGTCCAAGGAACCAGAGCCCGGCACCGATCAGCGAGAAGAAGCCGATGCGCTGCGACGCTTCGCGGAGGAGATCTGGCGGAAGCGAGCGCGGCCGGCCCTGTGAATCCCTGGACGCCGGCGTCGACCCGGGCGGGGGAAGAATCAGGTGCGGAGCGGGCATTGCCGTTGATACTACGCCAAATCCCGCCAACCGCCTAGCGCATGCTTCGCCATCCCGAGGGACGTGGAGCCGTCACCGAGCGTGACGGTCTGCCGTGCGCCGTTAGGCGTGATGATCTCGTTCGCGAACGTCGGCTCGGCCGTGCACCCCACTCGGGATGCGCGGCCCGGTACGCGTCTATTCTCGCGACCTCGGCCGCGGACGTGTCGTCCGCGAGGTCTGAGGAGGGAAACGGCGCCGGCCGAACGGCGCAGAGCCCGGACGGCGCTGGACCCGAACAACGCACGACCCGAACGGCGCAACGCCCACAGGGCGCAACGGCGCAGGGCCCAAACTACAAAGGCGCCGTTCGGGTTCCGCGCCATTGCGCTCTCCGGGCCGTGCGCCGTTCGACCTGCGCCGTTCGGGCGCTGCGCCGTTCGGGTCCCGCGCGATTTAGCTCGTCGGCAAACCGAGAACCGCACGCACGAGCTGTCTGACCGTCGGGACGGCGTCTTCGGGAGTCCGCAACGGACCCGCCAGCGCGTCGAACGTGTCGAAGCTCAGAAGGACGTAGATGACGTTCACCGCCTCCTCGCTCGGGACCACGGCGCGCGCGCGGTCGCCGAGTCGGCGAATGAGCTCCGCGACGCCCTTTCGACGGCGCTCGTTGCGACTCGCGATGGCGGCCGCGAGATCGGCATCGTGCATCGCCGCTGCGCGCAACCGCCGGTGCGTGCGGCGGTTGACCGTCCAGAACCGGCCGAAGAGCGCGACGTAGTCATCGAATGCCGCGACGGGGTCGGCGATCTTGAAGATCTCAACCATCCCGCCGAGCGGACCGTGCAGCGCCAGCGCGTCGAACAGCGCCTCGAGCAGACCGGCCTTCGACTCGAACTGGTTGTAGACCGTCATCCTCGCCACTCCCGCTCGGCGCGCGACGGCGTCGATCGAGAATCCTTCGCCCTCCTCGTCCTCGAGGAGCTCACGCGCCGCGGAAACGATGCGCTCTCGGCCGGCCTCGACGGTGCGCTGGCGCTCGCCGGACGTATAGGAACGGCTTTTCACAGAGTTGATTTCGTTATACTGCCTGTCTAGTTTCGTTGTATACTGTGTCTAACATGGTACACCGCTGCCCTGGAGGCGAGGATGCGTGTTCCGTTCCTGTTGCTGATGTTCATGCGCATTGCTGCGCTGGTGCAGGTCATTGTCGGCATTGGCCTGTGGACTGGCCACCTGTACTCACTCGTGAATGTCCACCGGACGATCGGCGTGCTGTTCGTGCTGGCGCTGTGGAGCATCGCCGTGATCGCGCTCGTGCAGCGTCGAGGCATCGGACTCGCGTTCTTCGCGGTCATGTGGGGCGTGGTGGTTGCCGCCGTGGGGTTCACACAACATCTCCTCCTGCCGGGCGACCTGCACTGGATCGTGCGGGTGCTGCACCTCGTGATCGCCCTGGCCTCGATGCCCATCGCCGAGCGCCTGGCGCCGACGCCCGTGACGGCGCCGGCCATCGCCTAACGCGGCAGTCGTCACGAGGAACACCCCGGGAACAGCCCACGGTACGATCCGGGATGGGGCCTGGCCAGTTCTACGTGTGCCAGCAGGTCAGTACGAGTCTTCAGTCATGAGTCCCTGGACCTCAACACCGATGACTACCACTGGCACACTGGCGCACATGGCACTGGCGCCTGCGATCCGGGATGGCGGCCATAAATCTCGGCCACTAACTCCTCGACCACTACCTCGCTGGCGGCCAGGGATGGCGGCGCAGGCGCTGGATGCCGTCGTCGTCCGTCACCGCGACGTACGCGGTGCCGGCGCCGAACCCGACGATGCGCTCGTTCGTCGCGAGAACGAGCTGACCGTCGAGCGCCCCGCGCCGGTTGACGATGTCGTAGCGCGCCTCCGGATGCTCGGCAGTGGGCAACCGCGGGATGAGCAGCCGGCCATCCGGTGAAGCGAGCAGCAGCACCGGGCTGCGATATGGCGGGAGCGTCGCGGGCCAGTCGCCGATCGAGTCGGGCGGCGACGGCGTCTTCCCGCTCACGGCCGCGAGCCGCGCCATGTGTGCACGCTTCTCCTTGTCGTCCACGCGAATGGCCGTGAACGGAAGCGGCGTACCAGCGATCCACCGGCCGTCCGGCGAGCGCCATTCCACGCGGTAGCGGTCCGTCCGCACGACGGCGACCCATCCGTCGGCGAACGGCACCGCCTCATCGGCCGCCTCGAGCGTCGGAATCGAGAAGCTGAAGTAGCCGTCCTTGTTCGCGGCAGATGTCCGACGAGGCACGAGTGCCTTGAGGCGCGCGATGGTGTCGACCTTGCCAGTGCCTCGCGCGACGCGCAGCAGCCCCGTGGAGTCACCAATGGGCTTGTTGCCAGCCGGAAGGAACTCGGCGCTGTAGACGTATCCGCGTTCATCGCTCCCGCGCGCGATGCCGCGAATGACCGATACGCCCGGTGCATCCGGCGCGAGCGTGGCGACGATGCGCGGTCCGTCGAACATCAGCCACCGTTCCGGACTGCCCATCATCACACTGGAATCGCCACCAACGGACCACACCGGCTGCGCGCGGGGATACTCGTTGGGCCCCTGCCCCTTTCGTCCGATCTGCTGAACGGATCCTGCGCGCAGATCGGCAACGACGATCCGTCCGTCGCGGGAATCCGTGATGATCACCCGGCCGTCCTTCAGCTCGCGCGCCCACACGAGGTTGCTGAACTCCTCGGCCAGGGACGCCGTCGCGGGTGCGAGCGTGAATCGGGAAGGCTGCTGCGCGACCAGGAGAGTCGGAGCAACGGCGAACGATGCAACGGTGATTCGGCGCATGGTGGCGATCCGGTGACGACGTGACCGTTCGCGGCTTCGAGTGGTTTGGCGGGACATGACTACACAACGCGTTCGGCTTCGAACCTATCTCCTCGCGTTCGTCGCGACCACCGCGGCGTTCGCCTGCCGGGAATCGTCCGTCCCCGCCGGGCTCGGCGTCAACGAGATCGCCGTCCCGGCCGATACCGTCACCGGCAACGGTCAGCTCAACGAGCTGCAGCAGCGGCG
>Ga0207643_10002344_pt1 | contig 10295 bp, 8 predicted proteins | sample KBSMisM62_FD_184313 | JGI IMG/M metagenome (GOLD analysis project Ga0207643, IMG submission 184313) | Miscanthus rhizosphere microbial communities from Kellogg Biological Station, Michigan, USA - KBS Miscanthus M6-2 (SPAdes) (version 2) | ecosystem: Host-associated > Plants > Roots > Rhizosphere... | reverse complement strand
CAGCTCGCGCTCCTCGGCGAGCTTGCGCAGCACCTTGCCGTCGCGCGGTGCGCTGATGGTCGAGTAACCGAGATTGAATTGCGCGGTTTGAAACTGGGCGCTGGTCATCGCGGCCTGGGTACGCAGATCCTGGAGCTGCTCCAGGCTGATGACCTGGTCGGCGTAAAGATTTTCGCCCCGCTTGAGGTCGCGCGCGGCCTTGTCGGCCAATTGCCGCGCCTGTTCGACCTGCGCGCCGACTTCGGTCAACTCGATCTCGGCCAACCGCTGGCCCTTCTTGACCACGTCGCCTTCCTGCACGTAGATCCGGCGCACGAGGCCGCCGAGTTTGAACGACAGCCGCATCTCGTGTTTCGTGACCACGATGCCATTGGTGTCGATCGGCGGCACGGCAGGCCCGTTGCTCGCCTGCTTGATTCGCACCGGTGTGGGCTTGTCATCCGCGGGTGCCTCCGTCCGACCACAGCCCGCCAGCAATGCGCTGAACAGCACCAGCGCGATGAGAAGGGCGCCCATCAGGTCACGCGGCCGGTCTTTGGATGTGGTCATGGCGAATCCTCGAACTAGTTTGGGGTGGCGGCCAGGGGCAGCGACCCTGAGGCGGTGGCGTAGTCGAGCTCGGCCTGGCGCGCGAGCACCGAGAATCGCGTGACATTCAGATTGAGCTCGGCGCGGGTGAGGCTTTCGCGGGCGTCGATGAATTCGACCTGGCTGATCGCGCCTTCGTCGCGCTTGCGGCTGGCGATGCGAAACGCGGCACGCGCTGCTTCCGATCGCGCGTCGGCGGTGGCGAGCGAATCGGCGCTGGTGTTGAGCCGATCGAGCGACTGTTGTACTTCGAGCTGAACCTGCTGCGTCAATTCGTCGAGCTGGGTCGCCGTCCTGCGTGCCACGGCCGAGGCCTGGCGGACTCCGGCGCGCCGCGCGCCGCCGTCGAAAAAGGTCCAGTTGAGCAGCAACGACACAGTGGCGTAGTTGCTGCCCCGGCCGAATTCGTATTCTTCGCCCTGCGTGCCGCCATCGGCGCCGAGCGAGAGCGTTGGCCAGCGTTGGGCCTTCGCCACCTTGACCTGCGCTTCGCTGGCTCGAGTGAGATGTTCGAGCTCGGTAAGCTCAGGACGGTTGGCGAGCGCGGCCGATCGCAGCTCCGCCAGGGCCAGGGTTCGCGCCGCGACCTCGGCCCCGATTTCCACGTTCTCGAGCGCCGTGTCCAGCGGCCGGTTGAGCAGGAAGTTCAGGTAACTGCGCGACTGTGCAGCCGCATTTTCGGCCTCACGCGATTGCTGCGTGACTTCAAGCAACTCGGCGCGGGCACGCAGCACCTGGTCCTGCGTGATCTTGCCGTTTCGAAACAGTGATTCGTTGACGCGCAGATTTTCGTTGAGCAGCGCCACGCTGGCGTCGACGATGCCCTTGTTGCGTACCGCCGCCAGCCAATGGAGGTAACCGACGGTGATGTCGCGCTTGAGTTGGCGGCCGAGTGCAACGTGTGCGTACTCGCTCGCGCCTAACAACTCGCGCTGCGCCCGCACCGCCGCGGGGATCGCCGGCTGCAGCAGCGGCATGCGCAGCGTGACGCGCGTGTCCTGTTCGCGCTCGCGCATGAAGGCGATGGTTTCGTCCTGCACGACCGGGAATTGCGGTTGCTGGCCCTGCGCCACCAGCAGATCGTTGAGCGTCTGGTACACAGGGTTCAGCGACTGGCCCAGCGGAAGCTCAATGGTGCGGCCACCTTCGGAGCGTGTGTAACGCGCTGCGAATCCGACTTCCGGGAAATAGCGGGCACGCGCTTCATCGAGCGCGGCTACCGATCGTTCGACCTCGAGCGATTGTGCGCGCAGGGCCAGATTCGACTTCAGACCTTCTCGTACGTATTCGTCGATGACTGCCGCCAGCGGACGACTGCTGTCGATCGCTGGGGTTTGTGCCTGGATGAGAGTGCTCAGGGCGATGCTGACCACCAATAAGCGCCCACCAAACATTCTCAGATGTTTAGTCGCTGGACGAGTGTCCAATTTGAGGCGCAAACAATCCATGTTCTGTTCCGTCGGGTCAGCTCTCGAGATCCCGGGTAATCATGTTGATGGCGTGGTCGATCAGTGCTTTCGCGGCGACTCCATGATGGGTCAGCGCGTACGACTTGGTGGTCGTGAGCTGGATGATTCCATGCATGAAGCCCCAGAGCGTGATGCTCATGAGCATCGGCGAGCCGATATCGCTTCGAATGCTGCCATCGCGCACGCCCGCTTCGATCGACGACACGAGCGCTCCCTGCAGCCGTTCACCGCCGAGTGCGCACTCCTGCTCGGAAGGCGAACCTTCAGTGGGTTCGGGGGACTTGAGTTCGCAGCGCGCCAGTGCATCGAAAAGCACGGGAAATTCCTGCGAAAACGCGACATACGCGCGTCCCATCGCGCCGACCTGTTCGAGCCCGCTGCGATGACGTTCCGCCGCTTCGACGAAGCGCGCATGCAACATGCTCATGGCGCGCTCGGCGAGGCCAAACATCAGGTCGGAACGGTCCTGGAAATACACATAAAGGAGCGCGCGCGACAGGCGCGCGCGGCGGGCGACGTCGTCCATGGTCAATGAGTCGAGCCCGGCTTCACGCCCGGCGGCTTCGGCTGCGTCGACTATTTCCGCGCGGCGTCGCTCCTTTTCCTCGAGTCTTCGTTCGGCGATATAGCTCATGGCTGGGGAATGTATTACTCGTTCTGACGGCCTGTCAATTAGTAGTGTTGTGTGTAATTGGCGACTTAACGCAAATGCGAACTCATCGCATTTACATTGGGGACCGACTAACCCCATACTTCAGCCTGTGAAAGCGCCCGATTCCCACCCTTCTCTTGCTCCCGTTCCGCTGGCGGACCTGCGCCGTGGCGAATCCGCGCTCGTGGCCGGACTCGCGGAAGTCGCCGGGTTCGAAGATGGGCGCGGCAGCGCTGCAATCCTGCTGGCCCGCCTCCGTGATCTCGGCTTCGTGGCCGGCGCTCACTGCGAAGTCATCGCGCGCATGTGGCCGGCCGGCGATCCGCTGGTGGTGCGCATCGGCGGCTCGACGTTTGCCTTGCGGCGTGCCGAAGCGGCAGCGGTGCGAGTGATGCGCCTCGTCATTCAGCCGGCGGCGCACGCGCAGCTGGCGCCGAAGGACACCAGCGCCGCGCTCGCCTAGCGTCCCCGATGGACGCGCTCGTATCTTCGGCGCCGCTGCGCATCGCGCTCGTCGGAGTTCCCAATTGCGGCAAGACCGCGCTCTTCAACCGACTCACGGGCAGTCGCCAGAAAGTCGCTAACTACCCGGGTGTCACCGTCGAACGCCGCGAAGGCGAACGCGCCGCGGCGGACGGACGCACGCTGCGCGTTCTCGATCTGCCGGGCACGTACAGCCTGAATCCGACGACGCTCGACGAAGCCATCACGCGCGACGTGCTGCTCGGGCGCGTCGCCGACGCGCCAGTCCCGCAGCTCGTGGTGTGCGTCGTCGATGCGGTGCACCTTCCCATCGGCCTGCGCCTCGCGCTCGAGGTGAAACGACTTGGTCTGCCGATGGTGCTGGCGCTCAACCGCATGGATGTCGCCGCGCGCCGTCACGTGCATATCGACGTGCCGCGCCTCGCGGCAGAGCTCGGTGTCCCGGTGTTGCCGACGGTTGCGGTGAAGCGCGGCGGCGCCGACGCGCTCATCGAGGCCATCGAACCGGCGCGCTGGATCGCCAATCGCATCGTCAACGCGCCGGCGTGGCAGGAAGCCAGCGCCGAAGACGCCGAGCAGACACAAAACGATTTGCGCGGTGTGCTCGCGGCCGTGGGCTACAGCGCTCCCAAGGAAAGCCGCTGGATCGCGCGCGTCGATGCGGTGCTGTTGCATCCCGTGGCAGGGCTCGTGGTGCTGGCCGCGGTGCTGTTCGTGATGTTCCAGGCGGTGTTCAGCTGGGCGGAAGCGCCGATGAACTGGATCGACGGCGCCATGGCGCAGCTCGGGAATTACACCGCCGCGCAGCTGCCGGCAGGGCCGCTCGCCAGTCTCCTGGTCAATGGCGTGATTGCGGGGGCGGGCAGCGTGCTGGTGTTCCTGCCACAGATCCTCATCCTGTTCCTGTTCATTCTCGCGCTCGAGGACTCCGGCTACCTGCCGCGCGCCGCCTATCTACTCGACCGCCTGATGGGGGGCGTGGGCCTGTCTGGCCGGGCTTTCATCCCGCTGTTGTCGAGCTTTGCGTGCGCGATCCCCGGCATCATGGCGACGCGCACCATCCCGAACTGGCGCGACCGCCTGACCACCATCATGATCGCGCCGCTGATGACCTGTTCGGCGCGCCTGCCGGTGTACGCGCTGCTCATCAGCGCGCTGATCCCCGTGAGGGCAGTAGGGCCCTTCAATCTGCAGGGTCTGGTGATGTTCGTGTTGTACCTGGCCGGTATCGTCTCCGCGCTCATCGTCGCCTGGGTGATGAAGCAGTTCGCCGGCAAACGGCAATACTCGCCATTGATGCTCGAGCTTCCCGACTATCAGTGGCCGCACGCCGGGAACCTGTTGTTAGGCCTGTGGGAGCGCGTGAAGATCTTCCTCTCCCGCGTCGGCGGCATCATCCTCGCGCTGATGATCGTGCTGTGGTTTCTGTCCAGTTACCCTGCGCCGCCCGACGGCGCCACCGGACCTCCTATCCAGTACAGCTTCGCCGGAAGACTCGGCGCGCTGCTCCAGTACCTGTTCGCGCCGATCGGCTTCAACTGGCAGATCTCGATCGCGCTGGTGCCGGGGCTGGCGGCGCGCGAAGTCGCGGTGGGTGCACTCGGTACCGTGTACGCGATGTCCGCGGCCGGAAACGATGTCGCTGGCCAGCTCGAGCCGGTGATCGCGAGCACCTGGAGCCTGGCAACCGCCTGTTCGTTGCTGGCGTGGTACGTGTTCGCGCCGCAATGCCTGTCGACGCTGGCCGTGGTGAAGCGCGAAACCAACTCGTGGCGTTATCCGCTCATCATGGCGGGCTACCTGTTCGCGCTCGCCTACCTGGCATCGTTCGTCACCTACCGCGCCATCGCGGCCTGGGCGTAAGGTTCACGGTATGGCGCAGGAAATTCTGGTTGCCGGCATCGTCGCCATCGCTGTCCTGGCGAGTGTGTGGAAACTCATGCCCGCGCGCCGGCGCTTGCGCGTGCTGCTGGCCATTGACGCCTGGGCCGCGCGCCACCCACGCCTTGCGCGATGGCGTGAGCGTTCGCTCAAGCCGCGCATCGTGCGTGCCGCGGGTACCGGTTGCGCCGGTTGCGCCGCGAACGTCGGCACACGGCCGCATCCACCGCCGCGGTGAAACACACCCTGCGGACGGGGCTGGCAATCGCCGCCACCATGGCTCTATTCGCCGCGCTGCCGTCCCGCGCCGGCGAAAACGTGCGCCCGACACGTGACGATGTCGGAGATGCGATCACAGTCAAACCCGGCCCATGCCGTTTCGTGTCGCTGGCTCCCGGCACCACGGCAATGCTCTACGCCGCAGGTGCCGCTCACTGCCTGGTGGGAACGATTGCGCACAGCACAGAACCGGCGGATGCAGCCAGACTGCCAATCGTCGGAGATGCGGAAACCCTCGACTTCGAGCAACTACTGGCGCTGCGGCCCACGGTCGTCGTGGTGGCAGTGGATGTCGTGCAGCGCATGCGCATCGATCGCATCAAAGCGATGGGTATTCCCGTGTACCGGGTGCATGTCACGCGGCTCGCCGGGATGCCCGACTCGATACGCCGGCTCGGTGTGCTCGCCGGCACGCAGGCGATTGCCGACCGTGAGGCCGATGCGTTGAACGCCGCGCTCGAAGCGCTGGGCACGCGCTATCGCACGCGCTCTCCGATTCGCGTGCTCTACCAGATCTGGGACCGCCCTATCTATACGATCGGCGGCAAACACGTCATCACCGACGCGCTGCAGCTGTGTGGTGCGATCAACGTATTCTCGGATCTCGAGACGGCGGCGCCGGCGGTTACGCGCGAAGCGGCCGTGTTGCGCGACCCCGAACTCATCCTCGCCTCGTCGCCGCCGGGCGTAGCCGACGAATGGCTGGCCGAGTGGCGCCGGTATCCCGCGATGACGGCGGTTCAAAACAGGCAGCTCATCAGTTACGTGGACGAGCGGATCGATCGAATGGGCCCTTCCGTGATCGAGGCCACGGGAAATCTCTGCGCGGTCGTCGACAATGCGAGAACCGCCCGCGCCGCCGGCGGCAGCCGCTGAAGTCGGCCTGTCTGTACCTCGAAAGGCGCTTTGAGTATCTTGCGCTTCCCGTTTCGAACGGAATTTTATTCCTGCGGGAACGGTCACATGGAAAGCCGCAGTCATTGCGGCAGGGAGAATTGAGATGAGAACACTATCTATTGTGGCGGGATTCGCGCTGGCTCTCAGTGGCTGCGCAGCCACGGCGCCGCAAATGGCCTGGGGCAAGCCGGGTGTCTCCAAGGTGGACTACGGCACGGACATCGGAATGTGTACCGGGCAGGCCTCGATGCAAAACGTCGACGATGGCAACAACACCGCGGGCGGCATCAAGGGCCGGAACAATTCGCCCGGAGGCGGTGGTTCAGGCCAGGCCTCGCCGGATTCATCCATCCCAGCCGGGGGCAGCTATTCCGGAATGGCGTCATCCGACTACGCGCGGCGCGCCGCCACGGAACAGCAAACACAGGAAATGAACGCGAAGCGTGCACGTGCGGAGGCACTCAGCGGTTGTCTGATCGGACGCGGCTATCAGCAGTTCGCGCTCACGCCGGAGCAAGCCGCGCATCTCGCGACCCTGCAAAAGGGCAGCAACGAATACCTCCAGTACCTCTACAAGCTCGGTACCGATGCCGAGGTCGTTCGCAAGCAGAGTTCACCCGCGAAGTAGTCAGGCCGGGCTCACGTCGAAGGCGGCCGTCAGTCGGCCGCCTTCGTGAAATGGCACCGTGCCGTGCCAGAAATACGACGGGAACAGCACCAGGAGTCCGCATTCGGGCTGCACGAAATGCTCCGCCGGGCACCCGTCGATGCGCACACCGGGTTGCCCGAACTTGAGCCAGCCTTCGCGGTCTCCGGCGGCCTCCGGTAATTCCACGTAGTAGGCCGAGCTCAGCCAACCTTGCGGATGAACGTGATCCACGTGAAATCCACCGGGCTTCAACTGTACCGACCACGAGCCGGTGATTCGGTACGACGTCGCCTTCCGACGGTCGACTGGGTGAGTGTCGTTCTCATCCAGCCGTGAGATGTAGTCGCGGATCGGGCCGTCGACCATCGAAAAGAACCTGGCGACGAGTGGATTGCCTTCTGGCAGGTTGCGCTGGGTCTGCGTGCCACCGCGCAGCGACTGCGCGAGCGGCCGATGCGACGCATGGTGAAGCGAGTCGAGCTCGCGGGCGAACGCTGCGTTGAACGCCGCGATGTCCGGATATTCCGCGGGCGGCTGCAATCGATAACTTCGCACCAGCCTGCCATAGTCGTACAGGCGCGTGTATTGAGGATCGCCTAACAAGCGCAGGGCGGTGGCCCGGTACGCGATGAGCTGCTGGTCATTGGGATTGCGCGCACGGAGTTCGTCGGCGAGCGCCAGCGCTTCCTTCGCAGCTCCTGTGCGCAGCAGCGCGGACACCAGATTGCGTTTCGGTAGCGACGGATCGCGCGCTCGCGCGACGGCGGCGCGCAGCAACGGCAGGGCATCGCGCGGCCGGTCGAGGTCGTCTAACAGGACGCCGATCGATGTCAGGAATGCCGGAGATTCCGGCGCGACCGCGAGGCCAGGCTCCAGCAACTCCAGTGCGCGATCGGCACGACCCGCGTTGCGCAGCAGGTCCGCCGCGACGAGCCGTAACTTCATGTCGCCCGGAAAGTCCTCGACCGCCTTTTCAATGGCCGAAGTGGCCGCGGCGCCGGCGCCGCGCTGCCAGAGTAGTTCGGTGAGCAATGCATGCAGCGCAACGTCGGCTGGCCACATCTCGAGCGCTGCCGTGACTTTCATCTCCGCGTCGCGGGTGCGACCCGCGAACTGCAGTGCGCGGCCCAGCTGAGCTAACAACTGGGGTGAATCCCAGGCGGTGCCTGCAAGGGATTCGAATTCGGCAAGCGCCTCGGCAGTGCGACCCTCCTGTTCCAGGACGACGGCGCGCTCAAAGCGGAGAATCCGGGACCCGGGGTCAAGAATCAGCGCCGAATCGAGCGCTTCTCGTGCCGCCCCGAACCGTTGCAAATTTGTCTTAGTTCGTGCGATTACACGCCATGCCTCGATGGCAGTGGCCTTGTCCACGATCGCGGACACGGCAGCCTCCGCGTCGGCCAACTTCCCGCTGGCGGCATAAGAAACAATGAGTTGCAACCGATCCCGGTCGGCGGCGTGCGTCATGATCGGCTGGTCTTTTTATGGGTAACGGGCCAATTCATGGCTTGCCGAGACATGCGGCCCTCCTACAACTTTTGGCAAAACGGCTCTTGCTTGTGTACACGATCTCGCTACACTCCAAAAAAATACTAACAATCGGTTTCTGAATTAATTAGCTCGTAAATAGTTTCTATACAGGGGGGGCATTGCAGTGTCCAAAGCATCGAAAAGGTTGCGGCGTGAAGCCGTGAGCGGGAAAAAATTCCGCGCATCTGATTTATCCATCCTCGCACTGGGAGCCACGCTGCTGGCGCCATATGCGATCGCAGCGGACGCCGACCAGGACGCGGCAGCCACCAACACCGCCGCCACGAAGTCGGACGAAGATCTCACCGAGATCCTCGTGACCGGCATTCGCAAGGCCCTTGCGACTTCGCAGGAAATCAAGAAGGAGTCCGACACCGTCGTCGACTCCATCACCGCATCGGACATCGGCGCATTCCCCGACAAATCGGTCGCGGAAGCACTGCAGCGCATGACCGGTATCACCGTTACGCGTTTTGCGGCATCCGGCGACACCACGCACTTCTCGGCCGAGCCTTCCGGCGTCGTGATTCGTGGCCTCCCGCAGGTGCGCAGTGAATTCAACGGCCGAGACAGCTTCAACGCGAACAGCTCGCGCGGTCTGTCCTTCGGCGACGTTTCGCCGGAATTGATGTCCGGCGTCGACACGTACAAGAACGCTACAGCCGACATGATCGAAGGCGGCCTCGCCGGCACGGTCAACCTGCGCACCGCCACGCCCTTCGATTCAGAAGGCTTCGTCGCTGCGTTCTCGGCAGAGATGGGTTACGGAAACCTGGCCGAAGAGGCCAAGCCCTCCGGCTCAGCACTCATCAGCACCCGTTGGGAAACCGGAATCGGCGATTTCGGCGTCATGGCCAACGCCGCGATCTCCCAGGTCGTTACCGAATCGCAGGGCGTACAGCTGCAGCGCTTCTTCCGTACGGAAGACGTTGCCAGCTACGGCGGCGGCGTCAAGTGGATCCCGGGTGGCATCGACATCCGCAGAAACACCTACGACCGCACGCGCAAGGGCGCTTCTGTGGCCCTGCAGTGGAGCAGCCCGGAAGACACCGTCTCGAGCTTGTTGCAGTACAACCGCTCCGAATATGAGAACAACTGGGAAGAGTATTCCCTGAGCGCGGGCATCGGTAATTCGCAGACGCCGCAGAGCCTGGTCATCACGAATGAGTTCTCATCACCGGCGGTAAATACGCCCGCGTACGAATTCGACAGCCGCGGCGTATTCCAGCGCGGCATCATCAACGAAAGCCTCGCGAACAACGGCTGGTATAGCGATCCGGGCATGGCAAACCTCGCCCACCCGAATGGTTATCCGTCTTTCACCTGCTACCAGTGGTCCGCGGCAAATTGCCCCGCGACGCGCGGTGTGGGACTGGGCGTCGACACGCGCTCTTCCACCCAGACCAACGTCACCGAAGATCTCTCGCTGAACCTGAAATGGAACCTGGGCGATCGCGTCGCGCTAAATTTCGACATTCAGACGATCGACTCGACGGTCGTGAATTTCGACAACAGCGCGAACAACAAGACGGGCACCGACCTCTTTCTCGATATCACCGGCGGCAAGCCACAGTTCGAATTCCGTAACCCCACGGGATACGGCTTCACGGCTGGTGGCTTCGCTGATCCGCAGAACTATTTCCACGAATGGGAAATGGAACATGCGGAAAACAGTGATGGCGAGGAACTCGCCTACCGGCTCGATGCCGACATCAAGCTCAGCGAAGACGGCTGGGCCGATTCGCTGCGCGTCGGTGTGCGCCGCGCCGAGCGCGATCAGAACGTCAACTGGTCCACCTACAACTGGGGTGCTGTGCAGCCGCTCTGGGGCGTGCAGGGTGACGTGGACTTCTTCCTCAACACGCCT
>Ga0207643_10002342_pt1 | contig 10298 bp, 13 predicted proteins | sample KBSMisM62_FD_184313 | JGI IMG/M metagenome (GOLD analysis project Ga0207643, IMG submission 184313) | Miscanthus rhizosphere microbial communities from Kellogg Biological Station, Michigan, USA - KBS Miscanthus M6-2 (SPAdes) (version 2) | ecosystem: Host-associated > Plants > Roots >... | reverse complement strand
TGTAGATCAATATTTTTCAATTGTCTATAATGTTCAAAAATAATCGATTAATGGCTGAAATACTGTGTCATTCCATGTTAAATGAAACGACTGGATAACAATAGAATCTGATGGGTCCAAGGAGAGACTAAGCCAATATGTCGAGGACCCATCAGAGGCTATAAACTTTGGATCTCATTACGAGGGACCAAACTATAAAAAGTTTACCTGAATGCACGGCAAGATTACGCATGCATTACTATCCGTCGAATTGTAGAGTCGTGAATAAGAGAACATTTTATCAAATTTCTTTTTTCATTTTGAATGGAACTACTGATATTTCTAGAAAAATATTGTGGAAAAATGATTAAAAACACACAAGAGGTTGAATTTCAAGGTACTCATAGAAATAATTGGAGATAAATGAAGAAGACAATAAACAAAATGTGGACAATACTGATTATATTCCCTCGATCTCAGTAGCAATTGACCAGTACTTTTCGCAAGTAACTATGCCTCTACAAACTGCGAAAGTTCAACCGTCTATAATTAGTAGCGTAAGATCGACAATGAGATTCAAGGATGTGCCATACATACAACAGGGGGCTTGACGTGAACAAATTTCTGAAACTTGAAGGTGTGACGCAGGGACTTATCAAGGGTTCAGTTACCCAAAAAGGAAGAGAAGGTATGATAAGCGTGTTATCGTTTAGTCATGAGGTTAACTCTATCTACGATCCCATGGGCGTAATCCGAGAGCCTACTAGGCTTCCGCATTTAGATTATAAGCCCCTGGTTCTTGTAAAACTGATTGATCGTTCTACCCCACTTTTGTATAAGGCTTTAGCAACCGGGGAATTGATGAAAACATTCAACTTAGTATTCTATGCAAAAACGGCTGCCGGTTCCGAAGTCCTACAATTTACGATAGATTTATTCGGCGCCATAATAAGGGATATCGTGCAGGTTAAACAGAACTCCGATTCAACGCCAGATCTGATGAAATTTGCAGAGTATGAACAAGTTTCCTTTGGGTATGCACCCATACAGTGGTCTTGGTACGATGGACCAAATCGTATTTCCTATCAGAGATCATCTTAAGGCAAATGAAATAGGAAGTACTATGCAGTGGTAACAAAAAATTCAATTAAAACCTAGATCACCAGTAGGGGAGGGGTTAGGGTAAAAGGATACTTTTAACCGAAACGAGTAATCCTATATTCAAAATGCAAACATTTTGCGACAATTGGAGACTTTTTTCTTTTTTTCCCTGTCTGATGCAAGTCTATACGATGGAATTGTTTGACCCATAAATTCATCATAAGCAAATATTGATTTAATACATATATCACCAACAAGGGAAGGGGGCACAATATTATTCCAGCCGTTAAAGGAGATAATGCTTGGAAGAAAAATAAATAATTAACTGATGCGCATAGGCGATAACGGTTCCTCGTTAACCAGAATTCTATCCATTTCTCTAAATCCAAATGGATATATCCAAAATGAACGTAGTAAAAATAAAATGGATATAGGTGCATATGCTCCTGAAAAGGTAGCATTTATTGCGTACAATATAGGAATTTACGAATCAATACAGAAATTTGCTTCTTTGATATTGGCTGGCAAAATTGATAGGAGTCTTGACACGAACAAAATAGCTGAGTTACTCTCTGAAACTGTAACTTTTTACGACGCCGACATGATTTCCCAATTGATTAACATCCTTCTTGGAAGCAATTCAAAATCACCCGTAGGTAGGGTGAATACAGATGAGGTGAATTATGTAATTGATCAACTCAAGGCCTGCGGGATCTCTTTACCATGAATTAGTTTAGATATATCTTGTCTGCTGTTTTCTAATGATTATCTTTAAGAAAGAGACTAAAGGTCTTGATGAAGTAGGGAATTCTAACAATATATGTGTATTAATTCAGCAGCTAATTGACACAAAGGTACTTCTTCCAATTCAAATCATGATTTATTAAATGATCTTAGGATTAATCATAATTGTAGCTTAGTGGCTCTTTAATATCAATCTCTCTCATTACCAGTCATGGAATATATAGGAATAATGGAAATGATGGGAATGTATGTTGTTGGATTTTCAGTGACAGTGGGATCTCTACATTTGATATCAAGACTAAACATTGCAAGGAAAAGAGGAAAGAAAACAGTTTACTTAAAACCTTCGTTCGATATCCTAACAAAGAACGTCTTGAGATAGCTTTTATCAAATTTCATTGATGTAACATGGATGCATCGAAACGTTTGCTTACCTTATGCACCAGGGAAAATGGTAAAATTACGAGATATCCAGAAAGTTTGAGAATATTGGATAATGGTGTGGAACATTACTTTGTAGAAGTCACTTGTGAGGATGGAATTCAATACGGTTTGCAGGCTTTTGGGAAAGAAGCAATAGCATTATACAAGGAAACAATGAAGACTCTTCGACAATAATTTGATGAACTGATGAATGGTAAACTTTCAAACTTTTTATTTTTGCATATTTTCATCGCTTTCCTTTACTAGATCCAGAGAAACTGAATTTATACAATAACGCTTGTTGGATGGAAGAGGACCATCATCAAAAACATGTCCTAGATGCGCTCCACATATTCTACAAGTTATCTCGACTCTCGTCATTCCATAACTGCTGTCTGAATGATATTCTATATTGCCTTGGTTAATGGGTGCATAGAAACTTGGCCAACCTGTACCTGATTCAAATTTTGTATCGGATTTGAATAGCTCATTCCCACAACACGCACATTGGTAAATTCCTTTATCCTTAGAATAATAATACTTGCCTGAAAATGGTATTTCAGTTGCTTTATTTCGGCATACTTCGTATTGCTCAGGTGACAATCGGCTTTTCCAATCCTCATCAGTCATCTCCTGTATCTTCTTTTCTTTTTCAACCATGTTCTTAATAGCATTATTTAGGTATAAAAAATAACTGTCCAAGTTCTGTGTTCTCACATGCCGTGGTATTGATATTGTATCAGCCTATCAATCTATAACATTTACATGAAGTTGCCATTCCTGCAATGATAAGACTGAAATGCACTGTGACATTTTATATCAGGGTTTGAGATCAACATTTTAAGGGCTGGTAGTTCAGGGGTACGAATGTTTGCTTCGCAAGCAAAAGGTCGTGGGTTCAAATCCCACCCAGTCCATTAAATATGTGGGTTCATATACGTGACTGAATTAAATACCGAACAACCGGAGTTGTGAAAAACATGACTATCAAGTTGACAACAACAATCAGCAAAATAATTCCATGTCTAATAATGTAAATTCCACATTAATTTCCGAACTTTGTGAAGCCGTTACTATGGCAGCCTGACGTAATTTGCAAAAGCGGTTACAACTTTGAAAAGTCGTCATATTTGCAAAAGCTGTCATAATTATAAGTAGGCGATTCATCGTAAAAGTCGTCAAATTGCAAAAGTCGTCATATTTGCAAAAGTCATCATGAGTACACAAACTTTCAGAAATAAATTTCTTAGTATAGTCAATTCATTGCTTGCTATTTAGGATAGGATATGGCGGAAGTCTACAAGCTCAATGGAATGTTTTATGCTGAAGTCTACAAGCTCAATGGAATGTTTTATGCTGAAGTCTACATCTAACTTGGGTGAAACCCTACTAATAATTTATGCTGAAGTCTACACTAATTTTCGTAGAAGTGTACTCTCATCTTTGTGGGAAGTCTACCACAGTTCTTTTACAGACTTCATTTGAGTAACAAGACTGCTAATCCTATTAAATTTACAGCGATGAGAGCGACATTTCATAGTATATCTCACTTTTGCAATGTATAATTAAGATATGAATTAGTTTGACCCCAATAATATTCCAAAAGCGATCTGGCCGTCTTTGGATTTGTTCTCTTAATTGATATATTTGAAATCCGAGTAGAATTTATTCATGAGATTGACCATCTATGTACGGGTAATTTCATTAGCAACATATTGTTTTAACTAGTTGGAAATTTCAATGAACATTATTTCGGTAACATTTTGTTCCTAGCCCAATCACCCGGCAATTCCTATGATGTCTTAAAATTCTGAGTTGAAATAACATACTTTTGCTTCCGCGTAAAGCTCAAATAGTATCTCTAAATTACGACGATGCTTGCTTTTTATACAAACTGCTTGAGAAGGTATAATTTATCTGAGTTCCGTGATGAGATATACTAATATTTGACAAATTATTTAAAAATCTATGAGTGTAACATACAATTTCTCAAATAAGGTTGTATTAATCACTGGAGGAACAGGAGCTTTTGGAAGAACATTAGTAAAAAGATTTCTAGATACTGGTGCCAAAACTATTGCTTCTTTTCGTAACGAAACCGAAGCGGTCAAATTAAAGCGTGTCAACCCTCAAGTAGAAATAATCAAATTAGACATTTCGAGTGAAAAAGAGATACTTAAAGCGGTACCAATATTGATCAGAAAATTTGCAAAAATAGACATATTGGTTAACACAGTAGGTGGGTACTTGGGCGGCAAGAATGTTACTCAATTAGGAGAAGGCGAGTGGGAGACAATGATGAATCTGAACTTAAAGTCTGCATTTTTAATAAGCAAACATGTGATTCCAATTATGAAATCTGGAAACGGTGGAAAAATTATTCATGTCTCTTCCAAGACCGGGTTGAAATCAGATGGATATGATTCTGCATATGCCGCATCAAAGGCAGCACTAATAAGATTTGTAGAATCAATCTCTCTAGAGTTTAGAGAAGACAAAATTAGCATAAACTGCATTTTGCCAACAACTATTGACACCGAAGCTAACAGAAGGGCGATGCCAAATGCTGACTTTGGTAAGTGGCTATCTTCAGAAGATTTAGCGAATGTTGTATTATTTCTTTCTTCCTCGGATTCTAAAGTGATAAATGGGGCTGCTATTCAGACTTACGGATTGTCTTGACGCGGTCCATCATCAAAATTTATGGAGTTACAATTATGGCCCGATGGAAGATGTTTGTTGATGATGCGGCGGCAAAACTAAAGGTTAATTGCAACACAGGACTTGACAAAATTATTGTAATCTTATGGAGCTTAAACCCATTAAGGTTTTAAGTTTTGGTGAGTATTTGCTCAAAGCCTCTAAACACAGTCAACTGGGAGAATTGAGGAGTTAGCATCAATCTAACCCAGTTGACAAATAATCATCATGTAAGTGGTACAACAATAACCTATGGATTGTTCATTAAAAGTAGTATTCATTTACTTGATATCCTTGCCAGAATTACCAATGAACTCATCTAGGTTCATCACTAATCCATAGTAATTACGAATATTATCAAGCGTCGAATTGTAATGGTTTAGGTTATTAGAAGCAGTTGCATCTGAAATTAGTACTATATCGTACCCATGGTTGAATGCATCTCTTAGAGAGGATTCCACACAAATAGACGTATCTATCCCGGCAAAAATTATTGAATCAATTCCTAAACTTCTTAACCAGACTTCGACTTCTGTGTCCTGAAACACCGAATCCCTCCTCTTTATAACCACATGATCATCGAAATTAGGCTTTAATTCTTCAACGATTTCAGCATCCCAACTACCTCTGATGCAAATTGGTCTTCTTTTAATCCTTTCCTCCCTTGATTTTGGTAATATTCTATGCGATCTTGTCAATAGGTCAATTCCAGACTCCTCTCTAACCGCCTGTGAATAAAAGATAGGTATCTTGACTTTCCTACAAAAACCAATAAGTTGTTTAAGGGAGGGGACTACGTCACTGTATTTGGAAATATTTAGGCCCATTAAATCATACGAACCTCCCCTACTTACAAATCCGTTTTGCATATCTATGACTAGTAAGGCCGGATTGATCTCGTGATTTTTAAGTTTCACACCTAAAAATTCACTACGGGATTATAATATTATTCGATCAATTTCCGGTGCGCATTAAAGACCAAAATTTCTAGTATTAACTCAAAAATTACAATTTGATAATATGTGTTATCATAAACTTGATTAATTGTTTATCTGCAATTTGACTGAGGATTCTGTAAGTTCAAAGGAGCTATCCAAATTAAGTGTACTTTTTAGGGTTGATTTCAAAAAACCATGCAAAAATTGGGATCCCTTCTGTCCGAGTCGATGTCTTATGACAATAATTTTTTTATCATTTTGAGTCGTTTCATCGTAAGTGCCTAAAAACCCGTAACGACAAATTATCTTCTCTATATACTCTATGATGGTTTCAAAAGTCAATGTCTTTTTCCAGAAAAGTATTGTATCACGTGGTATGATTTCACCTATTATTACTCCCAAACCATAAATATCTTCATCTGGATAGGAATCAAACAGTGATTTCAGCAATTCTCTATTTATTACTACCAAATCAATTTTAGAAAGAAATCGGGTAAACTCTGAGTACCGCTTGAGAATCATGTTTACCAGGGCGTTTACCGAAACCCCCATCCTTTCGGACTCTTCATCTAATACTTTTGCTAAATCTGTATCGACACGGAAAGACCTTGTAGTTGATGTAGGCACATTGTACATATGTGTCTCAAAAATAAATGTGTTGTCCTGCAACCATCTGTGTTACTCCGCAATACATGCAATTAGAACAATTACAATGTATACTTACTTTTTAATAATAAATGGTACTACTTCCGTTTTATGAATTTTGCAAACGGACCAAAAGCGACAAGTATAATACAGGAAGAACAAAGCGAGGAATGCAAAAACTGCAAAGGGGAAACTGTAGTGTTCGACCACGGGACTGGAGAAAAAATTTGCAGCGGTTGTGGAGTTGTTCTTTCAGTAGAAAGGGAAAACGTTGATCCATTGATAGATATGAATATGAACCTGAGTAGCATGAATCTAGGTACTCCGTCATCGTTGGCTCATCATGACAAAAATCTTTCTACTATGATTTCATACTCTAACGTAGACGCGGATGGAGTAGCAATAAGAGTTGAACAACGTTCGGCCATACAGCGCATGAGACGTTGGAACAAGATCTCAAACAACAATAGGAGTTACCATAGAAACCTAAAGAACGCTTTTGCTATTCTTATAAGGATAAAAGATAAGCTTTCATTGAGTGACACTATAGTCGAAAAATCGGCATACTATTACAGGAAGATTTTAGATCAGAACCTAATAAAAGGAAGATCAATAAAGGGTTTTGTGGTTGCATGCGTATACGCATCATGCAGAGAGATGAATGTCCCAAGAACCATAGAAGAAATAGCTGAAATATCTGATGCTGACAAGATTTTCGCAGGCAAGTGTTACCGATTATTAGTAAGGAAACTTAAGGTTCGACTCCCATCAATCGATTCAACCTCACATTTGGCTAGAATTGCCAATAATGCAAAAATTAGCGAAAAGACGCTAAGACACGCGATACAAATGATGTCACAGATAAAAGATGATCCTATATCCTTTGGGAAGGATCCATGTGCAATTGCAGTTGCTGTACTTTACGGAGCATGCTTAGAGAAAGGTGAGAAGACAAGTCAATCTAGAATATCGTTAGCTGGAAACGTAAGTGTAGTTACATTAAGGAAGAGGTTCTTGGACATTAAGAAAATCTTTCCACAAATTCCGAATGGACCTAATGATAAATAAGACAAATAACGATTGATCAATGTTATGTATTAGGAACACAGACGCTATTTCGCTGGCTGTATTCGCATCCATTAATAATTAGCCTTAAGATGAATGCGATTTTCTAACATTTCGGGGATGTTCAAAAATTTAGTATTCATTAACGCATTGTACTGTTTTTCTATATGGCGACATTAAAGTAATATTATGGACAAAATAAGACAATTTACGAAATGGCAAAGAAAGAAAAGAAACGCTTGAGCATTATGATTATTGAAGACGAGCAGGATATCCTGTTGCTGTACAAGGATTATTTATTGAGCAGAGGGCATAACGTAGTGGCTACATCAACTACTGCAAATGAAATCCTATCGGACTATGATAGAATCAAGCCTGATGTAGCAATAATAGACTACAAGTTACCTAATGATAAGAATGGATTAGACGCTGCTTTACAGATACTAAATAAACACCCATCAGCCGCTATTTTGATGGTTACTGCATACGAGACTGTTACTAGAGAAATTATTAAAATGCCTTTTCTTCACAACAAACGTCTGGAGGTTTTAATAAAACCCTTGAGACTTGCGCAATTGGAAAACTCCATTATTAATATCGCAAACAGAAAGTAAGGATACGTTTTTTGGTTTACTTTCCTTGCCCTTTCAAAGAACTTAATTTGATTTTCTTATAATTCGATTGGTTAACAAATGCTCTTCATCAGAAGTGTCAATAGATGAGCTTGATTTTCCAAAGACGCCTTCGAAAATCTTGTCTAAATACAACTGTATGTGGGGAGCAGTTTGCCACAGCTCTTTATTACCATACTTAAATCCGTACCTCTGAGAGCTTCCTAATAGCTCTCTTTTTTCGAGCTGTCGCAGATAACCAGAAGAAATAGTACTTTCAGTAAAACCATTCTCGCGAGCCATCTCGTCAATAATGAAATGTATTCCTGATCCGTGTTGGGCCGCCGACTTATTCCTATATGATATTTCCTTGGGAATGCCCAGTTCGGCTGCTAATTTTCTATGGACCTGTTTTCCAAAAGTATCATTAGGTCCTGTGACATTTAGTCTTGGATTCATGTCAAATGCAGTGTCAATGACATTTATGTCCAAATACGGCTCCCTCATCTCAATACCATGTGCCATAGTTGTTTTATCTTCTCTTTCTAACGTTTCCTTATATAGTAAGAATAAATCTTCAATCATATGATTCCGTAGTGAAGAATAACCTTCACTTGCTACTATTTTTGGATACCATGGATAGCCTCCGAATATTTCGTCTACTCCTTGACCAGAAAATACTACTTTAATATGGTCCTTTTTGGCCAAAGCCATAGCCGAATAAATAGGCAGAGCAACTTCAACTTGAACAGCATCTCTCTCCTCTATAGAATGAATAATTTTTGGTAACATTTCCTCAGTACTACGCTTGGTGATAACGTTTACTACAAGTTTCAATTGGAGATCATCGGCTACTTTGCGGGCAAAAAGAATATCTGATGATTCAAGAGTGCCAGCATTATAACAAATTACCTCCTTTACTAGATTTTTGGCTAGCCAGGCTACTAGCACACTGTCGATACCTCCTGAAAAAATTATTCCTATTCTGTCAAGTCCCTCTGTACGCTTTCTCATTGCTGAAATTAATGATTTCTTGTAAGCCTTTAAGGCCTGTTCAAGTGTGTTGTATTTAAAATCCTTGTTATCCGATTTCAAACTGCTAGGAGGTTCGGCAATTCTATGTTCAATTAACGAACCTTTATTGCTGATGATAACGGCATGTCCAGGCATCACCCTCCGTACTGATTTGTTTCCTCCCAGTAGCCAGATTGCTTTTTGTTCAGAAGCAAATGTTACCTGTTCAGGATCGTCACTATAGTAAAGCTGCCTTACCCCTAGCAAGTCTCTTACTAGTGCAATTTCGCCAGTCTTATGATCTTTTACTGCAATCCCATAAACACCATCTAAGGTCTTTGCCATTTTTGTTATTGCTTCCAACAAACTTGCCGATTGCGCAAGCTTTTCTTCTAATAAATGAAGTATGACTTCGCTGTCCGAACTGCTGACGAAATTATGTGTAGCTGTCAATCTATTTCTTATTTCTTTGTAGTTATAGATTTCCCCATTGTGTTCAAGTGTAATTCGTCCGTCGCAGCTTGTGAATGGCTGTTTTCCTAATTGACCGCCTACAATGGCCAATCTCACATGACCCAGGCCAAATCTTCCATCTGTATGAGGACTAGATAATTCAGAAGACTCCATAGAGTTGCGTCTATTTTCGCCAACTTGGATAGCGACCCCATCAGGACCCCTATTATGCATACAAGATAACATGAGGATAAGGTCCTCAGTTACGCCATGGTTATTTTTGTTTAGTATGCCTGCTATTCCGCACATTTTTTCCTCCAATCAACGTCAAAACTAAAATGATAAATCAAAAGATTTCCTCTTACCGACTATACCTCAACATGACTTATCAGTGTTATGTCGTAATTTCTTGCGTTTTATGGCATACATACTAATAAAATGACCTAAGCCAAATATTAATCATTAGAGTTACGATTGATCAAAAGAGTTTATATTGCAGTCTTTTTGTCAGATAACGATTAAAAAATTTTCCCGAAATTGATGACCTGAAGTTTAATAAATTTATCGAATAATGGTGCTATATGAAAGAACAGTTCTGTACTAAAAGCTAAATTAGAGCAAATGT
>Ga0207643_10002334_pt1 | contig 10320 bp, 10 predicted proteins | sample KBSMisM62_FD_184313 | JGI IMG/M metagenome (GOLD analysis project Ga0207643, IMG submission 184313) | Miscanthus rhizosphere microbial communities from Kellogg Biological Station, Michigan, USA - KBS Miscanthus M6-2 (SPAdes) (version 2) | ecosystem: Host-associated > Plants > Roots >... | reverse complement strand
CCGCTCAAGCCGGAAGAGGCGATCGAGACCGCGATTGACGTGGCGGACGCGCTCGACAAGGCGCACGTCGCCGGCAACGTGCACCGCGATCTCAAACCCGGGAACATCATGGTGACGAAGGGCGGCGTCAAGCTGCTGGACTTCGGTCTCGCGAAGCTGCGGCCGCCAGCGCCGGTGGTCAGTGGCCTGGCGATGACCGAGACGCGCGAGAATCCAATCACCGGCCAGGGCACGATCCTCGGCACGCTTCACTACATGTCGCCCGAGCAGGTCGAAGGCCGCGACGTCCATGTCTACCAACTCAAGCCGCTCACCAAGCGTCCCGGACTCTTCAAGGGCCGCATTTTCCTGGACGCCACGACTGGAAGCCTGGTACGCACCGAGGGCAAGATCGTCAAATCGCCGTCGTTCTTCGTCAAAAACATCGAGTTCCTGCAGGATTTCGCTGATTTCGGTCGATTCACGTTCCCGGTGCGTCTGCATTCGGAAGCAACAGCGCGAATTGTGGGAAAGACAATTGTCGACATCGTGAACCGTGATTTCCAGCCGGTAGCAACGACCGTGGAGAGCGCCAGGGCCGGACAATAGGATTTCGAATTTGCAATGGGCGATTGGTAGTTGCAAATCCGAACCCTGGATGCGCGCGGACTTTGACCTAAAATCTCAGCATGCACCCGCTTCTGCGTGAGACCGCGCATCGGCCGTGGCCTCTACCCGACGTCCCGTGGATCATGCAGCAAACCTGGCACGACCTGCTCTTTATGCACTGGCCGATCTCCGCCAGCCTGATTCGTCCTATCGTTCCTTCTGAACTCGAACTCGACACCTTCGACGGCGAGGCATGGATCGCGGTTGTTCCGTTCTGGATGAGCGGAATACGCCAGCGCGGGTTTCCTGCGATTCCTGGTCTATCGCGCTTCCCCGAGTTGAATGTTAGAACGTATGTTCGGGTTCAAGACAAACCGGGTGTCTATTTTTTTAGCCTTGACGCCGCGAGTTCGATTGCAGTCTGGGCCGCACGCAGGTTCTTCAAACTTCCCTACTTTCGCGCGCGCATGCAAGCTGAGAGTCGTGGAGAGATTGTTTATTCATCGAATAGAGTCGGTGATGACGCACGGTTTGAAGGCCGCTTTTACCCGATCGCCGAAGTTCGTCGCAGTGGCAAGAACACACTCGAGCACTTTCTGACGGAACGTTATTGCCTCTATACGGTCGCGGAAGGCCGCGTCTATCGTGGCGATGTTCACCATCAGCCTTGGCCTTTACAGGTTGCCGCGGTCGAACTCAAGATCAATACGATGGCCGCAGCCGCACAGATCGAACTGCCCGATACTCCCCCATTGCTGCATTTTGCGAAGCGGCTCGACGTGCTGATCTTTCCACTGCAACGTGTTTAGAAAACGAGGCCCTTCCGAGCAAATCGTGCCCTGCGCGATCGTTGGTCTTTGCTATCCTCCAATCCCATGGAGCACGGCGCGCAAGAGCTTCTCCTCGAGCTGTTCGTAATCTTCCTTGCCGCCAAGGTGATCGGAGAACTTTTCGAGCGCTTCAAGCTTCCTGCGGTGCTGGGAGAAATTCTTGCGGGTGCGCTCATCGGTCCATTTGCTCTCGGCTGGGTCCATCCCACCAGTTTTACCCAATCGATCGCCGAGATTGGCGCGATCTTCGTGTTGTTTCACGCAGGCCTTGAAACCAGCCCCGGAGACCTGATTCGCGTAGGGCCAAAGGCCCTGCTCGTCGCCATCGCCGGCATCATCCTCCCATTCGTTCTCGGATTCGGCTACATGCATTTGCGCGGAGATGCCATGACTGAATCCATCTTCGTCGGGGCTGCGATGGTCGCGACCAGCGTCGGAATAACCGCGCGCGTGCTTGGCGATCTCGGCGTTCTCTCAACTACGACCGCCAAGATCATTATGGGTGCAGCCGTGTTCGACGACATTCTCGGAATGTTGTTGCTGGCGATCGTCGAGGGCCTCGCCCGAGCCGGTGGTGTTCAATGGCTCAAACTAGGGATCCTTGCGGGCGAAGCGCTCCTATTTGCGCTATTCATGATCTTCGTTGGCCCCCGCATCATGAGGCAAGCGCGTCCCCGCGTGGATCGACTTTCCACACGCCATGCGTCGCTGATTGTCGCTCTGGTTGTTTGCCTCTTCCTGTCGTGGCTCTCAGCCAAAATCGGGATGGCGGCGATTATCGGCGCATTCTTTGCGGGCATGATCTTCGCTGATCATGCGGTGGATTGGGATCTGCTTCCGCGAGTGCACGCCATCACGGAGTTTCTCGGCCCGTTTTTCTTCTTCTCGATCGGCGCCCAATTGAATGCGCGACTGTTCAGCGGAGACGTTCTGGTCGCAGCCATCGTCGTTACCGTGCTCGCAATTCTGTCGAAGGTCGTGGGTTGTGGACTGCCCGTGATGAAGGACGGTTGGCGCACTGCACTCGCGGTCGGCGTCGGAATGATGCCTCGCGGCGAGGTTGCTCTGATCATCGCTCTCGTCGGATTGAGTTCTCAAATCGTCACGCAATCGACGTATGCCATCGTGGTCTTCATGACTGCCATCACAACCCTTTTAGCGCCACCCGCATTGCGCTATCTCTTCCGAAACGAACAGAGCAGTGCCACTGCACATTAAGCGCGATGGCGATCATCCATGCCCGCATATCCGTAAGGCCGCGCCTCTCGAATACGGCGCACGATTTTGCGGAATGCCGCCGTCTCGCCGCGATACCTTCAACCGCCGCCATTTATAATTCGGCATTAACCGAGGAGAAGTCATGACTCTTGAAGGACGCGTTGCGCTTATCACCGGCGCATCGCAGGGCATTGGACAGGCCATTGCAATCAGACTCGCCGCGGCAGGAGCGAGTGTCGCTTTGGCAGCTCGCAATCAGGACAAACTGAACGAAGGCGTCCAGCAGATCACATCTGCGGGCGGAAAAGCGTCCGCGTTTCAACTCGACGTTGCCGACGAAGAGCAAATCAAGTCTGTCTTCAAGGCTGTTATCGCCCAACTTGGTAAAATCGATATCCTCGTCAACAACGCAGGAATCACTCGCGATCAGCTCGTCATGCGTATGAAGCGTGCCGACTGGGATGCGGTCCTCGGCACTAACCTGACCTCGGCTTACTTGTGCACGCAACAAGTCATCAGTCCCATGCTCAAACAGCGTTGGGGGCGCATTATCAACGTCACGAGCATCTTCGGCCAGATAGGACAGGCTGGGCAGGCGAACTATGCATCCTCAAAAGCAGGGCTGATCGGTTTGACCAAAGCCATTGCTCGCGAACTCGGCTCGCGCAACATCACTTGTAACGCGGTGGCGCCCGGTTTCATTGAGACAAATATGACAGCCGTTCTAGGAGACGACTTCAAGCAGAACGCCCTAAAAAACATCCCGCTCGGCCGTATCGGAACACCAGACGATGTTGCCGGCGCCGTCGCATTTCTCGCTTCTGATGACGCCTCATATATCACCGGTCACGTTCTGGACGTGAATGGCGGACTGCACATGGGCTAAGTCCAACCCTAGCCACCAGGTTTGAAAGTCCTTCGTGAGACTTCCTGTTCTTTGTGGTTAAGTTTTTTCGATGTGGAGTAGTGGATCCATGGAGACAAGAAACTTTCAAAACGGCACCAAGATTGCGGCTGTCGCCTCCGCAGCAAGCCAGGTTTCGATTTTCCAGGTTGAGACGGAAGCCCAGATCGAACAGGCTCGCGAGCTATTCCGCGAATATGCGCAGTCACTGGGCTTCAGCCTTTGCTTCCAAAGCTTCGACAAAGAACTGGCTGAACTCCCTGGCGACTACACACCTCCTTATGGTCGGCTCTTGCTGGCAAGCTACCAAAACAATCTCGCGGGGTGCGTTGCTTTACACCCAGTTGGCGGCGCAACAACTGATCCCGACGCCACCAGAGGTCGCCGCGTTCGAATTTGTGAGATGAAACGCCTGTATCTTCGACAGAAATTCCGTGGCAAGTCGCTCGGTCGTGCCCTGGCCGAACGTGTGATCACGGAAGCTCGTGAAATCGGCTACTCGCACATGCGACTCGATACGATTGCCACTACAATGGCCGATGCCGTTGTGCTCTACCGAAGACTGGGCTTTTACGAAATTCAGCCATACCGTGAAAACCCGATTGCCAGTGTGCTCTACATGGAGTTGAAGTTGTAAGCGGCAACGGCGATTCACCAACACAAAAACCTCGCGAGGCCTCATGAAGAACGCAATCCTGATCGCACTATTTTTGGTCTTCACGCTCACCGCTTTCGCCGCTGATGGCAAATCTGTTTCTTACAAATCAGGCGACGAGACCGTTCAGGGAACTCTCTACTCGCCGGCCGGAAAAGGACCGTTCCCGGCCCTGGTAGTGATTCACGAATGGTGGGGACTGAATGATTGGGTGAAAGAGCAGGCGTCGAAGCTAGCCGACCAGGGATACGTTACGCTCGCGATCGATCTTTATCGTGGAAAGGTTGCCAAGACCCCTGAGGAGGCACATGAAATCATGCGCGGCGTGCCTGACGACCGGGCGGCGCGCGATCTTCACTCGGCGGTCGAGTTCCTGAAATCGCAGTCTGACGTGAATAAAGATCGCATTGGTGCGATCGGATGGTGCATGGGCGGCGGCTACACGCTTAACCTCGCTTTGAATGAGCCATCCCTCAAAGCCGCCGTCATCAACTACGGTCACCTGGCTACCGATCCCGCACAGCTTTCAAAAATTAATGCTTCCATCCTCGGCATTTTCGGCGGGAAAGATCGTGGCATCCCCGTTGATGATGTAAACAAGTTTGCAGAGACACTCAAAAAGTCGGGCAAGAAAGTGGAAATCAAGATTTATCCCTATGCCGGTCACGCGTTCGAAAATCCCAACAACAAAGAAGGATATCGAGCGGAGGATGCCGCCGATGCGTGGAAGCGCACGGTCGCATTTTTGGCCGCGGAGCTTAAGAGCTAGTCAAGTCCGCAGCATCAATTATCGACCGTAGGAGTTCCTGTGGCTCACACCCGTCGAGAGATCCTCGGAGGCATGGCAACTTTGTGCGTCTCGCCGGGCCTAGCAACGGGCCAACTTGCGACAAAGAAGGGAGAGCCTTCCCCTACCCGCGACAACCACGCCAGAAAATTTTACGAATGCGACTCTGCTTCACGAAATCTGCAAGCGATTTACTTTGACGAGAACGGGGAACCACGATTTTCCCCCTATAGTCCGCGAACAAACGTACGCATGGCTTGATCAGAATCTGCAGCACACCTCATCTTCCAAACTAGCGCCCGTGTCCGGACTGTAAAGGGCCACCGTGCCCGCCAGGGATGTTGGTTTAAGTCGCGAGATTGCGTTCTCTCCAGAGAAAATTTTGTCAAGGACATCCTCTCCCACAATGGAAATTTGCAACCAATTTCCACTTGCCAGACGGTACTGCTCTGGTTACTATGCAGCCTATCCTCACGTGCCTCGGCAGGCGTTTTCGATCCCCTTATGAACATCGGCGAGACAATTAGAAACTACCGGCTGCAAAAAGGAATGTCGCAAGGCGACATTGAAAAACGCACCGGGCTTCTCCGCTGCTATCTCTCACGGGTTGAAAACGGACACACCATTCCGTCGCTGGACACACTTGCAAAAATCGCCGGCGCAATGGAACTTCCGCTCTCGCAATTCTTCGCCGAGTCTGGACACACGAACGGCAACAAAGGCCTCCCACAATTGTCCGACGACGAAGTACGCTTCCTAAGTCAAATCCGCCGCTACGCCACCAGCCTCAACGATAGCGACCGGAAACTCGTGCTCGCCATGGTTAAAAAGATGGCAGCCAGCGCGGCGCGATAAGTCTTTAAGCCTAATTCCTCAGGAAAATCACACACAATGAACTCCATCCGTATGCTTCCTATGCTTTGAGCCCGTCGCGAACTTTGCCGCCAGGTGCTACGCCTGAGCTATAAGGGTCAAGCCCTACCCGCACCAAGGTACTTTCGGCCTTGGCCGACTGGAACCTCGCTTCTACGGGGCCACAACAGTAAGCTTCTGTCAGGAGAGGCCCGTCCAGTGACCATTGACGAGGAATTGAGTCTCCTCGACTCACAGCTTCGCCGTCTGAAGATCGAGTACGAGATCTACTTCAGCAATCCGACCAAGAAGCCGCCCACCGATGTCGAGTGGAAAGTTCTCGCCATGCTCCGCAAGTTCAGCGATGGGGGTCGCCTCAGCTTTTCGCAACGTTTTCGGTACAACGAACTGGCGCAGCGTTACGCGATCTACAGCGATCTCTGGCGCAAGAAGAGCCGCATTCGCGAGGAGGGATATCGTCGCCCGCAAGACGCCATTCTTTCCGTGCAAGGCGTTCGGCCCGAGGAGCACAAGCCCGAGCACCAGGTATATGGGGTAGGGCATAAGTCTTCCAACGAGGAAGGCCCTTTCTCTGTTCAATGCTCGGACGCCACCGCAGAGCGCGAGAAAGTCGAGCAACTCTATAAAGCCCTCGTGACTGCCAAGAAAAAGGCAGGCGAATCCGTATCCGGCAACCTCGACTCGTTCTCAACCTTCCTTCAAAAGAAGACAGACCAGCTTCGCAAGCAGCACAGCTGCGAATCAGTCGTCTATTCCGTTGAACTGCAAGACGGACAAGTTAAGCTGAAGGCAAAAGCGAAGGCTTAAGCTCTCTTCACGATCCTCTGTGACGGGAATCGGGCACTCACTCGATACGCGCGAGACGCCACTCGAATTCTTTCTTCGGTCCAACGCCACCCGCGAACTCATCCCTGCTAAAATTTTTAGCTGCCGCTATCATCCATCCGTATCGAGGACCCTCATGCCCAAAATTCAACGTGCACTCCTCAGCGTCACCGACAAAACCGGGCTTGTAGATTTCGCCCGCAAGCTCGAGTCTTCAGGCGTTGAACTCATTTCAACCGGAGGCACCGCCAAGCTTCTGCGCGACTCCGGCATCGCCGTGAAAGACATCTCCGAGCTCACCGGATTCCCTGAGATGCTAGACGGCCGCGTCAAAACGCTGCATCCGAAGGTGCATGGCGGCATTCTTCATCGTCGCTCGGAGGCTTCTCACCGAGCCGCAGTCGCGGAACACGGAATTCAACCCATCGATATGGTGGTCGTGAACCTGTATGCATTCGAAAAGACCGCGGCCAAGCCGGACGTGCACTTCGAGGAATTGATCGAGAACATCGACATTGGCGGACCATCCATGATCCGCTCCGCCGCGAAAAACTTTCAGGACGTCGCAATCGTCACATCGCCCTCTGACTATGACGCGATTGCAGAAGAGATGTTGCGGTCCGGCGGCGATCTCTCTCCAGCGACCAAGTGGCGGCTCGCGCAGAAGGCATTTGCTACGACCGCAGCGTACGATTCCGCGATTGCATCTACGCTTGAGCGCGTCAGTGCAAATGGAAAGTTTTCTTTGCATGCCGACAGAACCTTCCCGGAAAACCTTCGCCTCGGATTCCGCAAGGTGATGGATCTGCGCTATGGCGAAAACCCGCACCAGAAAGCCGCGATGTACACTGACGGCTCCGCGACGGGCGTGGCGAACGGCCTGCAGATCCAGGGCAAAGAACTTTCCTACAACAACATTGTCGATCTGCAAGCGGCATGGGATCTCGCGCAGGAGTTCGATGAACCGTTCGTCGGAATCATCAAGCACACGAATCCTTGCGGTTCTGCTACGGGCGAGACTCTCGCCGAAGCCTACAAGAAGGCCCTCGAATGCGATCCGGTCTCAGCCTTTGGCGGTGTGATCGGCGTCAACCGCCCTGTCGATGCTGCCGCTGCTGAGGAGATGTCGAAACTGTTTTTGGAAGTTATCGCTGCGCCATCGTTCGACGACGCTGCCAAATCCATCTTTTCGTCCAAGAAGAATCTCCGCCTAGTCGAAGTACCCGCCGGCGTGCAGAAATGGATACTCAAGAACGTCTCCGGCGGAATGCTCGTTCAAGATTCCGATCTGCGGAAGCTCGACGAAGGCGATTTGAAAGTCGTGACCAAACGCCAACCCACACCGGAGGAAAAGCGGGCGTTGCTCTTTGCCTGGAAAGTCTGCAAGCACGTGAAGTCGAATGCGATCCTCTACGCCCGCGACGGTCAGAGCGTTGGGGTCGGCGCCGGACAAATGAGCCGTGTCGATTCATGCAAGATCGGCGCGATGAAAGCGCAGCTCCCGTTGAAGGGGACCGTCGCAGCGTCCGATGCCTTTTTCCCGTTTCCCGACGGCGTAGAGGAGATCGCAAAGGCAGGCGCAACTGCGATCATTCAGCCGGGGGGATCCGTGCGCGATCAGGAAGTCATTGAAGCCGCCGACCGCCTCGGCCTCGCCATGATCTTCACTGGCGTGCGCCACTTCCGACATTAGAGCGCTGGGCCACTCAAACAATTTCGCACGAAACCGGCGACATCCACCCGCCCATCCTGCGATAGAATCTCCCCACTGCGGGGCGTTTTGGCTCGATGGCCAGCCGGCGATTGAATTCGTTTTTAGCGCTTGCTCTGTTCTCAGTGGCGTTCGCCCAAGCGCAGACCGCGCTGCCTTCGGAAATCCCCGTTGACGAGTGGCTCCGCGGCCCCGACCGCCACGATTTTCCCTGGAAGGTTAAGATTCGCGATCCCTGGCTTACCTTTCAGCAGCGTCATACAGTGCAGGTTCACGCAGACTTTCGTCTTCGCGACCTGAAGAAGCATGGCATCTCCGCTGATGACCTGCACCTTCTTCTCAAGGTCGCAGACTCCGATGGCAAATGGCTTCCCGGAGAAGCCTACAGTCCCCTTGAGATCAAGCCGGAATACGGAAACGAAGTCGATACCGTCGCCACATTTTATGCACGCCCTGGAAAATTCAAGGTCGCGCTGATCGCGTACGACGCTCACAATCATCGAGGAAATCTTTGGCGCGGTGAGCTTACCGTTCCTGCCCTGAAGGGCGATCCTCTGCCCAACGCCGACCTCAGCCTTCCTGTCATTCAATTTCTTCCGCAAGCCACGGTTGCTCGCTCGACACGACGATTCGGTTCGCAACGCACCTTGTTTGACGCCTCTGCCTTTGGAAAAGGAAGGCTCACGTTGCCGGTCGACAACGAACGTCCAGTGCAGGTTGATATCGTCGCAAATCTCGCGCTCAGTGATGCCGCCAATACGCCCTACCGCCAGGCACCGGACTGGATGTACAAGATCAACGCCGACACTCTCCTTCAAGTCAGCAATGTCCTCTCGCAGGTTGACCTGAAAAACGGGTGCGTTCGCTTTAGCGCAATCGACATCCTTCGTCAAAAGACGTTTATCGAGCGGCAAAATGCCGCCACTATCGATTGGGACAAAATCATCCAGATGGTGGAAGATTTTGAACGCGTAAAGATTGAAGCGCGGGTGCTGGCATCCCAAAAGCAGACCGCGGACGCGTTCGCAAAGTTCGTAGAGAAATTACTGGATGATCCCGGCTGCGAGGTCTCGGGTTCGCCTTTGCACGTTCTCGTCGTCGTGGGCGATGCGTTCATCTTTCCGAATGGGACTGCCGTGCGCTCCGTGCGCGTTCGTCCGGAAAGCCAAGGCTACTATTTCAAACTCATGCCGATCGGTGCTGGTAATTGGGATCAGGTGGAAAGTGTTCTCAAACCAATTCATCCCACTCGTTTTGAATTCTCGAATTCACTGCGATTTCGTCAGATACTGGCCTCGTTCATGGAAAAAGTCGAGACGACGTCGCGATCGCAGAATTCCCAGGCAGGTTCGTCTTCGCCCACCCCGTCTCAGCCCTAAGTCGTTCATTCAACGATTGAAAATGGGGTCCCACCGATGCCGTTCGTACCTGTACCTCCGGCTTCATCTTTTACGGCGCACTTTATGCTCTCTCAAAAGCCTCAGAGGTTACAATGTGAGCACCCACACGTCGCGGTTGCGCATCAAAAACGCTATGGCATTGGGATTTCAAGGGTCTTTCATGAATAAGTTGAGCGGTTCTATTCTCTCGCTGGCATTGGCAGGTGCAACGGCCTTCGCGCAGCAAACTCCAGCGTCGAAGCCAGATGCGAAGCAGCCGGAGACGAAACAGCCAGAGGTCAAGGCTGACGCGAAATCACCAACAACGCCGCGCAAGGCTGACAAAGCCGCTGCCTACTATCACTACGCCATGGCGCATATGTACGAGGAGCAGGTCGCGGTCTACGGACGCAGTGACCTCGCCAATAAAGCCATCGAAGAATACCGACTCGCGATTGATGCCGACCCGACCTCGGAATACTGGGCGAACGCCGACCCGGTCACGCCGAATGGCACCGGGACGCGCTACTTCGCGACCGACACGCGCGGC
>Ga0207643_10002331_pt1 | contig 10327 bp, 7 predicted proteins | sample KBSMisM62_FD_184313 | JGI IMG/M metagenome (GOLD analysis project Ga0207643, IMG submission 184313) | Miscanthus rhizosphere microbial communities from Kellogg Biological Station, Michigan, USA - KBS Miscanthus M6-2 (SPAdes) (version 2) | ecosystem: Host-associated > Plants > Roots > Rhizosphere... | reverse complement strand
CTATTGTTGGGCCTAATGATGATCTTATTATACCGAAAAACAGTATAAAAACTGATTGGGAAGTTGAGCTTGCAGTTGTGATTGGTAAAAAAGCATCTTATGTCGAGGAGGCTGTTGCATTAAATTATGTAGCTGGTTATCTTTTGCATAATGATTACAGTGAAAGGGAATTTCAATTAGAGAGGGCTGGGCAATGGGTAAAAGGAAAAAGCTGTGATACGTTTGCCCCGCTTGGACCATTTTTGGCAACACCAGATGAAGTTCCGGATGTTAATGATTTGCGACTTTGGCTAACTGTTAATGGAACAATGATGCAGGATGGTAATACTAAGAATCTTGTTTTTAAAATACCGCATCTCATTTCTTATTTAAGCCAGTTCATGACCTTGTTGCCCGGAGATGTTATTTCAACAGGAACACCTGCAGGGGTCGGCTTGGGGCAAAAACCAGAACCAGTGTATATAAAACCCGGCGATGTGATGGAGTTAGGTATTCATGGATTGGGAAGTAGCAGGCAAAAAGCAGTAGCATATAAAGATTAAATCTAAAATTAATGAAGAGGTTTTGTCTTGCATTAGATCTGAAGGAGGATACTAAACTGATCGCTGAATATGAAAGTTATCATAAAGACGTTTGGCCGGAAATAATCAAGAGTATAAAAGGATCTGGCATAGAAATTTTAGATATTTATCGTACGGGTAATAGAATGTTTATGATAATTGAAGCGAATGAAGATTTTAGTTTTGAAAAGAAATCTGCAATGGATGCAACGAATCCTAAGGTTCAGGAATGGGAAAACCTGATGTGGAAATTTCAACAAGCATTGCCATGGGCAAAAACCGGTGAGAAATGGATCTTGATGGATAAGATTTTTAGTTTGCAGGAGTACTGAATTCTGACTACTATGATAATCGATACACATGTACATTTTTGGAAGTATGATAAGAAAAGAGATGCATGGATCACAGATGAAATGAAGATCCTGAAGCAGGATCATTTACCTACGCATTTAATACCCACACTTAAAAGAAACGGCGTTGATGGTTGTGTAGCGGTTCAGGCGGGACAGAGTGAATATGAAACACATTTTTTGGTTGAGCTTGCAAAAACTCATACTGAAATAAAAGGAGTTGTTGGATGGACCGATCTGCAAAGCAAAAACGTCGAAGAAAGACTTCAATTCTTTTCCCAGTATAATAGCATCAAAGGTTGGCGTCATGTAGTGCAGTCTGAACCTGATGATTTTTTATTAAGAGAAGATTTTCAAAATGGCATCAGGGCTTTAGCACCTTTCAATTATACGTATGATATTCTTATTTATCATTATCAATTAAAACCTGCGCTGGAGTTTGTTTCTAAATTTTCCGGTCAAAAGTTTGTTATTGATCATTGTGCAAAGCCAGATATTGGTAAAAAGAATATTCATGAATGGGGAATATTAATGAAAGAAATGGCGCAACATCCAAATGTCTATTGCAAACTTTCAGGATTATTCACTGAAACAAAATGGAAGCAATGGAGTGCTGCTGATTTTTATCCCTACCTTGATACAGTGTTTGAAGCATTCGGAACTGATCGTTTAATGTTTGGAAGTGATTGGCCTGTTATGTTGCTCTCAGGAATTTATGTACAATGGAAAAGTCTATTGGAAAAATACATGGAAAATTTTGTTGAAGAAGATAGGTTGAAAGTGCTTGGTGAGAATGCAATTTCATTTTATAATTTATAAATATGAATTTAGATTTAAAAGATAAGGTCATCATTGTTACGGGCGGAGCCAAAGGAATTGGGGCAGGGATCACCAAATCTTTAGCAGCAGAAGGTGCAATACCCGTTATTGTTGGGCGTGATGCAAATGATAATGATGCGATCATTAAAGAAGTTGGAGCTGGCTTGGGTATAACTGCTGAACTTACTCATCCGGAAGCATGCGAAAATGCCGTTAGGATAACGGTAGAAAAATTCGGAAGAATTGACGGATTGGTAAATAACGCCGGCGTCAATGATGGTATAGGATTGGAAAAAGGAAATTATGAGTCATTCATTGCATCGCTTCATAAAAATGTTGTGCATTATTATTTGATGGCTCATCATGCTTTGCCAGAATTAATAAAAAGCAAAGGATCTATTGTAAATATAGGAAGTAAGGTAGCTGAAACAGGACAAGGAAATACTTCGGCGTACGCTGCTTCCAATGGTGGACGTAATGCATTAACAAGAGAATGGGCCGTTGAATTATTAAAATATGGAATAAGAGTAAATGCAGTGATCGTTGCCGAATGCTATACCCCGCTTTATGAAAAATGGATAAAGACATTGCCAAACCCTGAAGAAAAATTAAGATCGATCACTGATAAAATTCCATTGGGAAAAAGAATGACAACTGCTGAAGAGATCGCTGATATGGTTGTATTTCTTCTTTCTGAAAGATCAAGTCATACAACAGGACAGTTAATTTATGTTGATGGCGGCTACACACATCTTGACAGGTCATTGTAAGAATTATTTAGACACTATGAAGAAGATATCAATACTTTTTTCCCTTTTCTTTTTAGGTAATGCAATTCAGGCCCAACAAGCCGAGAACATAATTATAATCACAACCGATGGTTTTCGCTGGCAGGAAGTGTTTAAAGGAATGGATTCGGCGATCGCCAACAATTCAAAATTTAACCAGGGCGACAGCAGTTATATTTTTGAAAAATATTGGAGCAACAATGAAAACGAAAGAAGAAAAAAATTGATGCCATTTTTCTGGAACACAATTGTCAATCATGGGCAGATCTACGGTAACAGGAAACTCGATAATAAAGTCAATAATGCAAATCCTCATTGGTTCAGCTACCCGGGATATAGTGAGATCATGACTGGCTTTGCAGATTCAACCATCGACTCAAATGAATTTCCACCCAACCCTCATGTTACTGTGCTGGAGTTTTTAAATCAACAATCAAAGTTTAAAAATAAAGTTGCAGCGTTTGGTGCGTGGGATGCATTTGACAGAATACTGAACCAGCAAAGAAGTGGTATTCCAGTTTTTTCTGCATTTGATACGATCGGGGGAAAAAAACCAACTGCCAATGAAAAATTAATTAACGCAATGATGCAGGATTCTTATCGTCCATTTGGTAATGCAGAATGTCTTGACGTATTCACGCATTATGCGGCACTTGAATATTTAAAAACAAAAAAGCCAAAGGTGCTTTACATCTCTTATGGAGAGACGGACGAATGGGCTCATCATGGTTATTACCGTTCTTATCTTGATGCTGCTCATTTGGTAGACAAATGGATAAAGGAAATATGGACTTTTGTGCAAAGCGATTCGCAGTATAAAAATAAAACAGCCATATTTATTACTACCGATCATGGAAGAGGGGATATAAATAAAGAAGAATGGAGAGATCATGGTAGTGGCATAGCTGATGCATATCAAATTTGGTTTGCAGCGATGGGTTTCAATATTCCTCCATCCGGCGAACAAAAAAATAATGTTCAATTATTCCAGGATCAATTTGCACAAACTATTGCGAAGCTCTTGGGAGTTACTTATAAAGCAAGTCATCCTATCTCACCAGAAATTAAATCTGTACTTAAGAAATGAAAAAAATATTTTTTTATTTGTTGCTTTTCTCTTTTTCCTTAACTCTCCAGGCTCAGATAAACAAAACACCTTTACCGACAAAGCAACAGCTTGCCTGGCATGAAATGGAATATTATTTCTTTTTTCATTTTGGACCAAACACATTTACCGATAAAGAATGGGGGCATGGTGATGAGCCGGAAGATATTTTTGATCCAACAGGGCTCGATTGCAGGCAGTGGGTAAGAATTGCTAAACAGGCAGGAGCAAAAGGGGTGATCATCACAGCAAAACATCATGATGGATTTTGCTTATGGCCGAGTAAATATTCAACACATACTGTTCGTGAAAGTAAATGGAAGAATGGAAAAGGAGATGTGCTGAAAGAATTATCACAGGCGTGTAAGGAGTATGGTTTAAAATTTGGCGTATATATTTCTCCATGGGATCGTAATCATCCAAAATATGGAACGCCGCAATACAACGATGTATTTGTAAACATGATGAAAGAGATCTTTACAAATTATGGTCCCATTTGGGAATTATGGTGGGATGGTGCTAATGGCGAAGGACCGAATGGAAAAAAGCAAGTGTATGATTGGGATCGGTTCAAGAAAACAGTGAAAGCACTTTCTCCAAATACAGTTGTATTCAGTGATGTTGGTCCGCATATAAGATGGGTAGGGAATGAAAAAGGAGTTGCTGGTAAAACAAATTGGAATTACCTGGATACTGCAGGTTATACTGCGGGAGCAGGCGCCCCATCAACCGACACACTAAACACCGGCAATGCATTTGGCAAAGTTTGGATACCTGCAGAGTGTGATGTGAGCATCAGGCCAGGATGGTTTTGGCATGCAAATGAAGATAGCAAAGTGAAGAGTGGCGAGCAGTTATTTGATCTTTATTTAAAATCCGTTGGACGTGGTTCAAATCTTTTATTAAATGTACCGCCAGACAGAAGGGGTTTGATCAATGAAAGTGATTCAGTGGCATTGATGGCATTTAAGAAATTAAGAGATCAGAATTTCAATAATAATTTATTACTGGATGCTAAAGCATATTGGGAAATAAATGAAGATGCATTTTTAAAAGACTCTATCAGTTATCATGCTTTAGATAAGAAAGGTTATGTGTACGGGATCAATCAACAGGGTTTTACTATTCAACTTGCAAAAGCAACTGCCGTAAACTGTATTGTTTTGCGTGAAGCTATTCATCTTGGCCAGAGTATTGAGCGTTTTAAAATTGCGCTATTTAATAATGATCAAAACGTCGGTGAAATTACCGGGACAACAATTGGCAGAAGACGAATTCTTACTTTTCCTGTTAAAACAATTACTTCATTTAAGGTTTATATGATCGACCGCAAAGGGAATGATAATGTGAACAGGGTGGCGGCATATTTAATTGATGAGAATTTCCTGGAAAAGTAAATTTTCATTTCTTTTCGAAGGATTCTTTTACGGGAAGGATCTGCATTGTTCGACCCTTCAAGGCAGAGACTAAAAATCTTCTTTATTTGACATATTCTTGAAGGGCAGTGCAAGTCAAACTTCTTAACTTTAAGAATCTTAAATGCTGCCCTAAACGATGCTTCCAATAAAAAGATTTCTTGTAATACTTACTTTGATAATAGTTGGTGGTTTGATCTATTATTTTTCAAGCAGTCCGGAAAAGATAGACTATAACACAGAGGTAAAACCCATCTTCAACAAAAAATGTATTGCTTGCCATGGTGGCGTCAAAGCAAAATCAAATTTCAGTTTGTTATTCAGGGAAGATGCATTGAAACCAGCAAAGTCAGGAAAGTATCCTATAGTACCTGGTTATCCTGGGAAAAGTGAAATGATAAGGAGGATAACTAACAATGATCCTGATGAAAGGATGCCTTACAAACATGACCCCCTAACCAAAGAAGAAATTTCAATTTTAAAAAAATGGATAAAGCAGGGAGCGGAATGGGGTGAACATTGGGCCTTTGTTCCGGTTAAGCAAACTCCTGTTCCTGATTACAATGCTAAATGGATAAAAAATGATGTTGACCAGTTTGTTTATGAGAAACTAAAAGAAGAAAAGCTAAAGCCTTCTGCCGAAGCAGACAAACCAACATTACTTCGGAGAGTAAGTCTTGACCTAACAGGCTTGCCACCTACAGAAACGGTTGCAAAAAAATTTCTCAGTGATAATTCAGATAAAACTTATGAGAATTTAGTAGATGATCTGCTGACATCATCCAGTTTTGGTGAAAGATGGACAGCTTTATGGCTGGATCTTTCCCGCTATGCAGACACAAAGGGCTACGAAAAAGATCAGGGTCGTAATATCTGGAAATACCGTGATTGGCTGATCAATGCATTTAATAATGATAAGCCTTATAATGATTTTTTAATGGAACAACTTGCTGGTGATCTGATGCCGAATCCGGATGATGCAAAATATATCGCCACTTCTTTTCACCGCAATACAATGAACAATGATGAAGGTGGCACAGACAATGAAGAATTCAGAACAGCCGCTGTAATTGACAGGATCAATACCACATGGAGTGCATTGATGGGAACAACTTTTAACTGCGTACAATGTCATAGCCATCCTTATGATCCTTTCCGGCACGAGGATTATTATAAGTTCATGGCATTTTTTAATAATAGCCGGGATGAAGATATAGAATCTGAATTCCCTGTTTTACGTCAATACAATAATGCAGATAGTTTAAAAATGATCCAGGTAATTGAATGGCTAAAGAATAATACTTCGGAAGATGAGAGTAAAAAGTATTATACATTTCTGAAAACATTACAACCCATAACGAACGCCTGGCATTGCGATCAATATGTCAATGGGGCATTATTAGGAAGTGTGGCCGCATTGCGCAATAACGGAACCTGCCGATTAACAAATGTGGTGCTTGAAAACAAGAACCAATTAATGTTCCGCTACTTCAGCAGATTCAAAGGAGGTGTATGGTCCATATATCTTGACAGTCTGAACGGACACCTATTAAAGTCAATTCCTCTAGCCGATGAAAAAGGTCAATGGAAAATTTCAACAATAGAAATTCCTTTTGTAAGCGGTAAACATGCCCTGTATTTTAAATACTATAGCCCTGCCATTAAAACGCTGGATGAAACCGGAGTAATGTTTGAATGGTTTCAGTTCGGGTCTGCTTTTCCAGGAAAAGGGAAAACCGGATTTGATTCAACTTATAAATATTTTAATGATCTGTTATATGCTAAAGTGGAAACGACGCCCATCATGATGGAGAATAATAATGAACAGTTCAGAACCACTCATGTTTTTGAAAGAGGAAACTGGATGGTTAAAGGAGAAGAAGTGACTCCGGATGTGCCGCATATCATGAATCCATTTCCAGCTAACGCACCAAAGAACAGGTTGGGGCTGGCCATGTGGTTGACAGATAAAAAAAATCCCCTGGTGGCAAGAACCATGGTCAATCGTTTATGGGAACAATTATTTGGTTTTGGTTTGGCAGAAACACTGGAAGACCTGGGTTCGCAGGGCATTCCTCCTACGCAGAAAGACTTGTTGGATCACCTGGCATGGAAATTCATGAATGATTTTAACTGGAGTATAAAAAAATTACTGAAAGAAATAGTGATGTCTGCCGCCTACCGGCAGGATTCAAAAACAAATGAAGAACTGATGAAGAAAGATCCCAACAATAAATTTTATGCAAGAGGTCCGCGGATCAGATTATCAGCTGAACAACTAAGAGACCAGGCACTCGCTGTAAGTAATTTATTAAGCAAAAAAATGTTTGGTAAAAGTGTAATGCCTTTTCAGCCGGAAGGTATCTGGCGTTCTCCTTATAGTGGTGAAAGATGGAATTTAAGTGAGGGGGAAGATCAGTATCGGAGAGCATTATATACATATTGGAAAAGAACAGCGCCATATCCGTCCATGATAGCCTTTGATGGAGGTGCCCGGGAAGTTTGTATCACAAGAAGGATTAGAACAAACACTCCCTTGCAGGCCTTAACTACTCTGAATGACTCAGCTTATCTTGTATTGGCCAGAAATTTAGCGTATCGTATGAATGAGACAGGTGGAAATGATATTACAATGAAGTTGAAAAAAGGATATGAAGCGATGATGTATAAAACAATTTCTGAAACAAAACTGAATGCATTAGTTGAGCTATATAAAAAATCAATTGCTAAATTCAGGGATGATAAAGCAGCGACTTGTGAAATGATCGGTGTGATGGATAAAAATAATATTCCTGAAACAGCTGCACTGGTAGTGGTGGCAAATGCGATGTTGAATTTAGATGAGTGGTTGAATAAAAATTAGTTCTTTACCACAAAGGCACATTAGAAACATAGGCTCACATAAGAGATTTAAATTTGAATGTATCTGTGTGATTAAGAAAGGGGGAGTAGAGAACAAATAGTACAAGAGTGCGACGCAACGGAAGTTGAAAGTAGCATTGAAGTTGATCACAAAAAAAATTGTATGACACAAAAAGATTTTCATGATCAAAAATTATTGCGTGAAGCAGAGTTTGCTGCTTTGCAACAACGGACCCGCCGGCATTTCTTAAAAGAAAGCGCCATGGGTTTGGGTGCATTGGCATTGGGATCTTTGCTGGATAGTTGCGGGAGTAATTCGTCATCTGCTTCCAATAATTTATTTGATGCAGCCAATCCATTGGCGCCAAAGTCGCCGATGTTTCCCGGCAGAGCAAAAGCAGTTATTTACCTGCACATGGCCGGTGCTCCTTCACAATTAGAAATGTTTAGTTATAAACCGGAACTGGCAAAACTGGATGGGCAAGATTGTCCGCCTTCATTGCTCGAAGGGAAAAAGTTTGCATTTATCCGGGGTGTTCCTAAAATGCTGGGGCCGCAAGCAGCATTCCGTCAGCATGGACAAAGTGGTATATGGTTATCAGATAATCTGCCACATCTGTCAACTGTCATTGATGAAATCGCAGTTTTAAATGCTGTGACCACTGATCAATTTAATCATGCACCTGCACAATTGATGATGCATACGGGTTCTGCAAGATTAGGAAGACCGAGCATTGGCTCATGGGTTACTTATGGATTGGGATCAGAGAATAAAAACTTACCGGGCTTTGTTGTACTGACATCAGGAGGTAATAATCCTGATGCAGGCAAAAGTGTTTGGGGCAGTGGATTTTTACCAAGTGTTTACCAGGGAGTGCAATGCCGTGGCGAAGGAGATCCGGTATTATTTATAAAAGATCCCAATGGTATGGACAGGGATCTGCGCAAAGCTTCTATTGATGCGATCAATAAAATAAACAAAGAAGAATATAGGGAATATAAAGATCCCGAGATCCTTTCACGCATTTCACAATATGAGATGGCGTATAAAATGCAGATATCTGTTCCGGAAGTGATGAATATTAATGATGAACCTGAATACATACATGAAATGTATGGAACGCAACCTGGCAAAGCAAGTTTTGCAAACAATGTATTGCTTGCAAGAAAACTGGTAGAAAAGGGTGTTCGCTTTGTGCAGCTGTTTGACTGGGGTTGGGATACTCATGGAGATTCAGCTGGTAATGCGGTGGATATTGGGCTGGTGAATAAATGCCGTAAAACAGAAAAAGCAATTACTGCACTGATACTTGATTTGAAGCAACGGGGTTTGTTAGATGAAACACTGATCGTATGGGGAGCAGAATTTGGAAGAACACCGATGCAGGAAAACAGGGAAGGAAAGACAATGCCATTCAAAGGAAGAGACCATCATGCAGAAGCATTCAGTATGTGGATGGCGGGTGGCGGAATAAAAGGCGGCACTTCATATGGTGAAACAGATGAGATCGGGTATAGTATTGTAAGTGGAAAAACTGAGCCTTTCGATATTCAGGCTACTATTTTAAATCGATTGGGATTTGATCATGAAAAATTTACTTACCAGTCGCAAGGCCGGCCGTTCCGGTTGACAGATGTGAGTGGGAAAGTGATTGAAGAGATATTGGCGTAAGTTTTTTGTTTATCAGCTTTCGTATTTCTGTTCATCGTCCCTTGCGTCGCACTCTTGTACTTTTGGTTCTATGCTAAGCAATTTTAACCCCAGAGAATGAGAGTACGCCGAGTTAACGCAGAGTTTCTCTGCGAAACCTTTTTTCTCATGTTCTCTGTGGTAAAATATTTTTTATGAAATCAAACAGAAGAAAATTTATTCAAACGTCCGCAGCAGGTTCTGCTGCTTTGTTTTTGTCATCACTGGAAAAATATTCTTTATCAACCAAACCATCACTCACCATGAATAAGAATTACGAATTAAAAATAATGGCTACCAACTGGGGCTTTGATGGAAGCACCGATACTTTTTGCGCCAAAGTAAAAAAAGAAGGTTATGATGGCATCGAGATCTGGTGGCCTGCTGAAAATAAAAAGGATGAATTGTTTGCTGCATTAAAGACACATGGATTAGAAGTTGGCTTTCTTTGCGGTGGTTTTCAAAATGATCCGAAAGAGCATTTGGAGTATTATAAAAAAATGGTTGATGCAGCTGCAAAACAAAATATCCAACGACCTCTTTATATAAATAACCATTCCGGCAGGGATCATTTTAGTTTTGATGATAATAAAAAATTTATTGAGCACACTCTTGCGTTGGCGAAAGAAACAGGAATTACTATTTGTCATGAAACGCATCGCTCAAGAATTTTATATGCTGCTCCAGTTGCAAGACAGTTCATGGAAAAATATCCTGAACTAAAGATCACCTTCGATG
>Ga0207643_10002330_pt1 | contig 10333 bp, 10 predicted proteins | sample KBSMisM62_FD_184313 | JGI IMG/M metagenome (GOLD analysis project Ga0207643, IMG submission 184313) | Miscanthus rhizosphere microbial communities from Kellogg Biological Station, Michigan, USA - KBS Miscanthus M6-2 (SPAdes) (version 2) | ecosystem: Host-associated > Plants > Roots >... | reverse complement strand
GCCAACGCCGGCGACTTCTCGGGGATCAACGAAATTGATCTGCTGTTGGGGCTGTGCCGCGCCAACGATCCGTACTACGCGCAGCTTCTCGTGGACAAGATGCAGTTCATGCCGCCACAGGACCAGGCGCGCCTGCGCGAGTGCATGCGGCACGAAAGTTTTCTCGATGAGTTGCTGGCGCTTGGCGCCGAGCACGCACGCGAGGACTGGTTTCGGCAGAACGCGCGGGGCTATCTCGAACTTTGCGAGCTGTTTGGGAGATATGCCAGCCAGCACCACGACCATCTCGTGAAGCGCTTCATCGAAGCGCCTGCGGCGCGGCTCGGGGAAGCGCATCTCGAGAACATTACCGCCAGCGGGCCTCCGTTGCCCGTGCTGCTGCGATCCCTCGAAGTACTGCGTGACATGAGGCTGGCAGTGGACCGCTCCGACATCGCCACGCGTCACGCGGATCTTGGGCGCCTCCGCGCCCTGACCTGAACCGCAGCGCAATACGGTCCATCACTTCTCCGGCGCCTACAAACCTTTGGCCGCCGGATGACATCGCGCCGCGAGTTGCACCGGCATGATCTCGCCGATGCGTCCGCTGTTGTTCGCGGTCGCGCTGCCGTTCAATGAACGCGCTTCTCTTTCGCCTACAAGCTATCCGACAACAGATGACATCGCATGCGTAGCAGTAAGGCCAACATCGAAACCGCCGGACGGCTGATTCTCGCTGTGGTGTTTGCGTTTGGTGTTCCGGCGGTATTCGCGCAGGCGCCGCCCGCGGGGAGTCGTGACGATCTGGACGTCACGATGAAAACAATCGGAAATCCGGATGCGAAAGACCCAGACGAGATCGTGCGCAAGATTCCGCCGCCCAAGGCAAAAAAGCGGGCCAAGGGAACAGACGATCGTGCCGACGACCTTGCCAGCCCAGGCGAAAACGGCGATGGCGACCAAGGGGGCTCAGCGGTCGATCCCGAAAGTCCCGTCGTCCCAATTGTCCCAGTCGTACCCGACGTACCCGACGCGCCCGCCGCGCCCGACGATACCGGCACACCCGTTCATCCAAATCCAAGCCCAAGCCCAAGCCCAGGCCCAAGCCCAAGTCCAAGTCCAGGTCCCGGTTCGGATCCGGGAGTACCTGATCATGGCGGTCCAGGAAATGGTCCGGGCAATGGTCCGGGTAACGGGGACGATCACTCGCCTGGTGGTCCCAAGTCAAAACCGCCTAACCCAAAACATCCCGACCCTAAGCCGCCCGGTCCAAAGGACCCCGGTCCAAAGGATCACGGTCCAAAGGACCCCGGTCCAAAGGATCACGGCCCGAAGGACCCCGGTCCAAAGGATCACGGTCCAAAGGATCACGGTCCAAAGGATCACGGTCCAAAGGACCCCGGTCCAAAGGATCACGGCCCGAAGAACCCTGGTCCAAAGGATCACGGCCCAAGGGACCATGGTCCAAAAGACCACGGTCCAAAGCATGGCCCCGGGCCGGGCTGATGTAGCGTCGCGCTTTGCGGCGATCATCGCTTTCCTCGGATTCGCGCTGTTAGGGGGACAGCCCGTCTGGGCCTCGAACGAAGAGGCCCTGGCGCATTTCAACGAAGGTCAGGCGGCGTTCGCAGCTGAAGACTTTTCCAAAGCGCGCGCGCTCTTCGAGCAGGCGCTGGCGGCCGGGATGGAAGGTCCCGCTATCCAATACAACATTGGAGCCGCAGCCTACCTGGGAGGAGACCTGCCGCGCGCCGAACGCGCTTTCCTCGAAGTCGCGCGCACGCCAGCAATGGCCGCGCTGGCTCACTACAACCTCGGCCTCGTGGCTCTGCAACGCCGCGACGAGCGCGAAGCCCGCGACTGGTTCGAGCAAACTACCCAGGATGTTCCGGATGAGCGCCTGGCCGCTCTCGCGTTGGAGCGTCTCGCTGAGTTACCCGAGGCGCGCGCCCCGGGATACTTCTCGTACTACACGCGAGCCGGTGCCGGTTACGACGACAATATCTCGCTGCGATCGGGTTCGATCGAGAGCTCGGCAACTGGCGATGAAGATTCGTATGGCGAGCTCATCTTCGGGGGCAGCTATTCATTTGGCGACTGGCGAGTCGATACGGCCGCGGCAATGCTCCGGTACACGCACGTCGATGAATTCAATCAGACCGCATTTTCTCTGGGCGGTGCACGCGGCTTCAGGCTGGAAAATTGGTACTTCGAGCTCGGTGCGTACGGCTCGCAATTTTCACTCGGCGGAGAGGTCTTCGAGCAAAACGTGGGGGTCGGAGCGCAGGCGTCGCGCGCGTTTTACAACGGAAGCCGGCTGAGCGCGCAACTTCGCGCCACGTCGGTTGACGGCAAAGGCGACTTCCTGGGTCTGACCGGCGATCGCACCGAAGCCGGCGTGTACTACGACCTGACGTGGCGGTCGTGGAACTTCGGCGCGCATACACGTGCAGAATTCAACGACAGCGAAGATCCGATTTTCGCAACGCGATGGCTGCAACTCGGAGCAGAGGCGCGTTACGCGTGGTCGCCGACCTGGGGATTCATGGCGATTACCTCACTGCGGCGTACCACACACCCCGCGCAATCCGAGACATTGAGCGGGTGGGACGACAACCGGGCGACGATCCAGGTGGGCGCCACGCGATCACTCTGGAAGCAGGCGCAGCTGTTCGTGCGTTTCGAGCACGAGCGCAACGATTCTCCGGTCGCGGGTTATGACTACGTCCGCAACTGGGTCGCGGCTTCCGTCGAGTACTGGCGCTAGCGCGCGACCGCTTCGATGTTGTTGCCGTCCGGATCGAGCACGAATGCACCGTAGTAGGGATTGCTCGCGCCCTCACGTGGACCCGGTTTGCCGTTGTCACGTCCGCCGGCCGCCATCGCGGCGCGATAGAACTCATCGACCATCGCCTTGTCCTTTGCCACAAACGCCAAGTGCATCTGGTTGATGCCGGCGCGCGAGCCTTCGACCCAGTACGACGGGCGAAACGTCCCAATCCACAGATAGGGAATCTGCCCGGGGCCTTGGCCTAACAAGAAGAAATCCTTGTGAGGCGTCACGATGCTGAGACCCAGCGCATTGGCGACCGAATCGTAGAACTTGCGGGCCTTGGGGAGATCGGACACGACGATGCCGGTGTGATCGAGCATGGGCGGCTCCTTGATTTCAAGTGAGCCCCAAGCGTACGCATCGCGCGAATGGCCATCCTTCGGCCGGGGGTGCCAGCACGCGTCGGAACGTGCTGACGGGTGTCCCTATTTCGTGCCCACCGCTCCGGCGCTCACGACACTCGGCACACCCTGCGCCTCCATCCACTTGCGAATGCGCCTCGCATCCGCAGTGCGCGTCAAACTACCGAATGAATTCAGGAACACCATGTCGACGACACGATCATCGATCATGGTTTGCATGACGAGACACTGGCCCGCGTCGTTGGTGAAGCCCGTCTTCTGCACGAGGATCTTCCAGTCAGACTTGCCGATCAGCAGATTCGTATTGCGATAAACAAACGGTCGCTTGCCCAGGCGAACTTCATGGCTGGGCAGCGTCGAGTATTCGCGGATGACGGAATTGCGCGTTGTCGCGTTGACGAGCTTCACCAGGTCTCGCGCACTCGACACATTGAGGCTCGACAATCCGGACGGGTCGTCGAAGTGCGTCTGCGTCATGCCGAGCGCCTTGGCCTTCAGGTTCATCGTGCGGACGAACGCGGACATCCCGCCGGGGTAGTTGCGCGCGAGGGTGCGAGCGGCGAGGTTCTCGGAGGCCATCAACGCAAGCCGCAGCAGATCACCGCGCGTCAGTTTTTCGCCATTGGGGAGATGTGAGAAGGCGCCTTTGCCTTTCCAGCGATCCTCCGCCTTGATGGTGATGACTTCGTCGAGTGACTGCAGGCCGTCGAGCACGACGAGCGCGGTCATGAGCTTGGTGATCGACGCGATGGGCGTGACCAGCTTCGGCTGGCGCTCGAAGATCAATTCGCCGGTGTTGCCGTCGACCACCAGTACGGACGCGGAGCGTACTTCTGGCGTAGCGCCGGGCTTGGGCGATGCGGCATTCGCGCTGGGTCCGAAACCGAGCAGGCACGCAATCAGCGCGCCCGCGAAAATCGCGCCACCGTAGAGACCTCGCTGCATCTTCCCCTGCTCCCACCGCCGAATCATTCCAGGAAGCGATGGTAAGCCGAAGTGCATCACTCTGCACGCGCGCCGAATCGCTCGAACCACGCAACGGTGGCTGCGTCACGCTCCGCGCCGCGTCCGCCGATGACGTGCTGCTGCCCTTCGAAAACCCTGAACTCGTGCAGCTTGTCGAGTCGCGAGAGCTCGGCATCCATGCGTTGCGACTGCGATAGGGGAATGTCCTCATCCGCTCCACCATGCATGATGAGCAACGGCAGGTTGATCTTGTCCGCCCACCGCAGCGCAGAGCGCGTTCGATAGAGTTCCTCGCGATTGTTCTCGTACTGGGGCCAGATCGAGGTGGCGGCCCCGGCCTGAGGACCCGCGGCCAGCAAGGGCTGGAGATCTGTGAAAGCTCCCCACACGGCTGCTGCCCGCGCCGGAAATCCGTCGCGCAGTGCCATATAAACCATGGCGCCCCCGCGCGATTCTCCCGCCAGGAAGAGCCGCGAGGGGTCGGCACCCTGGATGCGCGCGATTTCGCGCGGCAGATTCAGGAGGTCGTGCAGGTCCGCTCCACCGAGCTCATCGCGCCCTGCCCAGCCATTGCTGCCGCGATACTGGGGCGCGACGACGATGAAGCCAGCTTCGGCGAAGCGATGCGCCATCACCAGCATCTCGCCGGCGAAACCCTTGGGCCGCACGTAGCTGCCGCGATTGAAGATGACGACGGGCATTCGCTCACGGTGCGGCTCCCGTGCACGGTAGAGATAGGCGCCAACGGTCAGGCCATCGCTCACATAGGTGAATTGCTGAAAGAGGAAACGACCGTCCGCGCGTGCCGCTTCGTACGCTTCGCGGCTGGAAGCCCAGCCGATGCCGCGATCGCTCTCGTAGTCCGGTATCTCGACCGTTTTCAGGTTGGGCAATTCCTCGGCCTGGCGAGGGTTACCGGCGCATGCAGCCAGTACCAGGATGCAAACAGCAATCAGCATCTTCATGTGGGTTCTCCCGATCGAATACCCACATCACGAAATCCCCGCGTCCCGGGTTGCGGCACGGACCTCGGCCGGCCGCATCGGGCAATCGCTTCGGCGCCGGTCGTCGGTTACGTCTTGGCGTACTGACTGATCTCGGCGTATTCGCGGCCGCTGGCATAGTCGCCCGCCGCGCGGCGCGCCCGAAACTCGCGCCACTTGATCGGGTGATAACGCGGCGGGCGCCGCGCGTTCACGGTGGAGGGCAGCGGCGCGTACTCGGCGCTGTACTCCGGATTGAAAAAGAACGGGACGCTGAAGCGCTCCTGGCTGGAGTCGACTATCGCGCGGTGCAGCGGCGCGATGTATCTGTCGTTGGACAACACCTGCGCGATGTCGCCGAGGTTCACGACCAGCAAGTCCGGATGCGGGTCGACGGGCCACCACACGTCCCTGTAAAAAATCTGGAGCCCTGGCTGCTCGTCCTGCAACAACAGGGTGATCGCGCCGGCGTCGGTGTGCGGATTCACGCCGAGATGTCCGGCGAGATTCATCGCGCAGCGCGGGTAGTGGTTCAGGCGCACGAAGCTCGTATGCTGGGGGCGAAAGTGCACATCGAGAAAGTCCGGCGGCATTCCGAGATTGCGCGCCATGATCCGCACCAAGCGGATCGCGAGCGCATCACAGGCTTCGTAGTACGCCTGGATCACCGGCTTGAACGCGGGCAGCCCCGAAGGCCATTGCGGCGCGATCGCTTCGCCATCCGCGGGACCGTAGTCGTAGACCTCTTTCCAGTCGCGCATATAGCGAGTGAGTTCGCGGTCGTAATAACCCCAGGGATTTTCGGCGGTCCGCGAGATCGCCAGCTTCACCGCGTTGGGTTGCGCAAACAGCGCGCGCATCTGTCGGCGCAATGCGGCGATGAGGCGCGTATCGATGCCGTGCCCGGCGATCTGGAATACGCCCGAGTCGCGGCAAGCGGCGTCGATCTCACGATGCGTCTGCGCCCGCTCGGAGTGAGAAATGTCGATGATCGGGGGAAAGTGACTGCTCATCGCGTGCTCCGCTAGGCCTGCTTGCGCGGCTGCAACCACTTGGGCAGCAGCGTGTACGGGTCGAGCTTGCTCACGCGGTCGTAACTCACGCCGCTCTTGTCCAGCCTTGCCTGAAACGAGCCATTGCGCCAGGCATCAAAAGTATCGGTGGCTCCGCCGATGGGCTCGCCACCCACGAAAATCTGCGGCAGCGTTTTCGCGCCGGTGCGATCGGCGAGCACGCCGCGGATCCTGCCGCCCAGATCTTCCTTCTGGAACTCGACCGAGTCGACGTCGACGCTGCGATACGCAATGCCAAGCTGCTTGAACAGCTTGCGCACCGACCAGCAGAATTCGCACCACTCCAGCGCGAACATCACGACGGGCTCTTTCTCGAGCACTTCGCTGACGAAGCGCGCCGCGGCGGGATCGACCGCCACTTTCTCCGCAGCCACAGGAGCTGGCGCAGTCGCCGGCGCTGGCGCAGGAGCCGGCGAATCGAATCTGCACAGCGGCGTCGAGCGCGATACTTCCCACTCCTCAGCCGTCATTTCCTCGCCGATGTTTTCGAACAGCGGCGTGGAGAGATATCGCTCGCCCGTGTCGGGCAGCATGCACACGATGGTCGAGCCAGGCGCAGCGCGCCGCGCGACGTCGAGCGCGGCGGCGAGCGTCGCGCCGCTCGAGGTGCCGACGAAAATGCCCTCCTTCTGCGCGAGCTCGCGCGAGAGACGCAGCGCGTCGGCGCCGGCCACCGGCACGATCTCGTCGATCAGGCCGGCTTCGACCGCCTGTTCGGTCAGTGTCGAAATGAAATCCGGCGCCCAGCCCTGCATGAGGTGCGGGCGGAATCGCGGATGGCTTCCCGCCGGGCCACCGGAGGTATCGCGCGCCTGCGGGATGCCGCTGCCTAACACCTGCGAGTTGTCAGGCTCCGCGGCGACGATGCGCGTGCCCGGCCGCGAGCGCTTCAGTTCGCTGGCCACGCCTTTCAGCGTTCCGCCCGTGCCGAAGCCGGTGACGAAATAGTCGAGTCGCTGATCGGCAAAGTCGTTGATGATCTCGCGCGCGGTGGTGCGCGAGTGGACCTCAGCGTTGGCGGGATTCTCGAACTGCCGGCACAGGAACCAGCCGTGAGTCATCGAGAGCTCGACGGCCTTCGCGAGCATGCCACTTCCCTTCTCGGCCGCGGGCGTCAACACCACCTTCGCGCCGAGGAAACGCAGCAGCTTGCGGCGCTCGACGCTGAAGCTCTCGGCCATGGTGACGACGAGTGGATAGCCCTTCTGCGCGCACACCATCGCGAGCCCGATGCCGGTATTGCCGCTCGTGGCTTCGATGACGGTCTGTCCTGGTTTCAACGCGCCGCTGCGTTCGGCGTCTTCGATGACGGCGCGCGCCATGCGATCCTTCACCGATCCCATAGGGTTGAATGCCTCCACCTTGACGTACACATTGACGCCAGGTGGGGCGAGTTTGTTGAGCCTGACAACCGGCGTATTGCCGATGGTTTCGAGGATGTTCTGGTAGCGGGCCATGGGGATCTCCTGAGCTTTCAGGAAGCCTAAAGTACGCCCGTGGGAACCAGCGTGGGAATTGGGGTCAGGCCCCGATTTCCAGGAATCGGGGCCTGACCCCATTTACGCCGCGAGTTGGTGCCGCGTCTTCGCCAGCGATACGCCGAGCTCGCGCAGCAGCTTCGCCCCATCGCCGCGCCAAGCACTGCCATGCATGCAAGCCAGCGTCGCCGGCTGTTCGCGTGCGAGCCGTTCGAGAATGGCCGTGGTCGTCGGCGCGTGCGCGTAATAGTCCATGGGCGTGCGGAACGCTTCGCTGGGTCCCAGGATGTCGCTCTCGCTGATCGCCACCTCTCCGCTGCCACCCTGCGTAAACAGATCGCCGCAGAAGAAGGTGCGCGTGGTCATGTCCATCAGCAATCCGCACTCCCAGGAATGCGGCATGTGAGGCGTATCGAACCACTTCAGCGTGTGCCGGCCGAGCGCCAGCTCTGCACCATCGGCGAGTGCGTGCGGCGCGCGGTCGGCGAAGTCGCCAATCGCCACCATCGCCGCCACCTGACTGCACACCGGCACGGCCTGCGGCGCGGCCGCAAGAAACAGGTTCAGCGCGCCGCATTCATCGGCTTCGAAGTGCGACAGCCCGAGATACTTGAGCTTCTCGAGCGGCATCACGGCGCGAACGGCCTCCGAGACGACCGGAAACAACTGCCGCTGGCCGGTGTGAAACAGCATCGGCGCGTCATCGACGATCAGGTACTGGTTGAAACTGAACTGCCCGGCGCCCGGGATGCTCACGGGCGTGTTGATTCTGAAGATGCCGTCCGCCACTTCCTGGATGTTGGTGCCGGACTGAGTGTTGGTGATCATGGTGACTCCGTTGCTGAGTCACAGGGAGTGTAACGACGGGCGCCGTCGTTACACTTCCCCTGCATGGACCTAGGCCTTTCGATCGAGACCCGCGGCTTTTATGCTCCGCGGGTGCAGGAGATACCACCCGACATCGACGCCGAGCTGGCGCGCCGGATCGCAGCCGGCGATCCCGAAGCCGAGGCGCCGTTCTGCCGGCGTTTCGCGCCGCGCATTCGCCTGTTCGGGCTGAAACGTCTGCGTAATGACGCCGCGGCAGCCGATCTCGTGCAGGACGTGCTGATTGTGGCGCTGCAGAAGCTGCGTGCCGGCGCCGTGCGCGAGCCCGAGCGCATTGCCTCATTCATGTTAGGCATGGCACGCCAGATGATGCTCGACTCCAAGCGCAACAGCGGACGGCGCGAGCGCATTCTCAATGAATTCCCGATCGATCTGATTCCGGTCGAAGAACCCGCGGCGGAGGAACCGGATGAAGCCCGACTGCAACATTGTTTGCAGGCGCTGCCGGAGCGCGAGCGTAGCGTGCTCGTCATGACGTTCTACGACGACTGCCCGGCCGACGCGCTGGGTACGCAACTCGGGCTGTCGACGGGCAATGTGCGGGTGATTCGCCATCGCGGGCTGCAACACCTGCGTGACTGCCTGGAAAATGCGGAGGTGCGCGATGACTCCTGACAATCACGCGGACCACTCGACTTCGGATCTGCTGGCGTACTGGCTCGGCGAACTCGATGAAGCCAGCGCGGATTCCGTCGAGGAACATCTGTTCCGCTGCGACGCCTGCGGCGCACGCCTGCGTGAGCTCATTCTGTTGGGCGGTGCGGTGCGCAACGCCCTGCTGAAGGGCGAATTCGGGACGGTGGTGACGCCCTCCTTCACTCGCCGGTTGAGCGCCGCGGGCGTCCGGATCCGCGAGTACCACCTGGAGCCGGGCGGCAGCGTCAACTGCACGGTGGCGCCCGAGGACGATCTGGTGATCTCGCATCTGCGCGCGGAGGTCGGTGATGTGCGCCAGATCGACCTGGTCGTCGATGACGGGGATGGCGGCTCGACGCATCGTTCCCGGCACATTGCCTTCAATGCGGGTACGGGCGAAGTCACGTTCATTCCGCCGGTTGCACTGCTTCGGACGCTGGGAAAAGACCGCCAGCGCATGCGCCTGATGGCGGTCGATAAATCGTCCGAGCGCCTGCTGGGCGAGTACACGTTCAATCATTCGTCCTACGACCCGCGCGGCTGATGTCGAATCGGGGCTGGCCCGTTCGGCTACCTCCTGAACCCTCACATCAGGAGTCAGGACATGCGTCGTTCAGCCACTTTTGCCGCGCTTGCGCTGGCAGCCACATCCCCGTTCGCGGTGGCGCTGGATAGCGGCGGCGCGCCGCCGGTGCCGGCGGGCGCATACACGCTCGACAAGACCCACACCAGCCTCATCTTTCGCGTGAGCCACATGGGCTTTTCCACGTACACCGGCCGATTCACGAAGGTCGATGCGAAGCTCGACTTCGACCCCACTCGAGTCGCCAATTCGCGTGTCAACGTGACGATCGACCCGCGCTCGATCAACGCCGACAACGCGCCGTCGGGCTTTCTCGAAATGCTGAGCGGCAAGGACTGGCTGGACGCCGCGAAATTTCCCGAGATGGCGTTTCGCTCGAAGGCCATCGAGGTCACGGGCGCTAACACCTTCCGTGTCCGCGGCGAGCTCACGCTGCACGGCGCCACCAAGCCAGTCGTGCTCAACGCGAGTTACAACGGCGGCTACGCCGGCCATCCCATGGACCCGAATGCGCGCATTGGCTTCTCGGCGCGAGGCAAGTTCAAGCGTTCA
>Ga0207643_10002324_pt1 | contig 10344 bp, 7 predicted proteins | sample KBSMisM62_FD_184313 | JGI IMG/M metagenome (GOLD analysis project Ga0207643, IMG submission 184313) | Miscanthus rhizosphere microbial communities from Kellogg Biological Station, Michigan, USA - KBS Miscanthus M6-2 (SPAdes) (version 2) | ecosystem: Host-associated > Plants > Roots > Rhizosphere... | reverse complement strand
TTTGACAAACATCGGCAGACGAACGTTTGCAGTTTCGCCCCAACCAACGCCCGAAATCCGCTTACCGCCCCGCTTACGTGACGACCCGTAACGGGTCGACCGCTCGCCCGTAAGCAGCCACTAAGCGCCAGTGTCCAGTTTCCTGCGTGACTGAACGCCGCCGCGGCCCCCGCGCTGGCGACACACGAAACAGCGCGAGGAAGCGCTACAGGCACGAGGACCTACCCATGTCACGCCTTCACATTGGACGCCGCTTCGACGCGGCTTACCGTTTCGATCTTCCGCGCGTCGCGCACATCGTCGCGGATCTCGACGACCTCGCGTTCGCCAGCCCGAATACCAGCGTGGTGCGCCGGTCGGCGATCGGGCACGTCGCGTCCTTATGGCAGCGAGCCGTGGGACGGCTGCTCGCATTCCGCAGGCTCGCGGCGGCGAGCGTAATAGCGGCGAGCGCCATGGCCGTCGTGGCCTGCGGCGACTCGACCGGTCCAGCAAGCCCGCCTGTCGTCGTCGAGGTTCGCGTGTCGCCGCTCGCGATCGTACTGGAGGAAGGCAAAGAGCTTCAGCTCCAGGTGTTCGCGTTCGACTCGGACGGCAGGCTGGTGACGGGCCGCCGCGTGACGTGGCAGAGCGACGCTCCGGGAGTCATCGCCGTCTCACCGACCGGACACATTCGCGCGTTGGGCCACGGCTATGCCGCGGTCACCGCGACGATCGAGGGCCAGAGCTCGTCGACGGCCATCACGGTGCCGGAGCGGGAGCCGCAGTAAGCTCGGGCTCTGTGGCGTCACGGCTTGCGTGGCGCCGGCTTGCACTCGACGGCATCGCTGTCAGTGATCGAGAACGTGAACGGCTGTTGCACCACCTGGCGCACCTTCCGGCCGTCGATCTCGGCCGGAAGGAACTGCATCTTCGGCAGCGCCTCCCAGACCGACTCGACGAAGCCACGGTCGCTGTAGGCGAGCAGCTTGAGCGTCGACCGGTCGGCGTGGCCGAGCGTGTCGACCACGAACTGGACGGTCACGCACCCGCTGACGCCGGCCTGCCGGAGGTCCATCGGGTATCTCGGCTGCGGGGAGCCACGCGCCGGGACGACAGGCTTCGTAACCTGAAACTCGAAGAATGCGCGAGGGACAGGGTCGACCAGAAACTCGCGTGCCAGGTACTCCCCCTCGGTCACGCGGAGCGAATCGCTCACGTGAGGGTCGGAGTTTGGCGGCGTGAGGCGAACGCGGTAGGTCCCGGCGCCGGGGGCGATCAACGAGAAGGTGCCATCGGCGCCGGTTTGCCCGGTAGTGAGCACCGAGTCGTTCGTTCCGAGCAGCTCGGCGGCGACCTTATCCATGACGACGCGCTTGGCTCGGTCGACGACGCGACCTGCGACGACGGTCTGCGCGTGAGCGGCCGAGGCGAAAGCGGCGAACAGGACGACCCATTTGGTGTGCGACATCACGGCGGCAACTCCGGTGCGACTGACGAGCGGACTCTTTGCCATTCCGAGCCTTTGTCATTCCGAGCCGACAGGCGAGGAATCCCTGGCATCACGAGCGAGAGGCAAGAAATTGGGGTCCGATTCGAATTACAAGCGTTGGAATGCTGCCGCCGCGACAGAACGATGTAATTCGAGTCTGACGTCTGACCCCAATTTCTGAGGGGTCTCTCGGCCGAGATGCCAAGGATTTCTCGATGCGCTCGGAATGACAAGGAGGCCTAACGCGCGTTGTCCGTACCCAGCCCCACGACCGCGCCGTCGGCCACGACCCAGACGCGGTCGCCGGGCTCGATCGCAATGTCGCCAAGCCCCGTGAACTCGCCGAAAGCCGGCAGCACGGCGGTCTGTCGGCGAAACCAGAAGCACGGGAGCCACGCACGCTCGCGGCCCGGCCCGGTGAGGCGCGCGCCCGGATGGACATGTCCGCAGATGACGTAGCCATCGACGGACACCGCGGGCTTGTGCGTGAACACGAACGGCGGGTCGACCACCGGGCCGTCCACGCACGTGACGTCGATCGCGGGACCAGGGTCGCCTGCGCGCACGTCGTGATTACCGCGCACGAGCAGCATCTCGATCGCCGCGTTCCGGCTCCGCCACTCACCAACCACGCGCGTCGTCTCCGGCTCACGCCCCTCGCGTGCGTGGAGGAAATCGCCGAGGAACACGATCCGCGTCGCGGCCGTGTGCGCGAGTGCGGCGCCGAGCCGGTCGAGGGCGGCGGTGGTCGTGCCGCGTGGTACCGGGATCCCCGCCGCGCGAAACGTCGCCGCCTTGCCGAAGTGCGTGTCGGCGACGAGCAGCGTGCGCGTGCGTTCCCAGTACGCCGCGCACTCGGGCAGCAGCACGAGACGCTCGCCGGCGACGTCCGCGACGACCGCATTGGCGGAAGACGATGTCACCCGGGTCATCCGGCCGCGCGCTCCAGCGCGAGCTGCATGCGCCGGATCCGGTCCGTGAGCGACTCGGACGAGACGCGCTCGCGCGCGCGATCCACCAGGAGCGGGAACGCGAGCGGCGTCACACGACGCGGCTGCCTGACGACGATGGTCGCGCGCGACAGGCGGCGGAGCGTCGCCGCGAGACGCGTGCTCTCGAGCTGCCGCTCCAGGACTTCGCGCGTAGCCTGCGACAGGAGCAGGTTCCCGGGATCGTAGCGCTGCAGCACATCGAAGAACAGGCCGCTCGACATCTGCAGCTGTCGCGCCGTCTTGCCCGATCGGGGGAAGCCGGGAAATACGAGCCCCGCGACGCGCGCGAGCTCGCGGAACTGCCGCCGCGCCATCTCGGTCGCGTTGAGTGCCGCCTGGATGTCGTCGACGAGATCCTTGGGACTGAACAGCGATGCCGCGAGCCCGGCGGCGAGCGGCGGCTCCGTCGGCGACAGCAGCTCGAACCCGTGGTCGTTCGAGGCCATGGAGAACGTGATCGGCGCGTGCCGCGCGAGTCGATACGCGCATAACGCGGACAGCCCCTCGTGGACGAGCCGCCCCTCGTACGGATAGACGAACAGGTGCCAGCCCTCCCGGGTCTTCACCTGCTCGATCAGGAGCTCGTCCGCCGCCGGAAGGTGCGACCACTTGCGCTGCACGGCAAACAGCGGCTGGAGCGCCGCCATCTCCGGCCCGCGGACGATGCCCTGCCCCGCTTCGGCAAGACGGTCGCGCACGAGCGACGCCAGCTGCCTCGACAGCGGCAACCGGCTTCCCTGCCAGCGCGGGATCGCGCCCTGCCCGTTCGGCGCGCGACGCACCCACGCCTTCATGTCGCGCACCCGTACGAACTCCAGCGGCGTACCGGCGAACATGAACCGGTCTCCGGGCCTGAGGCGCGCGACGAACGACTCTTCCACCACGCCTAACGCACCGCCGCGGAGGTACTGCACGGCGATCTGTGCGTCGCCGACGATGGTGCCGATGGACATGCGGTGGCGGCGGGCGATCTCGTGGTTCGTGACGACGTACCGGCCGTCCACGAGCGTGATGCGCGCGTACTCGGGGTATGCGCGCAACGCGTCGCCGCCGTACGTCAGGAACTCGATCACCCACGCCCATTCGACGTCGCTCAGCTCGGCGTATGCGCGCGTCGTCCGAACCTCAGCGAGCAACTGGTCCGGCTCGAACCCGCCGCCGAGCGCCACGGTGACGACGTGCTGGGCGAGGACGTCGAGGGGGTGCTCCATCTGCAGCCGTGATTCGAGTGCGCCGCGCTCGACGCCGTCACGCGCCGCGGCGATCTCCACCAGCTCCAGCGCATTCGTCGGCACGCACGTCACTCGGCTCGTCGCACCGGGGCGGTGCCCGCTGCGCCCCGCGCGCTGCAGGAGGCGCGCGACGCCTTTCGGGCTCCCGACCTGCAGTACGCGATCGACCGGCGTGAAGTCGACGCCGAGGTCGAGCGACGACGTCGCGACGACGCAGCGCAACCGGCCGGTGCGGAGCCCGTCCTCGACCCACTCGCGTCGCTTGCGCTCGAGAGAGCCGTGGTGCAGCGCGATCACGCCGGCCCAGTCGGGGCGTGCGGCGAGGATCGCCTGAAACCAGATCTCCGTCTGCGAGCGGGTGTTCGTGAAGACGATGGCGGTGTCGCCTTCCTCGATGGCGGCGACGACCTGCGGCACCATCTGCGTGCCGAGGTGCCCGGCCCACGGGAAGCGCTCGATGACGGGTGGGATGAGCGCGTCGATGATGACGTCCTTCGGGTCCACGCCCCGCACAATTCGGGCTTGGCTGTCATTCCGAGCGGAGCGCGCGCGGAGCGCCCGCGCAGGTGAGGAATCGCAATCGTCCCGGTCGAGAGGCTCGCACCTAACGCCAAGCAACGCCTGCGTCGCATCCGCGATGTTCCCGATAGTCGCAGAGAGCCCCCACGTGCGGAGCGCGGGCTGGTGAAAGCGCAGCCGCGCCAGCGCAAGCTCCACCTGCACGCCACGCTTGGTGCCCATGAGCTCGTGCCACTCGTCGACGACGACGAGGCGGAGATCGCCGAAGATCGCGCGCGCATCGTCACGGGCCAGGAGCAGCGAGAGGGATTCCGGCGTCGTGATGAGCGCCGTGGGCAGCCGGCGCCGCTGGCGAGCACGCACGGCCGCGGGCGTGTCGCCCGTGCGGGATTCCAGCGACCACGGAATGTCCAGATCGCGCAGGGGCTCGCGCAGCGCCTGCTCGGTGTCGGCCGCGAGGGCGCGAAGCGGTGTGATCCAGAGAACGCGCAGCGCCGGCGATCGGTCCCGGCGCGGCTTGCGCGGCGGCCCGCTGGCGTTAGGCGTCGTCCGGAATGCCTGCCGCTCGTCCCGCCATTCAATCAACGGACCGAACCAGACGGCGAGGGTCTTGCCGGTTCCGGTGGCGGCATGCACGAGCCCACTCTGGCCGGCGCAATACGCGTCCCACACCTCGCGCTGGAACGCGAACGGCGTCCACCCGCGTGATGCGAACCATTCATCTACTCCGTCATTCCGAGCGGAGCCCGCACGAAGCGCAGGCGGAGGCGAGGAATCCTTGCTGTCCGAGTCGAGGGGCCGGTCTCTCGGTCGGGACGCCAAGGATTCCTCGCCTCCGTCGCTGCGCGGCTCCGCTCGGAATGACGTCATGCCATCAACGCCCGCAGCGTTTCAATGGTATCGGCATCCTCCGGCTTCTTGTCCGTACGCCAGCGCAGGATCCGCGGAAACCGCACCGCCACACCCGACTTGTGACGCGGCGACGGCTGAATGCCCTCGAAGCCGAGCTCGAACACGTGCACCGGCTTCACATGCCGCACCGGCCCGTACTTCTCCACCGTGTTCGCCCGAATCCAGCGATCCAGATCGGCAATCTCCGCGTCCGTGAGCCCCGAGTACGCCTTCGCGAACGGCACCAGCACGCCGTCCGCCCACACCGCGAACGTGTAGTCCGTGTGCAGCGACGCCCGCCGCCCGTGACCCGCCTGCGCGTAGATCATCACCGCGTCGATCGTGAATGGCTGCACCTTCCACTTCCACCATCCGCCCTTCCGTCTCCCCACGCCGTACACGCTGTCGCGTTGCTTGAGCATCAGCCCCTCGGCGCAACGCTCGCGCGCTTCCCCGTATGCCGCGCGGGCGTCATCCCACGAGCTGAGCGAGACGACCGGCGACGGCACGAACACCGTGCTGCGCGTCGCCTCGATCGTATCGAGCATTGCCCTTCGCCGCTCGGCCAGCGGCGCGCTGCGGAGGTCGCGCCCCTCGAGCTCCAGGAGATCGTACGCGATGAGCACGACCGGCACGTCGGTCAGGATCGACCCGCCTAACGACTTACGACCGATGCGGCGCTGCAGCTGCGCGAACGCGAGCGGCTTCCCTTCCTTCCACGGCATGATCTCGCCATCCAGCACCGTCCCGTCAGGCAGAAAGTCCGCCGCCGCCGCGATCTCCGGGAACCGTTCGGTGACGAGCTCCTCGCCGCGCGACCAGATGAACGTCTGCGCGCTCCGTCGAATCACCTGCGCGCGGATGCCATCCCACTTCCACTCGGCCTGCCACGCTGACGCGTCGCCGAGCGCGTCGAGCTCATCCTCGAGGGGATAGGCGAGGAAGAACGGGTACGGGCGCGACACGTCGGCGTCGGACGTCTCCTCCGCCAGCAGCGCCGTAAAGGACTCCGGTCGCGGCAGCCACGTCCCACTCAGTCGGTGCGCGATCACGCCTTCGTCCACTCCGGTCGCGCGAGAGAGCGCGCGCACGACGAGCTGCTGCGACACACCCACGCGGAAGCCGCCCGTGATGAGCTTGTTCCAGATGAACCGCTCCGTGCCGCCCAGCTCGCGCCACGAGCGCCCAATGCTCGCGCGCTGCGCTTCCTCGCTCTTCGTCGCGAGCGGCAGCAGTCGCTCGTCGATCCAGCGATGCAGCGGGACGTCCGTCGTGCTCTCCGCGTCAGGCAGGAGGAGCGACATCGTCTCGGCAAGGTCGCCGACGGCGTCGTAGCACTCGTTGAAGAGCCACTCCGGCACCTGGGTTTCCTCCATCGCCCACGTCGCGAGAAGCCTGACCGGAATGAGGCGCTTCGGCCGACCGCCGCTCAGGAACCACACGGCCCACGCGGCGTCGGCGGGCTCCGCCGAGCGAAAGTACTCCAGCATCGCATCGACCTTCTCGTTCGTGCGCATGGTTTCATCGATCGCGGCGAACAGGCGCGCGAACGTCTTCACGCCGTGACCTCCTCGCCCGCGACCTCGACCGGGTCGGTATCCTCCTCGCCCTTCCACAAGCTTGCGACGGCCTTCGCCTCGATGCCGCGTTCGGTAAGCCACCTAACGAGCGGCTCCCGCGTCCCGTGCGTGACCCACACGCGCTCGGCGCCAGTGCCCTCGACCGTCGCGAGGAGCGACGGCCAATCGACGTGATCGGACAGTACGAACCCGCGATCCAGCGCGCGCCGTCGCCGATTGCCGCGGACACGCATCCATCCGGACGCAAAGCCCGTCGAGATGCTGCCGAATCGTCTGAGCCACGTGCTGCCCGCGGCTGACGGCGGCGCGACCACGAGGCTTCCGCTGAAGTCGTGGCCGCGCGGCATTCCGCTCGCGTACTGCGTCTCCGCGAGCCTGACGCCTCCGCGGCGGTAGTCGCGATTCAGCCGCTCCACCGCGCCGTGCGTGTAGACTGGCCCGAGGTCGGCGTCCGCCAACCCTGCGAGCAACCGCTGCGCCTTGCCCAGCGCGTAGCCGAACAGCACGGAGGCGCGACCGTGGTCGCGGTTGGCACGCCACCACGCACGGATCTCGTCGAACACCGCCCGGTCCGGCGTCCATCGATAGATTGGAAGCCCGAACGTGCTCTCGGTGATGAACGTGTGGCATCGCACGAGCTCGAACGGCGTGCACGTGGGGTCCGGCTCGACCTTGTAGTCGCCCGACGCGACCCATACCTCCCCGCGATGTTCGACGCGTATCTGGGCGGAGCCGAGAATGTGGCCGGCGGGGTGGAGGGAGATGCGGACGCCGCTGACGTCGACGGGCTCTCCCCAGTCTACGGCGCGGATCGTAGTACTCACTCCGAGCCGCGTGCGAAGGACAGATTCCCCCTCGCGCGAGCTGAGGTACCGATGGGATCCCCACCGAGCGTGGTCGCCGTGGCCGTGCGTGATGACGGCGCGCTCGACGGGCTGCCACGGATCGATGTAAAAATCCCCGGCCTCGCAATACAGGCCCCGCTCGGCGAGTCGAAGCAACGTCATGAGAGGCGCTGACAGATCAGACTTCGTGCCCGCGGCGGCGTCGAGGAGCCATGCGTGAAATATCACCGCGGGGTAGTGTCATTCCGAGCGACCGAAGGGAGTCGAGGAATCGGCGGGCGGTGTCATTCCGAGCGGAGCCGCGAAGCGGCGGAGGCGAGGAATCGCACTCGTCCCGGCCGAGGGGCTTGTCCCTCTATCGGAAGGATGGCGATTCCTCGCCTCCGCCGGCGCTTCGCGCGGGCTCCGCTCGGAATGACACAATACTCGGCGATTCCTCGCTCCGTCTCGGAATGACAAAGTGAGATGAAACTCCTCATCCTCGGCGCATCCGGCGCCACCGGACGCTGGCTCGTGACGCTCGCTGCCCAGGCCGGGCACGACGTGACCGCGCTCGTGCGGCCGAGCACGGCGTTCGACGCACCCGCCGGCGTGCGCGTCATCCGCGGCGACGTCGTCGACCCCGCCATCATCGCGACCGCGGTCGAGAACAAGGACGCCGTCGCGTCGTGTCTCGGGATCCGTCGTGCCAGCAAGTTCCCATGGGCGCCCATCCTGTCGCCGCCGGATTTCACGGCGAGCGTTGCATCCGCGCTCATCCCCGCGATGTCGCACGCCGGCGTGCGACGAGTTGTGGCGATCAGCGCTGGCGGCGTGGCGGAGAGTATCACCCAACTGACCACGCCCGTGCGCTGGATGGTTGGAGCCGGCACCATTGGCGTCGCCTACCGGGACCTGGCCGAGATGGAGCGACTGCTCTCGGCGAGTCTACTGGATTGGCTGGCGGTTCGACCGGTGACGCTCATGAACGGCCCGCCGACGGGGCGCGTCGGCAAGGTCGAGAAATATGGATTGTTCTCGATCGTTCGCCGTACGGACGTCGCCGCATGGATGCTCGGCGCGCTCGCCCGTCCGACGCCGTACGTCGAGCAGACAGTGCTGCTCGGGACAGTCTGGGGCCGCGGTTGAGCTCTGACCACTACATGGCACGCATGGTTCTCCATGAACCCGCGACTCTCCGTTTGCGCGCAGATCTTGCGGGTAGGTAACCCCCTTGCATGAACGTCGACCGAGAACGGCCGGAGCAGGCAGCCAACTCGCACCCGACGCCAGATACTGACCCCGACGCGGCGCGAGTCCACCTCGCTCGCGTGCTGGCGCAGTTTCCTGGCGCCGTTGCCGTGTATTCTGGTCCGCAGCATACCTTCCGCGCCGCCAGTGCCGCCTACCGCGCGTTCATAGGCGGGCGCGACGTCATCGGCCTTCCGATCCGGGAGGCGCTGCCGGAGCTCGACGGCCAGGGATTCTTCGAGCTGCTCGACCGCGTCTACACGACCGGCAAGCCGGTGTCCGTCACAGACGTGCCTGCCCGCTGGGACTCCAATGGAGACGGCCGTCTCGAGTATCACCGCATCGACTTCATCTACCAACCGCTCGTTACGGCCGACGGCACCGTGGAAGGAGTCGTCGCGCTCGTCCAGGACGTCAGCGAGCGGCACGCCGCGGTCGCCGCGCTCGCCGCGAGCGAGGCACGGTACAGGCTCGCCGTCGACGCGACGCGACTCGGCACCTGGTCGTGGGATGTCGCGAGCGACATCGCGACGTTCGACGACCGCGTCCGTGAGCTCCTCGGCCTCGGCGACGAGGACACCCTGACACGCGCCAGCATTCTCGCGACGCGCATCCATCCCGACGATCGCGAGCGGGTGAATGCGGAGCTCATGCACGCTGCCGACCCTGCGGGCGACGGTCGCTTTCAGGGCGAGTACCGCATCGTGCACGAGGATGGCACCGAGCGATGGGCGCTGGCATTCGCGCGCAGCCACGTCCCCGGGAACGGCCAGGACGCGAGCGCCGTGCAGCTCATCGGGACGGTCCTCGACATCACCGATCAGAAACACGCCGAAGCGCGGCAGCGCGTGCTCGCGCGCGTCGGCGGGGACATGCTGCTTGCCGCCGACGAGCAGGTGGCACTCCAGCATCTCGTCAGCGCCGCGGTTGCCGACCTTGTGGACTGGGCCGTCGTCGACGTGATCGAGCCGGACCGTCGAACAGCGCGACGCGTGGCGATGGCGCATGCCGATCCGGCGAAGCTCGACGTCATGCGCGAGATGGAGTCACGCTACCCCCCGGACCCCGCGCGTCCGACGCTCGGCCGCGACGCGCTGGCGACGGGTCGGTCGCAGCTCTACGCCGCCGTCGATGAGACAATGGTCGCAAGCATGGCCCGTGACGCCGAGCAGGCGCGGCTCGCACGGATCATGGGCCTGCGGTCGGCGATGGTCGTGCCGCTGCAGACCCGCGAGGGCCCGTTCGGTGTCGCGGCGTTCGGCTCCGGCCGCCGCACCTTCACGCGCGAGGATCTCACCGTCGTCGAAGAGATCGGGCGGCGCGCGTCGCTCGCGGTCGAGAACGCGCGGCTCGTCGCGGCAGCCCGGCGCGCTCAGGAGGACGCGGAGCGCGCGGCGAATCGCACGGCAAGACTGCAGACGCTGAGCGCGGCGCTGGCCTCGGCGCTCACACCTAACGACGTGGCGACTGCCGCCGTCAGCGAGGGCGTGGCCGCCATCGGTGCCGACGCGGGCGTGCTGGTGCTCATCGATCCCGACGGCCAGACGCTCGAGGTCGTCGCGTCGCGCGGGTACGACCTGCGAC
>Ga0207643_10002318_pt1 | contig 10353 bp, 7 predicted proteins | sample KBSMisM62_FD_184313 | JGI IMG/M metagenome (GOLD analysis project Ga0207643, IMG submission 184313) | Miscanthus rhizosphere microbial communities from Kellogg Biological Station, Michigan, USA - KBS Miscanthus M6-2 (SPAdes) (version 2) | ecosystem: Host-associated > Plants > Roots > Rhizosphere... | reverse complement strand
ACGTCAGCGATCGTGCGCAGCACGCGCGGGTTTCGATCGACGTCGGTGTCGTCGTACATGCCGATGGTGTAAATCGTCGCGGTCGAGCGCCGTGCCTCGCGGAGGACGTCGTCCAGACTGCGGCGGCTCGCGTTATCGCCGCCATCACTCAAGACGACCAGCGCCTTTCGGGTTCGAGTGCCCGTCTTCAGACGATCGATGCCGACCGCCAGCGCATCGTAGAGCGCAGTGAACCCACCGGTTGGTGTTCGAAGCAGCGCCACCTGCACCACGTCGGCGCTCCGTGTGAAGTTCATCGAGTCCGGCAATCCGGCATATGCGTGCTCGTTGAAGTTGACGACGAACAGCTCGTCCTCCGAATTGCTCGCGGCGACGAACGACAGCGCGGCCTTGACGACATCCGAGCGCTTGTCCAGCATGCTTCCGCTGCTGTCGACAATGAGCCCGACGGTGGCGGGCCGATCCGCGCCGTCGAACAGCGTGATGGCCTGTGCGCGGCCGTCCTCGTCAACCTGGAAGTCTCGGGCGGTCAGCCCGGCGACGTGCCGTCCCTTTTCATCGGCGACGGTTACATCAAACACGGCGAGTGCGACGTCGGCGGCAAACGTCAATGGCGCGTCCCCCCCGCCGCGGCCTTGCTGGGCCGGGACGAGGGCCGCACCAGCCAGCAGGCTGATGAGGGTGATACCTAGGCGCGACGGCACAACGTGTTGGCCGCCGCAGCGGCCGTCATGAAGAACAGCCCCATAACGAAGATCAACGGCACGTTGCTGGCGGTCTTCGGCAGCCCGGCGACGAGCGTCGGCGGGGATGCGACGACGTCCGCGAGCGCAACGTCCTGACCCGAGGGCGTAACGGCCTTGAGCGGCGCCTGCTTCAGGGCAACGACCGGCGCTTCGTCCACGGTCTTGACGGGTGCGACGATGTTCGGCGCCACTTCGTCCGGGATATAGAGAACGGGGAGGTTCGTCCGCTTTGCGAGCTCGAGAGCCTTCGACCTCGGGTAGACGAATTCCTGGCCCCAGTTGTCGCCCGGGTAAAACCAGGCCTTGATGGCCTGCGGCTCGCCGGCCGCGCGCTCGGCGAAGGTGATCACGGTCTTATCGGTGGCGCGAAGGCGGAAGTTCGGAATGGCCAGGATGGTCGCGTAGATATGCGACTCGTCCTTGTTGAACACCTGCACGATGTTGCGGTCCGAGGTCGAATCCATCAATCTGAACACGTACACGCCGGCGGGCAACACCTGCGCACCGACGCCAGGAATCTCCACCGGCATGTTGAACGTCACCGTTGTCTTCTTGCTCAACGTCTGCGCGGAGGCAGTGCCTGCGCAGAGGATGGCAACGGCTGCGATACCGAATGCGCACACGAACGCGCGCCCGACACGTTTCGACAACTCTCGATCAAACATACGCGGCTCCTGACGTGAATGGGGATGAACCCCGGAACGTGATGACCAGCCACATCGTAGAGAGGCGAGCGATGTTCGTCTGTTCGGTTGTGCACACGCTGCGGCATCACTCATCCGATGCGTGATGCGCGGCGAGATGTTGCGTGTCGCCGTGCTGTCCTGCATCGCGCGCGCGTTGGTCTTGAAGTCACGATCGTGAAGCGGCGAACAGTCGCACTGCGGCCACGCCAGGTGCGCGCGTGAACAGCTGAGTATTTAGCTCGCAACGACGCAGCGGTGAAGGAACATCACATGCCGTTTGGAGAATGGCCTGTCATGTTCTGAACAGCCCACTTCAGTCGAAGCGCGTAGCGTATGAGAGACGCGACATTAGCGGGATCGGCCGAGGATCTTCACCTGTCTGTATCCGCTTGGCGGGGACCTTCGGACGCATCGTGCACGTCATCGGAATTGTCCGATCCGCGTCACGCCGTGATCGATTGAGTCCGGCGGAAAGGTCACTACCACGATCACAGGAGGCAACATGTTTGGAAAGAACACCTCGGTATTTGGCGTCTATCCGACTCACGAGAGCGCGGACGCGGCTGTTGGCACGTTGAGAACGAAAGGGTTTCGCAACACCGACATTTCAGTGTTGGTCCCGCAGAATGTCGGCTCCAAAGAGTTTGGCCATGAGAAGGGCACGAAATCGGCGGAGGGTGCCGTCGCCGGCGGCGGATCTGGCGCCATTATCGGCGGCGCGCTGGGGTGGCTGGCCGGCATCGGCATGCTCGCGATTCCCGGCGTCGGGCCCTTCATCGCCGCAGGGCCCATCGTCGCGGCTCTCGCCGGCATGGGCGCCGGTGGAGCAATCGGCGGCACGACCGGCGCGCTCATCGGACTCGGTATTCCGGAGTATCAGGCGAAGCGGTACGAGGGACGGATGAGGAAGGGCGGGATCCTGCTGTCGGTGCACGCGGATGACCAGGAGTGGGCGAGCAGGGGCAAGCAGATTCTCGAGCAAACAGGCGCCGAGGATATTTCCTCGATTGGTGAGACCAAAGGGGACTTCAGCAACTCGGACCGGCCGACCGCCCGACCCGAGCATGTCGCGCCCCTAGAGGTCGCTAAGCACTAAGCCCACGGTGCGCCTGCGTGCGCGCACGGACAGCATCTCGAATTTTCGACGGTAGAGCGTTACGTCGCCAACGGACATTCCGTGTAAGGAGGAGCGGATGCTCACCATTCTGTTCGTTGTTGTTCTGATGCTGCTGGGAGTGATGCCCATGTGGCCAGACAGCCGAGCACCGTATTACCCGAGTGGCCGCCTCGGTTTTGTGTTCTTGGCTCTGGTCAACTTGAAGTGGTCCGGCCGGCTCTGATGCACGAGCCCGCAATGAGATTGTCCATTATCTGAAGAATGGTGCCGCAGTGAACATGATCTCTGTTGTCGTCGCCGGTGTGGCCACTGTCACACCGGCGCGCGGAAGTCCCCGTGATTCGAAATCGCGCTCGACGTGGTGTGTAGTCCTGCTCGTTCTCGGCTTCGCTCTCGCGACCCCCACCCCGAGCCGCGCCGACATTGGTGTCATCGTTCTCGAACCGGTCGGTGCCCTCGGCTTCTTTACCCGCGTGGGCCATACCGGCACCTACTTCTCCAACATCTGCCAAGACGGCAGCCCGATCCGGATGCGGCTGTGCCTGCCAGGTGAAAGTGGCGGCGTCGTGAGCAAGTACGCACCGCTCAGCGAGCATGAGGACTTTGACTGGGCGATCGTGCCATTCGAAGAATACATGCATGGCCTCGCGTCGGCAGACCTCGCGCCGATGATCGGCACGCGGAAGCTCCAGAGCGCGATCGAGCGATACAACTTCAGTCGCCTTTTTTCCCGTGCCCTGAAGACCAGTCCCGGAGAGGTGTTGCCGGATGGCCAGTGGAAAGCGGCACTGGCGACGCGTTTCGACAGAAACATCTACATCCTTACCGTAGCGACCTCCGCAGCGGACGATGCCGTCGTCATCGCCGCATTCAATGCCGCGCCGAATAAGTCGCGCTTCAATTTCTTCTATCGCAACTGCTCGAACCAGGCCAAGGCCATCTTCGCTCTCATCCTGCCGCAAGTCGACACGATCGGAGATCGGACGAGCGGCATCACGATGGAAACCCCGAAAGGGTTGGCGAAGGCATTGGTGAACCAAGCGCTCGAGCATCCCGAACTCAATCTGCGCGTCCGGCGATATGCACAAATTCCGGGGACGTTCGGCAGAAGCCGAGAGGTGCTCTTTCCCATGGAGAACACCTATCGGAGTCTCGGCTTTGCACCGTGGTGGTTTTTCGGAGGCTTCCGCGAAGTGGCGCTTGGCGCGATGCTGTATCACGAAGTGATCTCTCCGTTTGGGATGCTCGAGTCGTCAAGGGATTTCATTTCGCCGAAGGCCGCGCAACTCACGCTCGAGCAACGTCGACTGAGGCGCCGGCAGGATGAGGTCCGGCTCGCGATGGCGTCGGTCCACAACCGTGGCTCGAGCTCGTGGAAGCTTTCGGAGCTGAATATGGAGGTCGTCCGACGTCTCGCCGAAATCAGAAGAGAAAAACGGGCCGAGGTGAGCCGGGTGGCGGGCTCACAGGCGCAGTGGCGGGAACTGGACATCGAATTCCGAGTAATGGTTCGGGCCCTGAGTGAGCGGCGTTTTATCCCCGAGGTGCTGAGAGAGTCGTTCGCGCAGTTTGAACCGGACGGCAGCTTGTCGGACCCATTGCTGCGGTACTTTGAAGACCGCGGCGAGTTTTTCGTCGATGCTGCACGAGGCCCCTGGATGACGCTGCCGCTCATTGAGGGCGAGACGCAGTCCACGGGACTGTCGAGATCCCAGATCCTGGCCGGAGACCCGCGGGTGGCGCTGCTCGTCTTGGCCGCCATCATCGACTACAACCTGTACGAATCGGAGGGGCACCGCGAGGACATCGCATATGTGGACGGAATGTTTGCGCTGTTCAGGCAGGCAAGCGACACCATCAGCCGTCAGGCTGGCGGATCGTAGTCGGTGCCCGCGACGAGGAACCATCACATCTGAACCTGTGCGGCACGGCAGGGTGGCCGCACATGTTCAGCGCGTGACTGGACCAACGGGGCGTCAGACGGGCGGATGATAATCGGGGTCGGCTGCCGCGGAGCCCGGTTCAGCAAGCGCGCTGCGGAAGGTCGTGCCGAACATCTCCCACGCCGTGACGAAGAGCGCGGCCAGAATCGGACCCAGGATGAAGCCCATCGCGCCAAAGAACATGAGTCCCCCAAGTGTTGAGAAGAAGATGAGGAGCTCGTGCATCTTGGTGTCCTGTCCCACGAGCCGCGGTCGCAGCACATTATCCACGCTGCCCACGACCAGGGCGCAGAACAGGGCGAGGGCGATCCCTCGCCAGACCTCGCCGGTGGTCATCAGGATGATCGTCGCCGGTATCCATACGAGCGCGCCGCCGACGCCAGGGATAATCGACAAGACGGTCATCACCGTTCCCCAGAAGATCGCCCCTTCAATACCTACAGCCCAGAACGCCAATCCGCCAAGAAGGCCCTGAGCCACGCCGATGAGAATCGTTCCCTTGAGCGTCGCGCGGGTGACGGACACGAACTTCCCGACCATGCGTTGCTTGTCGGCTTCCGTGAGTGGCAGGTACGCGAGGACGCCTCCGAGCAAGCCGGGACCGCCGGTCAGGAAGAAAAACATCGTGTAGAGCAGTACAAAGAACTGGAAGATGAAAAGCGCCGTCGCGCGTGTCGTGGCGGACAGTACCGCGAAGAGGAAGGCGCTCGTGCTTCCGACGAGCTCGCCGGCCTTTGTGAGGATCTGCGCTCGGTAGGGCTCGATGCGATCGTAGCCAGGAAGAGCGCGCAATCGACTGTCGAATTCACCAGGCTGATCGACGAGCTGCTGGAGACGCGGCCCGACGGCCTCGGTGACGCGCAACGCTTCATTGGCCCCGGCCCCGAACACCGCCACGAGCGGGGCCATCACCACCACCAGCAACAGCAGGAGCGTCGCGATTGCGGCGAGCGCCTTGCGGCCACGGATCCGGACGAGGATCCACTCATACACCGGATAGCTCAGGCCAGCAAAGATGGCTGCCAGCAGGATCGTCAACAGGAACGCGCGGATCATCGCGACGAACGCGGCGGAGATCGCCGTGACCAGCAGGAGGAGAAAGGCTTGGCGAAAGCGGGTCTCGGTCATGACGAGCGCATCGCAGATTCAGAAGATGTCGCTACGCCAGTAGAGCACATCGTCGGCAGACAGCCGCGGCTGCGTGTCCGTCCGCTTTTGCACAGATGTGCTGCCACCTTTCGACATAGCCTGACTACACGGTGAAGTGTCAATGAAGCTGTTGATTCAACCTGAAAACGGAATTGCGCCGCTCGTGGCGGCGATTGACAAGGCCAAGAAGAGTGTCGACATCGTCATCTTCAGGTTCGATCGGGCCGAGCTCGAAGCGGGACTGAAGGCTGCGGCGAAACGGGGTGTGTCGGTGTCTGCGCTCATCGCGCACGCCAACCATGGCGGCGAGAAGAGCCTCCGCAAGCTCGAGATGCGTCTGCTCGAGGCAGGCGTAACGGTCTCGCGGACCGCCGATGATCTCGTGCGCTATCACGACAAACTGCTGATTATCGACCGTCGCCTGCTCTACGTCCTTTCCTTCAACTTCACCCACCTCGACATCGACCATAGTCGCGGCTTCGGCATTGTCACGCGGAAGCGCCAGCTCGTTGAGGAGGCGCTGAAGTTGCTTGACGCGGATAACGATCGAACCCTCTACAAAGCCGGTCTTGACACGTTTGTCGTCAGCCCGGTCAACGCCCGCAAGCAGCTGCTCGCACTCATTCACAGGGCGGAGGAAGAGCTGTTCATCTACGATCCCAAGATTGCCGATCCGGAGATGTTGCGCGCCCTGAACGAAAGGGCCAAACGCGGAGTGGACATCAGAGTGATCGGTGCCGTGGGCAGACGACGTCACCGTCTTCAGGTTCACCCGCTCAGTGGCTTCCGGCTGCACACGCGCACCATTATTCGCGATCGGCGTGAAGCCTTTGTGGGAAGTCAAAGCTTGCGAAAGGCCGAATTGGATTCGCGGCGCGAGGTCGGCGTGATTGTGCGCGACGCGAAAGTCGTGAGCGGCCTGATCAACACCTTTGAAGCCGACTGGTCGGCCAAAGGGAGCGCGCCGACGATCCGAGATGTCCCACACGAGCTCAAGAAGACGTTGAAGGAAATGGTCGAAAAGCTCTCGCCGCTAAATCCCCTCGTGAAGGAAGCAGTCAAAGATGTGGTCTCCAAGAAGGGCAGCGCCCGCCTGAACGTGAAGGAAGTAAAGGAGACGGTCGCGAAAGCGGTGAAGGAAGCCGTCCGGGAGCGCGTGCAGGAAATGTTGAACGAGTCGGCGGAGCAGTAATCGCGCCTGCACATCACTCAGAGGTGTCCTCTTTTGAACTGTGCGTCGTGCGTGCGTTCACTAGAGTGCGTGCGCATGGCGCTTCCCCCTCAGTCGGCGCCTCGGACCCATGTCGAGTGCCCACGGTGCGACTCACCGAGGGCGTTCGTTGCCTACGAGCGGGTTGAGACACAGTGCTCTTTCTGTCCGGAGTGCCAGTACCTCTGGAACACCCTCCGCCAATTGAATACACGACCGACCGGTAAGAGCGTCACCCAACCGGCGCTCGGTCGCCGCGCCTCTCGACAAGCACCGCGTCACTGACGGACCTCGCCCCACGAGCGTGCAGAACCGCGGAGGAGCTGACGTCGATTAGGGTCCGATCTGATTAGCCCGTATGCATAGCGCCTTTGAAAACGCGTTCGCGCACGCACCGATCGGCATGGCCCTCGTGGACATGGGCGGTCGTGTTGTGCGCGTAAATAACGCCCTATGTCGGATCACGGGCTACACAGCTGACGAGGTCTGCGGCCGCTCGTTCAGGGATCTATCCGATCCGCACGATGTCGATGTCGATGCGCCTCAGAATCTGGACCTGCTCGCGGGGCGCGTGCAGACGTATCAAGTCGAGAAGCGGTACCGACACGCCTGGGGCCATCAGGTCTGGGTGCTGTTGAGCGTGTCGCTCGTCCGTGACGACGAAGACCGACCGCTGCACCTCATCGCGCAAGTACAGGATATCTCCGAGCGCAAGGAGTTGGACGAGCGTCTCGAGCACCTCGTCGACCATGACTATCTGACGGCATTGTTCAACGGCCGGCGCTTCGAGGAGGCATTGGCGCAGGAGGTCAAGTCGGCGGCCCGCTATGGTAGCGGCGGGGCGTTGCTGCTGCTCGATCTGGATCACTTCAAAGCGGTCAACGATCAGTTCGGCCACAAGGCGGGCGACGACCTGCTCAAGACGGTCGCCGCGGCGCTTCGGGGTCGGATCCGCGAGACGGATGTCCTGGCACGGCTCGGCGGCGACGAGTTCGGGATCATCCTGCACCAAGTCGATGCGGAACAAGCGGACGTGGCCGCGGACGGCATCGTGAGGGCGCTGCGCCGCCAGACAGCGATCCTCGCGGAACACCAGATTCCGGTCACCGCCAGCATCGGCGTCGCGCTGTTCGACGGCCTCACGAACATCGAGATTCTGGCGGCGGCCGACCTCGCGATGTACGAGGCGAAGGAAGCGGGCCGCAACCGGTTCGCCCGTTATCGGCCGGCGTCGGATGCGGCGACCCGACCGTCGTCCCGACTGTCGGAGGCGGAGCGCATTCAACGCGCCCTCACGCACGATCAGCTCGAGCTGTACTGTCAGCCCATCCTGGAGCTCGCGACCAACGAGGTGAGTCAGTACGAGTTACTCGTTCGGTTGCGCACCGATGACGGCGACCTGCTGCTGCCGAATGCCTTCCTCTATGTCGCCGAACGGTTTGGCAGCATTCTGTCGATCGACTCCTGGGTGGTACAGCAAGCGGTCACGCTGATCGCGGCGCAAGCCGCGAGTGGACGGTCGCTGACACTGAATCTGAATATCTCGGCAAAATCCATCGGCAACCCCCAGCTCGTTGCGGTCCTCGATCGAGCGCTGGCCGATGCAGGCATCGATCCCGCGTGCCTAGTCTTCGAGCTGACCGAAGCGGCTGCGATCGGCAACATCGACCGCACGAAGAAGTTCATGATGGACTTGAGAAGTCGAGGTTGTCAGTTCGCGTTGGACGACTTTGGCGCCGGCTTCGGTTCCTTCTGTTACCTGAAGCATCTCCCCTTCGACTACTTCAAGATCGACGGCGACTTGATTCGCGGCTTCCGCGACAACACTGTCGACCAGCTCATTGTCGATGCGATCGTCGGCATCGCCAAGGGAATGGGAAAGAACACCGTGGCGGAGTTCGTCCCGGATCAGGACGTGATCGATCGGCTGCGGCGCAGCGGCATCGACTACGCGCAAGGCTTCGGTGTCGGCGTGCCCGAGCCCGCGGACGAGACCTTTAGCGACAGCGAGCCCCGGTACAACGCTGGCGGCGCTGTGGACTTCCACACCAACTCGCGGATGATGCCGCCGGCCGCCGCTGTCTAATCGGGTACACGTGACGGACCCTCACGAACTGTACAGTGAGCGAGCGTGTGACCGACGCATAAGGAGACAGAACGTGAAGAAACTCTCGATGACCCTGGGTGCCGCGCTCGTTGCGGCTGCATGCAGCATGTCCGCACCCGATGCCGATACCTCGCTGGAATCCGGCACCGGCGTCAACGCCGGCGCGACGGTGAAGCCTCAGGCGTCATCCGCGAAAACGGAGCCAGCGGGTCCCCTCTTCCGCGAAGTGACAATTCCTGCGGGGACTTCGCTGCCCTTGAGGCTGACCACCGCTGTGGCGTCCGACACCGGCCGTGTCGAGGATTCGATCAGCGCAGAGCTCATCAATCCGGTCACGATCGACGGCCGCGAGGTGCTTCCTGCGGGAGCGAAGGTCACCGGCGTCGTCGCGACGGCCGATGGCGCCGGTCGTGTCAGGGGGCGGGCGCAGGTTGCGCTTCTCTTTACCTCGGTGAGCGCCGGCGGCCAGCGATACGACATCAACACCGAGCTGTTCTCGCGTCAGGCATCTGCAACGAAGGGTGAGGATGCGACGAAGATCGGCATCGGCGCCGGGGCCGGGGCCGCGATCGGGGCGATCGTCGGGGGAAAGAAGGGCGCCGCCGAGGGTGCGGCCGTCGGGGGTGGCGCCGGTACTGGCGTCGTGCTGGCCACCAAGGGAGACGAGGTGCGTCTCGCTGCAGGCGCCGACGTCACGACACGGTTGACGGCGCCGCTGACGGTGCGCCTCCGAGTGACCAAATGACGTCGTCCTCAGGCGTCACCGGTTTGAAAAGAAGCACTGTGTAGTCAATCAGCTCGTGGCGAAAGAGACGTAACGGGCATGGCAGAAGGAAGGTACAACGTGAAATTGATTGTTGCGATGACGCTCGCGATGACGCTAGGGCTCACGCCGCTACTGGCGGCGGACAACGAGCCGGCAAAGCGACTCGACGACGCGGCGGCCGTGTTCTCCGAGATCATGGCGACCCCGGATAAGGGCATTCCTCAAGAGCTCCTCGAGAATGCCCACTGCATCGTGATTGTCCCAGACCTCAAGACCGCCGCGTTTGTCGTCGGCGGAAAATACGGGAAAGGGTATCTGTCCTGTCGACATAAGAGCGGAGCGGGTTGGTCTGCGCCCGCGACGGTCCGCATCGAGGGCGGGAGCGTCGGCTTTCAGATCGGCGGTTCTTCGACCGACTTGATCATGCTGGTCATGAGTGAACGGGGAGCGGACAAACTGCTTTCGAGCAAGTTCACATTGGGCGCGGAAGGCTCCGTCGCGGCTGGCCCCGTGGGGCGCACGGCCACGGCTCAAACGGATGCACAACTCCACGCCGACATTCTGTCCTGGTCGCGATCGCAGGGATTGTTTGCGGGCGTCGCCCTGGAGGGTGCCACGTTACGCCAGGA
>Ga0207643_10002314_pt1 | contig 10366 bp, 9 predicted proteins | sample KBSMisM62_FD_184313 | JGI IMG/M metagenome (GOLD analysis project Ga0207643, IMG submission 184313) | Miscanthus rhizosphere microbial communities from Kellogg Biological Station, Michigan, USA - KBS Miscanthus M6-2 (SPAdes) (version 2) | ecosystem: Host-associated > Plants > Roots > Rhizosphere... | reverse complement strand
GCCGATCCGGGGCTTGTTCTGTGCCATTGCAATCTCTCCTTATTTCCGCACGGGTCGAATGCGGCGGTCTCTAGCACGTATCCCGTTGGGCTCGACGCACAGTAGCCGCGTACTCGGTGTGCTCCCTCCCCCTTGTGGGGAGGGGTGGGGGTGGGGGTGGGGCGGTCGTTATCGCGCTGAGCATGTGCTCGGACACGCCGCTCGCGCGCAGAGTCCATTTTCAACGCGCTCGCTCTAGCACACCGGGAAAGCCTTTGTCGTCACGGATGGGTGTCCGCCGGCGCTACGCGCGCTTGTCGTCGGACGGCAGGCCGAACGTCCATTCGGCGACCCGCCGGAACAGGACCAGCGCGGTACGGCACCACACCAGCACGATCAGGATGCGCATCAGCTGAAAGCCGGCGATCATGGTCGAGTCGAGTCCCAGCACCTTGCCGGTAAGCACCATTTCGGCGATGCCGGCGGGCGCCACCGCCAGCACCATGGTCGGCACCGAATAGCCGGCGAGCCACGCCACCGCTGCGCCGAAGACAGCCATCGATCCCGCCCCGAACAGCACCACCACGCACGACGCCAGCAGCAGCCGGAACAGGCGGGTGAGAAATTCGGGCCTGAACTGGGCACCGAGCGCGCTGCCGATCACCACCTGGGCCGCGATGATCAGGATATCGGGCAGGCGCCCTTCGAGCCAGCCGAGGTGGCTGACGGCGCCCGCGATGAACAGCGGTGCCATCAGCCAGGCATTGGGGGAGCGCGTGCGCGATAGCAGCAGCGCCGCGATTCCCGAGACCGCGATCAGCGCAAGCACCGGCAACCATGGGAGCACCGGCACCGCGAGCAGCGGGTTCTGCGCGCCGCTGCCGGCGAAGAAGATCACCAGGAACGGCGCGAACACCACGATCAGCGCCACCCGCGTCGTTTGCGCGACCATGATCGGCTCGAGCTGACCGCCATAGATCGGCGCAAGCGTCGTGGTCTCGATCACGCCGCCCGGCACCGTGGCGAAGAACGCCGTGGTCCGGTCGACCCCGGTGAGCCGCATATAGAGGAGGCCGCCGACCGCGCCGACCAAGGTGGAAACAAAAGCTGTCGTGATGATCAACGGCAGCAGCGTGACAAGTTTCCCGACCACGGTCGCGGTGAACTGCAAGCCGGTCGAGGCGCCGACCACCACCGTTCCCGCCGGCCGGCCCCAGGGAATCAGCCGAACCGGTGCGCCCGCGAGCGACAATGCCGTGGTGGTGAACAGCGCGCCGAGCAGCCATGGCAGCGGCAGATGGGCGTAGCGCGCGGCAAAACCGCCGGCGACGCCGGCGGCGAGCGTCCCTGCCATCGCGAGCACGGCGGCGACGGCCTTCGGCATGGGTCGGGCGGTTCCGTGCATCGCACTCGATGCCAGCGATCTCGGGTCAAGCCGCGAGCCGCGGCGATGGCGGTGGTAACAGCCTCACGCCCGCAAATCCATGGTCGGCCACGCGCGGCACACATGCGCGCGCGGTGTCCCGACCGCCGTCTGCAACCGGCTTGTCTTTGCAGCAAGGATGGGCGACGGTTCAGCGCGAAAGAACAATCCGCATGCAAGCGGAGCAGGTCGCGACGCCAGCGCGGCGGCCGAACGCGGGAGGACCACATGCGGTGTCCATCGAATGCAGTATTGAACCCAACGATCGTCGCGCTCGCCGCCCTGCTCTGCGCCGCTCCCGCCGGCGCGCAGGACTACCCCACCAAGCCGCTCAACATGGTGATCCCCTTCCCGCCCGGCGGAAACACCGATCTGATGGCGCGCGCCTTGCAGCCCGAGCTGGCGAAGGCGCTGGGTCAGCCGGTCGTGGTGGTCAACAAGGGCGGCGCCGGCGGCACGATCGGCGATATCGAAGTGGCCAACGCCCGGCCCGATGGCTACACCATCGGGCTCACGCCCAACAATCCGCTGACGGCACAGCCGCACATCCAGAAGCTGCCCTACGACATGGCGAGCTTCCGCTATGTGTGCCTGACCTACGATGTGCCCTACGTGTTGATCGCATCGCCCAAGGCGCCGTTCGCGACCTTCGCGGAGTTCATGGCCTTCGCCAAGGCCAAGAACGACAATCTGATCTATGCCTCGCCCGGGCCGGGGACGCAGCCGCATCTCGGCATTCTCGCGGTGCTGAACGCCATCAAGGCCGAAGGCGTGCACGTGCCTTTCACCGGCGCCGGACCGATGTCGCAGGCGATGCTCGCGGGCACGGTGATGGCGATGGCGGAATCCCCCGCCGTCGCCAAGGCGAGCAATCTCAAGGTGCTCGCGGCGTTGTCAAAGACGCGAATCGCGGCGCTGCCCGACGTGCCGACCATGGCCGAGCTCGGCTATCCGGCCGAAGCCTTCACCGCGGGCGGCATCGTGGCACCGGCCCGGACCGCCGACGCCGCGGTCGCGCGACTGCAGAAGGCCTGCGCCGAGGCCGTCGCAAGCGAGGGCTACAAATCCGCCAGCGACAAGCTCAACGCCATCCCACGCTATCTACCGGAAGCCGAATTCAAGGCGCTGTTCGAGGCCGACTCCGTGCGCAACGCCGAAGCGGTGAAGAAGGCAGGCATCACGCAGTAGTGAGGACTCGGTGTGAACGAACAAGCGCCGGCAGCCGCGCCGCGCGCGCGGCTTGTCGCCCATGCCGTGCTAGCAGGCATCGGGCTCGTCGCGCTCGCGATCTCGCTACGGCTTGGGCTGTGGCGGCTGAGCTCGCCCGGCGAGGGGCTGTTTCCGTTCCTGACGGCGCTCGCCATGGTGACGTTCAGCGTGGCCGCGCTCGTCCGCGACTGGTTAAGGCGCGAAGCCGCACCGGCACGCGCCGCCGTCGACCGCGCCGGGCTCATCCGGGTCGGCGCCTATCTCGGCGCACTCGTGTTCTATGCCGTCTGGCTTGAATTTCTCGGCTTCATCGTCGCGACCGCGCTCACCATCACCTTCATCCTGCGCGTTGCCGAGCGTTATCCTTGGGCCGCGACACTGGCCCTGACTGCAGGCACGGTCATCGGCTGCCAGGTCCTGTTCGTGCTCTGGCTCGGCGCCATGCTGCCGACCGGCACCCTGTGGGCGGATGTGTTCCAGTGACGAGATGGCTTTGGATGATGACGACCGGGCAGTGAGCGAAGCGCGATGGACGTTCTGCACTCGATCGCTCTCGGCTTTGCCACGGCGCTGACCTGGCAGAATCTGATCTATTGCTTCATCGGCGTGTTCGTCGGCACGGTGATCGGCGTACTGCCGGGGCTCGGGCCGGTGCCGACGATTTCGCTGCTGCTGCCGTTCTCCTTCACCATGGACGTCGCGTCTGCCGTCATCCTGATGGCCGGCATCTATTACGGCGCGCAGTACGGCGGCTCGATCACCGCGGTCCTGGTGCGGATCCCAGGCGAGGCGTCCTCCGTAGTCACGTGCCTCGACGGCTATGCCATGGCGCGGCAGGGCCGCGCCGGCGCTGCGCTCGGGATCGCCGCCTTCGGCTCCTTCATCGCCGGCGTCCTGGTGACGGCGGCGCTTTTCGTCGTCGGCCCGGCGCTGGCGGATTTCGCCCTCGCGTTCGGGCCGGCGGAGTACACCGCGCTGGTGCTGCTCGGCCTGCTGCTGGTGACGCAGCTATCGTCCGGTTCGCAAGTCGACGCGCTGCTGATGGTCGCGTTCGGTCTCCTGCTCTCGACCGTCGGCAAGGACCCGATCTACGGCACCGAGCGCTTCACGTTTCACATCTTCAGCCTGTTCGACGGGCTCAACATCGCGCTGCTGGCCATGGGCGTGTTCGGCGTCGCCGAGCTCCTGATCATGGCGGAGGGCGGCAGCGCCGCGGTGCAGCCGGTCGTCCAGCCCAAGCGCCTGCTCGAGCTGCTGCCGAACCGCGCCGACTGGCGCGCCAGCGCGCTGCCGATCCTGCGCGGGACCGGGCTTGGATTCTTTCTCGGGCTCCTGCCCGGCGGCGGTGCCACCTTGTCGTCGTTCAGCTCCTACGTGCTCGAGCGCCGACTGGCGAAAGCGCCGGAGCGTTTCGGTCACGGCGCAATCGAAGGCGTGGCCGGGCCGGAATCCGCCAACAACGCGGCCGCGCAGTCCGCGTTCGTGCCGCTGTTGAGCCTCGGCATCCCGGCCAACGCAGTCATGGGCGTGATCCTGGGCGCGCTGCTGATCCAGGGCATCACGCCCGGCCCGACCTTGGTGGCGAACCGGCCCGACATCTTCTTCGGCGTGATCGCGAGCATGCTGATCGGCAACCTGATGCTGATCGTGCTCAACGTGCCGCTGATCTCGCTGTTCGTGCAGATCCTGCGGCTGCCCGGCTCCATCCTGGCGCCGCTCATCATCGTGTTCTGCGTGATCGGCGCCTACACCTTGTCCAACAACGTGGTCGAGGTGATCATCATGATCGGCTTCGGCATAGCCGGTTATCTGATGCGCAAGGTCGACCTCGACCCCGCGCCGCTGGTGCTCGCGTTCGTGCTCGGCAACATCCTGGAGACCAACTTTCGCCAAGCCCTGCTGGTGGGCAAGGGTACGCTGGCGCTGTTCTACACGCGTCCGATCGCGGGCGTGCTGATTGCCTGCAGCGTCGCGCTGATCGCCCTGCAGGTGGGGCGCGCGGTGATGCGGCGGCACGACGCGGCGTAGGGTGGCAAAATTTCGCGCGTGCAGACCTTATTTCGATGACAACCCCTGCTTGTCCAGGAGGGTGCTACCGCACTATCGTGCGTCATGGCCGATCTCGCGCCGACCGTCTCGCGCCACGTTCTCGCTGCACCGGCCTCGGCGGCCGCGGGCGAAAGCCGGTGGCGCGTCGTCGCGCGCACCGCCTTTCCGTTCCTGGTGGTGGCGGTGCTTTGGGAATTCACGGCGTATCTCGGCATCTTTCCGCGCAAACTGTTTCCGCCGCTGGAAGACGTCGCCGCGACCTTCGTCCGCCTAACCGCCAGCGGGATCCTGCCGCACCATGTGCTCGACACGCTCATCCGCCTCGCCGCCGGCTTTGCGCTTGCCGCGGTGGCGGGCGTGGCGATCGGGCTGGCCATGGGACGCTCGCGCCGGGCGGAGGACATCTTTCTTCCGCTGGTCAGCATCGGCGCGCCAATCCCGGGCCTCGCCTACACGCCGCTGTTCCTGCTCTGGTTCGGGCTCGGGAACAAGACCACCGTGCTGCTGGTCGGATTCGTGTCCGCCTTTCCGATCATCTTCAATACCTGGACCGGGGTGAAGGCGGTCAAGGAAATCTGGGTGCGCTCCGCCCAGGCCATGGGCGCGGACAGCCGGCGCCTGTTCCACCACGTGATCCTGCCGGGCTCGCTGCCTTATGTCCTGACCGGCCTGCGGCTCGGCCTGGCGCAGGCCTGGCGCATCCTGGTCGGCGTGGAGATGCTCGCGGCGGTGCCGTGGGGGCTCGGCTGGATGATCTTCGGCGCGCGCGAATTCCTCAACACCGACGTCATGCTCGCCGGCGTCTTCGTCATCGGCGTGATCGGGCTCGCACTCGAGAAGTTCGTGTTTCAGCGGCTCGAGCAATACACCGTCGTGCGCTGGGGGATGATGACGTGAGCACTACCGCCGCCACCACGTCGGCTCCCACGGCATCGGTTCAGGCCGCCTCCGCGCGCGCGACCTCGGCCTACCGCGCGGGATTGACGCTGCTGGTCGTGGCCGCCGTCTACGAGGCGACCGCGCGCAGCGGCGCGTTTCCGCCGGCGCTGCTGCCGACACTGCCGAAGGTCGCCGCCACGCTATGGGATCTGCTGCTCGACGGCACGATGCTCGAGCATGCCGGCTACACCATGTACCGCGTGCTGTTCGGGCTTGCGCTCGCGGTCGCGGTGGGGCTGCCGCTCGGCATCCTGATGGGGCGCATGCGCTCGGTCGAAAACTTCTGTCTCCCGCTCGCGAGCGCGTTGATGCCGATCCCGTCGCTCGCCTGGGTGCCGGTCTTTATTCTGTGGTTCGGGCTCGGCAACACCGTCGCGATCCTGATCGTGTTCTACGCCGCGCTGTTTCCCATGCTGCTCAATGCGTGGTCGGGCGTGCGCGCGGTGAATCCACTGTGGCTGCGCGCGGCCGGCGCCATGGGCGCGGACGAGCGCGCGCTGTTCTGGAAGGTGATCATCCCGGGCGCTTCCCCGTTCATCATCACCGGACTGCGCCAAGCCTTCCTGCGCGCATGGATCGCGGTGGTGGGCGCGGAGATGCTCGCCGCCTCCGACTGGGGCCTGGGCTGGGTCATTTTCGACGCCAAGGAATTTTTGAACGCGGACGTCATGCTCGCCTCGCTCGTGGTCATCGGCCTGATCGGTTTCGTGTTCGAGCGGCTGGTGTTCGGCTCGATCGAGCGCGCCACGGTCATGCGCTGGGGCATGGTGCGGACGGCAAAGAGCTGACGCATGACCCCGAGAAGTCGCGGATCGGTCTGAAGCGATTTTGCTTCGGCAACGAGCGGGGACATTGGCTGCGGCTGACAACATAACAACAACGCGATCCAGTCAGGATCGGGCCAGAGCGACAACAGGGAGGAAACCATGAAGCGTCTTGCTCTGCTGGTTCTCGCCGGTCTTGCCGTCGGTGCGCCGACGGCTGCTTGGGCGCAGGACTTTCCCACGCGGCAGATCACCCTGATTGCGCCATGGCCGGCGGGCGGGGCGGTGGATGCGGTCTGCCGCGCGCTCGCGCAGCCCCTGTCGGAGCGGCTGGGCAAGTCGGTCGTGGTGGAGAACCGGCCCGGCGCCGGCTCCGTCATCGGCACCGCCGCCGGCGCCAAGGCCGCGCCCGACGGCTACACCATGGTGATGGCCGGGAGCGGTTCGCTCGCCATCAGCGCCACCATGTACAAGAAGCTGCCGTACGACCCGGTCAAGGATCTCATCCCGCTGACCATGGGCGCCAAGATTCCGTTCGTGCTCGTGGTCAATCCGTCCTTGCCGGTGCACTCGCCGGCCGAGCTCGTGGCCTATGCCAAGGCCAATCCCGGCAAGTTGTCGTTCGCGTCCGGCGGCCCGGGCTCGCCCCATCATCTCTACGGCGAGCTGCTCAAGAGCATGACCGGCATCGAGATGACGCATGTTCCCTACAAGGGCAGCGCGCCGGCGCTCACCGACGTGATCGCCGGCCATGTGCCGTTGCTGTTCTCGGATACGGTGCCCTCGCTGCCGCAGATCAGGGAAGGCAAAGTCCGTGCGCTCGGCGTGTCCACCGCGGTCCGGCTGCCGTCCGCGCCCGAGATCCCGCCGATTGCCGAGGGCGGCGTTCCCGGATTCGACGCCGCCGGCTGGGGCGTGTTCTCGGTGCCGGCCGGCACGCCGAAGGAGGTGGTGAGCAAGCTGCAAGCCGCGCTCAACGGCGTCCTGGTATTGCCCGAGGTTCAGCAGCAGATCATCAGGCTCGGCATGATCCCGGGAGAGCCATCCTCGCCGGAGGAATTGCAGCGCTTCATCAACGGCGAGATCGCACGCTGGGGCAAGGTCGTGCAGCAGGCCGGCCTGGCGGGAACGGAGTGATCAGCACGGCCGGCGTAGGGTGGGCAAAGCGAAGCGTGCCCACGCGTATTTGTTTGACCTCACGCAAAATATCGCGTGGGCACGGCGCCCGCACCAGCGAATATTAAGTCAGCACCTGCGCTCGCGCCTTTGCCCACCCTACGCTGCTAGCGTCCGCCGTGATTACAAAAACCGCGTCGGCCACATCAGCGTGCGCCACATGTGCGACGACGGCGTGTTGTCGAGGCCGAGGCCTTCCTTCGGCTGCCTGAAATTGCGCCCGATGATGTCGACGAAATCGTCGAGGTCGACCTTGGCGTCGGGGTCGAACGAATAGATGTCGTTCACGCAGATCAGGCGCGCCGTCATGTAGTATTTGTGGCTGCGGGCACGCTGGTATTCCGCCTCGATATACGGCTCCGGCTTGTAGTCGGCGCCGAAAAATTTCACGTACAGATCGGGATACTTGTACCCCACCGACTCGTCGGGAAAGAATCGCAGCGCCTGGTGCACGCGCACCGACCAGCTCACCTCCTCGTCGACATAGGGCTCGATCAGCTGGGCGCCCCAGTAGCCGTGATCGCAGCGGATGAAGCTCACCACGCCGATGTCGTGCAGCAGGCACGCCAGCACCACCTTCTCGTCGAGGCCGGCCTTGAGCGCGTGGGTCGCGCTCTGCAGCAGGTGGTTGGTGGAGGCGAAGCGGTGCTTGAAGAAGTCGATGAGCGTGGGCTTCTCCGGCATCTTCGGCAGCCGCGGATCGGCTCCCATGAGGAAATGCTTGCCCGGGTTCTGCGCCATCAAATGGGCACCGCTCACCATGTCGGTCTGCCCGTCGGCCAGCGTGAAGAGCACCGACTTGGTCGCGATCTTGTCGTTGAGCTCCTCCATCATCCGCTCTTCGAGCTCGTCCGCCTGTTCCGACGGGGTCAGCGGTCGCGATGCTGCTGCGTGCGGTCCCATGTGAACGCTCCTGGTGTCCCAGTTCGAAGTTCGCAATCCTTGGCGGCGCGGCACTGGCGTTGCGGCTAATTGTCCGGCCTGCTCGCGCATGTCTACACCGAATCAGGGCCCGGCGAAACGGACCCGCCGACGGTTCTGGTCAGGAACGCGCAGAGCATCTATGACAGGCGATCCAGGGTCGTGATGATGCCGCACATCGAAGTCGCCGACGTCTCGCTCACCTACGACACGCCGTCCGGTCAGGTTCCGGGGGTCGATGGCGTCAGCATCGATATCGAGGCCTCCGAGTTCCTCTGCATCGTAGGCCCCTCGGGCTGCGGCAAGTCGACCCTGCTCAACATCATCGCGGGCTTTCTCAGCCCCACCGCGGGCGAGATCCGCATCGGCGGCAAGGTCGTCACCGGCCACGGGCTCGACCGCGGCGTGGTGTTCCAGGACTTCGCCCAGCTCTTTCCGTGGCGCACGGCGCTCGGCAACGTGACCTTCGGCCTGGAGATGAAGGGGATCGGCAAGGCCGAGCGCGAGGAGATCGCGCTGCGGCAGCTGCGGCTGGTGAAGCTCGAGAAATTCGTGCAGTCGTACCCGCACCATCTGTCCGGCGGAATGCAGCAGCGGGTCGCCATCGCGCGGGCGCTTGCATACAATCCCTCGGTGCTGCTGATGGACGAGCCGTTCGCGGCGCTCGACGCGCTCACCCGCGACGACATGCAGCGGCTCCTGGCCGACGTCTGGCGGGAGACGCGCAAGACCGTGATCTACGTGACCCACAACGTGGCGGAGGCGGTGTACCTCGCCGATCGCGTCGTGGTGATGACGCCGCATCCCGGCCGGGTGAAGATCGAGCTGCCGATCCCGCTGGCGCGGCCGCGCGATCCGCTCAGCGTCGATTTTCTGGAGTATCAGAAATCGCTGCTGCAGCATCTCGGCCAGCAGGCAGTCGCCGCGGTCGATGCGAAGAGCTAGAGAGATGTATCACGGGTAACGAGTCGAGAATTGTGATGACCAGTACAGTGTCTCTGATGAAGACCGGCGTTTGCTTCGCGCTCGCACTGCTCGCGCTCGTTGGCACTGCAGACGCGCAGGAGCCCTATCCGGCGCGGCCGATCCGGCTGGTCGTCGGCTTCGGCGCCGGCGGGCCGACCGACATCCCGGCGCGCTTCATCGCCGACAAGCTCGGCGACGCGCTCGGCCAGCGTGTCATCGTGGAGAACAAGCCGGCGGCGTCAGGCATGATCGCGACCCGCGACGTGCTCTCGCAGCCGCGCGATGGCTATACCCTGCTGCTCTGCACGCACTTCGAGGCGATCAACACCGCCGCCTACAAGAACGTGCAGTTCAAGCTGAGCGATCTCGCGCCGATCTCGCTCATCGCCAAATACTATTACGGCCTCGCGCTGGCCAATGTGATTCCGGCCGACACCATCGAGACGTTCGTGCAATACGCCCAGGCCCATCGCGGCGAGGTGACGTACGCCACCATCGGCGTCGGCTCGGCGCAGGAGATCCTGGCGCGGCAGCTGGAAAAGCTCACCGGCATCACCATGAACCGGATTCCGTTCCGCGGCGGTCCCCAGGTGGTGCAGGAAATGGTGGCCGGGCGCGTCGATTTCTACGTCTCGCCCACGCTGGCGATCGTGCCGCAATACGAGACCAAGCAGCTCAAGATCCTGGCGGTGTCGGCGCCCGAGCGGCTAAAGAACCTGGCCGACATTCCCACCCTCACGGAGAAGGGCATCGAGGAGGCCCGCGCCGCCGGAAAGCTGCTCCGCGAGGAGGGCTTCGACTTCGATTTCACCTTCACCTCGGTGCTGAAGCGCGCGATCCGCACGCTCAACTTCGCCCTCGAGGAAATGGATCGCCTGTGGCTGCCGGTGGAGAAGGACTGGCGCCTGAACGAGCGCCATTACGGCGGGCTGCAGGGGCT
>Ga0207643_10002310_pt1 | contig 10375 bp, 7 predicted proteins | sample KBSMisM62_FD_184313 | JGI IMG/M metagenome (GOLD analysis project Ga0207643, IMG submission 184313) | Miscanthus rhizosphere microbial communities from Kellogg Biological Station, Michigan, USA - KBS Miscanthus M6-2 (SPAdes) (version 2) | ecosystem: Host-associated > Plants > Roots > Rhizosphere... | reverse complement strand
GCGGGAAACCAAAACCGAAAACGGCGCCCACGTCCCCGTCGCGCGCTGATCGAACCGCGTCGTCTGGAAGGAGAACACGTTGCCGGCGTACAGCTCGATGCCGCTCTCGATGCCGGTCTGCACCTCGGGATCGAGCCCCATCTGCGCGCCCATCGCCGGTCCGTACTCACCCCACGTGCCGCGAACGGTGGTGGACGGCGGTCGGATTCCCTTGCCGTACGAGCTGCGCAGCTTCATCTCGATCGGTCCGATCGTGCGCACGAAGGACGCGCCGAGCAGCGGCAGCACGGGATAGCGGTCGTCGCCGGAGAAGGCGTCGTTACGCTCGAGGCGAAGGCCGCCGGTGAGGAACAGCGCGTCGCGCCATGCGGTGCTCGCCTGCGCGAGCATTCCGGTGTTGTGATTCGAAGCGCGCGCGACGTCGTCGACGACCGTGGCGTAACGCTGGCCAGGCTGCGGCGCACCGACGGCGAGCGTGGCGAACTGCTGGCGGAGCACCGACTGCTCGACGCTCAGGGTCAGCGTGGTCGCGGGGATGGCGCCGGTCCCACCGAGCTGCGCCACGCTGCTCGCGCGCAGCGTCGTACGATCCGCGCTGCCCGCGGCACCGCGACGCGATGGGTCGACTCCGGCGTCGAACGGGTTCGTCGCGTCGGCGACGTTGTCCAGCCGATAGCCGTCGATCCCGGCGAGCAGCGTGTGAGTCCATACGCCGTGGGTGGAGATCGTCGCGCTCCCACCCACGGTGTAGAGCCGCGCGTGCTGGTCACCGTCGCGCGGCGTCGGCACCGAGTACCGCACGCCGTCGCGGCCGCCCGGCCCGCTCATGCCGCCCGGTCCACTCGTGCCGCCGAACGTCGATTCGGGGGGCGTCGTCGCGGACGGGAAGGGGAGCAGCGGATTGTTGCCGATGCCGGCGCGCCGATCGAACAGCCGTGCGCTTCCGCTCAACGTCGTGCTGGACGTGACCTTCCGTGCGTCGCCGACGAGCGTCATCTGCCGGCTCTGCGCCGACGGAAACACGGCGCCCGTCTGTCCGAACTCCAGCGCGAGGCCCGCCGACTGGAGGTTCGTGCCGCCGCGGAGCGCGACGCGCTGATCGTGCGTCGGCACGAGGCTCGTGCCGAACTGGCTGGCGCTCGCGCCGGCGAGGCTGCTCACCTGCAGCTTCGTGCCGGATGAGGAGGGACCATCGTGGCGCGTGATGACGTTGATCACGCCGCTGATGGCATCGGAACCGTAGAGCGCCGAACCCTGCGGTCCACGGATCACCTCGACGCGGTCGATGACGTCGGGGTCGAGCTGCGTGACGAGCAGCGGATTCGCCACCTCGACGCCGTCGATGTACATCTTCGGGTAGCTCGTCGAGAAGGAGCTGGCACCGCGCACGCCACCGTACTGCGCGACGAGACTGCCGGGCGCCTGGTCCCAGAGCCATAGACCCGGCACGTACGCATCGAGCGCGGAGGAGAGCCCGCCGAAGTTGCCGAGCCGCAGCTCCGCTCCGTCGATCACCTCGACTCCGACCGCCAACTTGCGTCGCGATGCGGCGATCGCGCTTCCCGTCACGATCACGCGTTCGAGGACGCTCACCTTCGCGGGCTGCGCCTCGCGCGTGCCCGCCGTCGGAGCGAGTACCACCTTGTGGGCGACGACCTGCGCCTGGACGTTGGTGCCGGCGAGGAGGCTCGCGAGGACGTGTCCGAGCGGCTGCCGTTCGGCGACCACGCAGACGGGCCGATCGAGCGGCAGGAGATCGCTGGAATAGGCGAGCGGCACACCGGAGCTGGCGCCGAGTCGATCGAGGGCATCACGCAGCGAGACGCCGCGCGCCCGCAGTGTGACGAGGGCATCGAGCGGCGAGGGCCAGCTGTCCTCGTGCGCCATGGCTTCCGCGACCGACGCGGTGCAGGGATGGCTGGTCTGTGCACCAGCGCGCACACTCGCCGTGACCGCCGCGCAGAGGACCGCGACGGCGACAGCGGCGCGCCGGTGTGCGCGCCGCGGGCGAGCCCGATCAGTGTGCTGGGGCCGCACCGAGTCGCAGGGTATCGCCCGCTCTCGACACGGAACCGCCGAGCACCGCGGCGAGCACACGCCCGACCTCGTCCGCCGACGCGTGGTCGAAGGTGGCCGTGAGACGTCGGGATGCGATGGCCGAGTCGGACACGACCAGCTTCACCCCATACCATCGCCGAAGTTCCTGCGCGACCGCGGTGAGCGGCGCATCGTGGAACTCGAGGACGCCCCGCGTCCACGCCAGCTCACCTTGCGTGACGACCGCGCGGTGCACCTGCATGCTCTCTCCCAGGACCTCGGCTCGGTCTCCCGCGTGCAGCACCGTCGGTTCGGATCCCGCACTCCGAGTAGCGACCACGTCGACGGCGCCCGACGTCACCGCGACTAGGGTGCCGACGACGGAATCGCTGCGCACGGAGAAGGTCGTGCCGATGTCGCGAAGCGTCGCGCTCGACGTCCGCACGACGAACGGACGTGCATCGTCATGTACGACGTCGAAGTATCCCTGTCCCTCGAACGCGATCTCCCGCGCCTTGCCGCCGAACGCCTCACCGGTCGTGAGGCGGCTCTCCGGGCCGAGCACGACCGTCGAGCCGTCGGCGAGCTTCACGGTGTCGACCTGGCCAGCCCTCGTCTGATGGACCTGTGCGGCGGACGGAGCCGGGGATCGGCCGACGCGGCTCTCGCGCCAGATGAGACCGAGGCCGGCCGCGGCCAGCACCACCGCAGCGGCACGGAGGCCGGTGCTCCGCCAGGCCGGATGCCACCGTCGCGGCCGAGCGTTCGGCCGCGCCGAGATGGAAATCACGTCCGGAGACGGCGCCGGTGCGCGATCCGCGGGGCGCGCGCGCCGGGCCATCACGGAGGCGAGGGCGGCCTCCACCTCGCGCGGCGAGAGCGGGACGTCATCCGGACGCGCGAGCGCGGCGTCGAGCGCATTGACGAGGGCGGAACGCTCGGCGTTCCCCGCCAGCTCGGCGCGGATGCGCTGCTCCTCCTCCGGCGAGCTCTCGCCAGCGAGGAATCGAGCGAGCCCCTCCCACTGAGGGTCCAGCTCCGGCTGCTCGCGGTCGTCGGTCATGCTGCAGAGACACCCGAATGGAAGAACACCCTACGCACCCTCGACGACGGACCCGCTCGGCGCGTGCCTTACCCGCCCGCGGTTAGATTGCTCGCCCATGTCCGGCCCTCGCCAGCAACGATACGCCCGCCGTGGATGAATCGGAACTGCTGGCGCGACTGCGCCAGGGCGACGACGATGCCTTCGCGGCCATCTTCCGCGAGCACTACTCGTGGCTCGTGCTGTCGGCGGCGCGTCTGCTCGGCGACCGCTCGCTCGGCGAAGAGGTGGTGCAGGACGTCATGCTCGAGCTGTGGCGCCGCCGTGAAGAGCTGACACTGACCGGACCGCTGCGCGCCTACCTCCATCAGTCGACGCGGAACCGCGCGCTCAATCATCTGCGCCACGGCCGTACGGTGCGACAATCGGAGCCGTTCGTGCGCCCACCCACCGCGGCGCCGCGGGCGGATGCACGCGTCACGTCACGAGAGCTTCAGGCCGCGGTGGCCGAAGCGATGGCCGAGCTGTCGCCGCCGCAGCGCGAGGTGTTCGAGATGAGCCGGCGCGACGGTCTCACGTATCCGGAGATCGCGAGCGTGCTGGACATCTCGGTGAAGACCGTGGAGGCGCGCATGGGGCGCGCGCTGCGTCATCTGCGCGAGCGGCTCGCACCCTGGCTGCCGAACGGCGGTGGGTGGTGAAGACCCGCACGAGCGCGCGAGCAACGAGTCGCACACGCGAGCGCGCATCGTGCGAACCGGACTCTTGACAGACGCGACTTCGATCTCTAGTCTGTCAAGGGTCGCGCGTCACGCGCCCGAGATGACGATCATGACCATGAACTGCACGCTCAAGCCAGGAAATAATATTAATCGGAGCCTCCCCGGGAGACTTGGCTAGCGCGCGTGTGCAGGTCACGCTGAACGGCGCCCGCCAGGTCAAACCTGGCGGGCGCTTTTGCAGGTAAGGATGGAAGCACGGTAGGGTCGCACGCACGAGGCGGCACGGTGCCGCCAGCAGCAACGATGGGGTGTAGGTCAATTGGCAGACCGCCCGACTGTTAATCGGGAAGTTGCAGGTTCGAGCCCTGCCGCCCCAGTTCTCGTTTCCTCGCGCCCGCACACTCAGGAGAGCCCGCGCATGCCACCGTCCGCCATCGCCCCACATCCGCTCGACGACATCTCGCTCGGCCTCATCGTGCAGATTCGTGAGCGGCTCCTCAAGGCTCAAGCGGTCGGCAAGAAGGTGTACCGCCTCGAGTCCGGCGATCCGAACTTCTCGGTGCCGCCCCACGTGCTCGAGGCGGTGAACAAGGCAGGCGCGGCGGGCAAGACGCACTACATCCCGAACAGCGGGATCCCCGAGCTGCGCAAGGCGCTGGCGGAGAAGGTCGTCCGCAAGAACGGCATCGCCGGCGTCACGGACGAGGACATCTTCCTGACGAACGGCGCGATGCACGCGCTGTACGTCGTCTTCGGCGCGCTGCTGACGCCGGGCGACGAGGTGATCCTGCCGGACCCGATGTGGACCGAGGTCGGCGAGAACATCCGCCTGGCCGGTGGCGTCACCGTGGGGGTCCCGCTCCGCGCCGATCGCGACTTCGAGTACGACCCGGCCGAGATCGAGGCGGCGATCACGCCGCGCACCGTCGCGATCTTCCTCAACACGCCGCAGAACCCGACGGGCGCGGTGCTCTCGGAGCAGACGCTGCGCGAGATCGCCGACATCGCCAAGCGCCACGATCTGTGGCTGGTATCGGACGAGGCGTACGAGGACGTGATCTACGCGCCGCACAAGCACTTCTCGATCGGCTCGCTCGTGCCGGAGTACGCGGAGAAGGTGATCAGCATCTTCTCGTTCTCGAAGAGCTATGCGATGAGCGGGCTGCGCACCGGCTACATCGTGGCGCGCTCGCCGATCCTCCACGACCGCATCCCGAAGCTGCTCCGTTGTACGATCAACGGCGTGAACAGCCTCGCGCAGTGGGCCGCGCTCGCCGCGACGACGGGCGACCAGTCGCAGCTTCCGCAGATGGTGTCCGAGTACCTCGAGCGGCGCGACGCGCTCGTCTCGGCTCTCTCGACGATCGAAGGTGTGCGGCCGTTCACGCCGCGCGGTGCCTTCTACGTGTGGGCGGAGCTCGATCCCGCGATCTACGAGCGCCTCGGCGTCGCCGACGCGAACGAGCTGTCGGACAAGCTCGCGGCGATCGGCATCGGCAGCGCGCCGGGCAGCGCGTTCGGCCAGACGTGCGACGACGCCATCCGCTTCGCCTACAGCTGTGCGACGCCGATGGTGAAGGAGGGGGCCGAAGCCCTGAAGAAGGCGCTCAGCAATCCCGACGTGCTGCACGGGAGAACGCCGGCGTGACGAACGAGCTTCGTGTCGTACTCGGAGAGTACGACACAGGCTGGCATGACCCCGTAACGTCGCTGGCACGCGCGTCGGCGCTCGTCCGACGCGCGGCGCGTCACGGAGCGCACCTCGTGGCACTTCCCGAGATGTGCCTGTCCGGCTTCACGATGGAGCCGAAGGAGCACGCCGTCACGCTCGACTCGCCGCACGTGCACGCGCTGGCGAACATCGCGGCGGAGAACCAGGTCCACGTGCTGGCGGGCGTCGCGGCGCGCGAGCTCGTCGAGGGGAGCGAGGTGTTCCAGAACACCGCGCTGCTGTTCGGTCCGGGCGGCGAGATGGAAGCCTCGTATCGCAAGCAGAAGCTGTTCGCCTACGCGAACGAGCACGCGAGCTACGAGCCTGGCGACGGGCCGGCGACGGCGATGGTGCACGGGGTGCGGATCAGTCTCTTCATCTGCTACGATCTGCGCTTTCCCGAGCTGTTCCGCGCCGTCGCACCCGACGTCGACGCGATGTTCGTCATCGCGAACTGGCCATCGGGCCGCCGGCCACACTGGGACGCACTGCTTCCCGCGCGCGCGATCGAGAACCAGTGCTACGTCGTGGGCGTGAACCGCACGGGCGACGCGGGCGGCCTGTCGTACGACGGCGGCTCGGCGGCGTACGACCCGTGGGGCCAGCGACTGCAGCCCACCTCGACGACGGACGAGGGACCAGGCTACGTCGTGCTGAGCGCCGAGCGCGTGACGGAGATCAGATCACGATATCCGTTCATTCGGGATCTGGTGCGGGAGCAGGCAGTCGGGGCGTAGCTCGAAAGGCACTGCCGTACGACTTCGTACCTCGTACGACGCCGTACCGGGACTGGCATACCAATCCCACGAATGATTGGACGCCGCTCGGCCGGAAATGCCCTGATCGGTTTCAAGGGGTCAGAGTCGTTGAACCGATCAACGACTCTGACCCCTTGAACCTTGAACAGGAATGATTCAACGCCGCTCGACCGAAAACGCCCTGTCAGGGCGTCCCGGGGAGCGGCGTCGGTGCATTCGTGGGGCTGTTCGCTCGGGTCCAGCTACGTCGTCGTACGGGGTACGACGTGGTACAGCAGTGCCCACCTAGTCCCGGTACGGCGACTCGTGGTACGGCGACTCCCCGTCCTCGAAGAACAGATCGTCGAACTTCTCCTTGACGCGCGCCGGGATCTCGCCGGGCTCTCCGGCGAGGCCGCGGACGAGGTCGACGAGCATCGGGCTCAGGTGCGCGCCGTAGCGCGCGAGGACGGATGCCCGCTCGCGTCTGCGGAGCAGAAAGGAGAGGATCGGCATGTCCGCCTTGGCGCCGTTGCACGGCTGGCAGGCGAGCACGAGGTTGTCACGCCGGTCGTAGGCGCTCTGGCCGCGACGAGGTGTGACGTGATCGAGCGTGATGGTGGACTCGGCGACTCGCTGGCCGCAGTACGCGCAGACGGACCCGTGCTTCGAGAGGAGCCATCGCCGGGTTTCGGCGTAGGCGGTGCGACTGGTCGACGTCGACGTCAGTTGTGGGGCGGCCCGTCCACCTCGGCGCGTGCGCCGGCCCCGGCGGTCGGATGATCTCTTCAGAACTTGACTCAGAAACTGTGCTCCGTGATGGCCGAACGTTCCGGCCGGTGTACCTGAATGTACCCCGAAGACGACCAAACTGCTCCCAGGGTACCGGACTCGACACTCGAGCGGTGGAAAAGGCGAGGGGGTGCACCGGCCGGTGCACCCCCTCGCCGCTGGACCGCGGAGGCCGTCAGAAGGCGACGGCGCCCTCGATCATGAAGCCCTCGAACTTGCCCCCGCTGCGGATGTCGCTCGTGGGGAAGTTCTCGTAGCGCTGCCGGACGAACTCGATCTTCGACAGGACGTTCGGGGTGACGAACCAGCCGCCCCCGACCTGGTACCGCTTGACCGAGATGTCGTTCGCGATCCCGGCGAGCTCGCCGTGCACCGAGTTGATGCGCCCCCCGGCGTAGAGCTTGTTGCCCGCGAAGCGGTAGAGGCCTTCCCCGACCAGCTGGCGCAGCGTGCGGCGGTAGGTCTCCGTCGCCGCGGCCCCGGTCATGGTCTCGATGTTCCCGAAGAACTCGGCGCCCCCGACCTTCACGAAGGGGTTCACCACGAAGGCGGTGACCATGTTCCGCATGCCGGACTGGATCGCGCCGGACCACGCGTTGGCGGACTCGGTCGAGCCGGTCGGCTCCAGGACGTCGTAGTAGCGCGAGCCCGCGCGGTCGCCGCTCGTCAGCGTGCCGCTCGCCGAGCGGTCCTTCTTGTACAGCGAGCCCGTGAGGCGGACGCGGACGTCGGAGGTGAGCTGCTTGTCATACCCGACCTTGGCGAGGTACGACGGGCCGCGCTGGCCGGGCGCCGTGACCGATCCCTTCACCTCGCCCCCCGTGATGCCGAGCATGGCGAGGTAGCCGTTCTTCCGGAGATACGCTTCGGCGCCGATCTCGGTCGTGAAGGCGTCGATGACGAAGTTGCCGACGAACGGGTTGTAGAGCGTCATGCCGTTGTCCGAGCGGCGGAAGTGCTGGTCGCCGTAGTTGACCTCGAAGTGGCCGACCTTGAGGGTGGCGACTTCCATGATCCGGTCGAGCAGCTTGCTGTCGATCGGCGAGCCGTCGACGAGGAAGTAGCCGTCCTTCACCCACGTCTCGTTGTGGTGCCGGGCCGAGGCATAGGTCTCGACCGCGACGCGGATGCCGCGCGCGAGCTGGGCGTTCAGGTAGAGGTTCGCGTCCGCGTTGTTGAAGCCGGAGCCGATGGCGATGAGCTGGTTCTGGTTCACCCCACTGACGACCTTGGGCGCCGCCGTGTTCTTGTGGGTCAGGTTCTGGAACTGCTGCGCGAAGGCGCCGCCCCAGGAGAGCTTGAAGCCCTCGTACCGGGCGCCGGCTTCCTTGGGCGACTCGAACACGTTGAGCCCGCGCTGGTCGAGCGGGCGCATGTGCTGGATCTCGATCGCCGGGGTGTAGTAGCGCACCACCTTGGGCGTGCTCTTCTTCGAGGGCTGCGTGTCAGGCTGGGTCGCCGCACTGCTGTCACGGGGCGCCCCGGCTTGCGTCACGGTGGTGTCCTGCGCGAGAGCTGGTGTTGCTGCGAGGAGCGCAGCGAGGACGAAGAATCGGGTGGTCAACATGGGGGGATCCTCAGGGATTGAGGTATGCTTCTATTGGATCAGTTCTGCCCTGAAAGTCGCGCCGGCAAGGGTTTGCGGATGTCGGGTGTACCGTCGAAAGGTTCGGCGGCTCCTTCGGACGTCCCGTCAGGGGTTTTCCCGACAGGCCACGGCTGATCGGCTTTCTTCGCCGAGCCGGACACGCAGACCGCGCGGCTCGCTGTCAGGCGAACACCGATGCCCACTCCAGCAGACGCTCAGGAGATTCGGTGCATGGATGCCATCGCTGCGGCACGAGCGCACGACGCACTCCGATGGCTCGACGTGACACCACATCCTCGTGGAGAATCGAGCGATGACTCACATTACCATGGCACAGCCGGGCCCCGCGCCGGTCTCTGAGGGCGCCGTCGCTGCCGGGCCGATCGTCGCCGCGGTTGGTGGCGTCGACCCCGACAGCGTGTTGCGCGCCGCACGCGTCCTCGCACCGACCTCCGCTGCCGGCGTCGTCGCGGTCTCGGTGCTCACGCCGCTCCCCGTGAGCATCCCTGGTGAGACGGCGTGGATGATCCCATCGGGGTACGAACAGGAGCGCTTCACGGACTGCATGGCGCAGCTGGCGACTCGTCTCGAGTCGTTCGGCGGTGCCGCGACGTCGTGGGATCGAACGGTCGTCCACGGGACTCCCGCGTTCGCGCTGACCAATCTGGCGCGCGAACGACACGCCGCGATGCTCATCATCGGCATCGGACATCACCGCCCGCTCGACCGGATCTTCGGCGGCGAGACCGCCCTTCGCATCATCCAGCGTGCGCCATGCCCGGTGCTCGTCGTGCATCCTGATTTCGAGGGCCCGTTTCACGACGTCGTGATCGCGACCGACTTCAGTCCCGCGAGTGTGGCGGCGGCTCGCGCCGTCATCCCGATGCTCAGCCCCACGGCCACCCTGCACGTCGTGCACGTCTGGCAGCCTGCCGACTCGACCGATGCGCGGCAGGCAGCGGCCGACGAGGCGTACGCGGCCGGTCTTCCGGAGCGGTTCCGGCGCTTCCTCGAGCTGCTGATCGTGCCATCCGACGTCACCGTCAAGACCGTGACGCGGGAAGGCCGCGCGGCCGAACGCGTGCTCGACTATGCAGAGATGCATCACGCCGACCTCGTCACCGCCGGCCGTCACGGACGCAGTCTGCTTCAACGCATCCTGGTCGGAAGTCACACGGCCGCACTCCTGCGCGCGGCGAAACGGTCCTTACTCGTCGCTCCCGAGCCACCATTCGCCGAGCGCGACCGACTGCGGCTGGCGCTCACCGGCTCGACGGAGAGCAGCGATCCGGCGGAGTGGGAGTCGCTGCTCCGTTCGCTGAGCCAGCGGAACCAGGGCCGGCCCACCGTCGTGGAAGTGGACGACCTCCTGCTCGGCGCGCAGGTCAGGGAGTCGGGCTACGTGCTGCGCGACGTGACGTACGACTCCAAACGCAGTCGTGTCGAGCTCACGGTCGGCGATGCCGGCCAGATCGAGCGGCGCGTCACGCGCGTCATCGGCGGCGTGAACTCGATCGCCATCGAGGCCGACTCCACGGGGCGCGACGTCGGGATCCGGATCAGTCACGGCGGAGGGCAGACCGTGCTCTCCTTCGTCGGCGGATGAGCGACGACACGGTCGCGTCCGACCTCCCCGGTGACGTCCGGGCATGGGTCGAGGAGGCCGCCGGCGCGGGCGTCGTGCGGGCCCGGCGACACCTCGCCGGGGCCAGCCGGCAGGCCTGGGCGATCGACACGGCGGACGGC